>Ga0190359_1001643_pt1 | contig 13937 bp, 8 predicted proteins | sample 48721823_MG_FD_161269 | JGI IMG/M metagenome (GOLD analysis project Ga0190359, IMG submission 161269) | Hydrothermal vent microbial mat bacterial communities from Southern Trench, Guaymas Basin, Mexico - 4872-18-2-3_MG | ecosystem: Environmental > Aquatic > Marine > Hydrothermal vents > Microbial...
ACGAGCGAGCTGTGAGGAGCCTCCCTCGGAGATCTGGTGGCGACTCAATCCACAGTAATGATGGAGTGTTAGAAAAGATGACAAAGACCCAGTCAGCCTACGATGCGTCGTCTATCCAGGTGCTTGACTACCCAGAGAACATCCAGCGGCGCCCCGGTATGTATGTGGGCGGCAAAGGCGAATCCGCCCTCCATCACCTTGCGATCGAGGTGATCGACAACTCGGTGGATGAGGCCCTGGCTGGCGCCTGTGACTGGATCGACGTCACCATCCACACCGATGGCAGCATTTCGATCGCTGATAATGGCCGTGGCTTCCCCGTAGGCATCCATCCAGAGAAGGGCAAGTCGGCCCTGGAGGTCGCCTTCACGGAGCTCCACGCAGGAGGCAAATTCGATGGAAGCTCCTACTCCACCTCTGGTGGACTGCACGGCGTGGGGATCAAAGCCACCAACGCCCTTTCCACATGGCTGGAGGTGGAGGTCAAGCGGGACGGCGTGCTCTATCGTCAACGCCATGAATGCGGCCTGCCAGTAACACCCGTCCAGATCCTGGACCCGTCGACCCGTCAGGTTATTGGCATTGTCGGAGAGCGTGGCGCGAAGAAAGCTATCCGTGAGCATCGGAATCGCAAGCTCGGAACCGGCAGTACAGTGACCTTCCTGCCCAACCCAGAGTTCCTGGACGTCGTAGAGTTCAACTTCTCCATCCTGGCGCGCCGCCTGCAAACGGTGGCCTTCCTTGTGCCAGGGCTCAAAGTGCACATCCTTGATGAACGCGACTCGAGCCGCGAGCGTACCTATCAATACAAGGGAGGCATCCCCGAGTACGTTGCGTACCTCAATCAAGAGCGGCATGTCTTGCACGAGCCCATTCACATCCGAGGGGAGACGGATGACGGCAGCCGGGTGGAGGTGGTGATTCAATACCATGACCAGGACGATGAGGAGTTGATCTCTTTCGTCAACACAATCCCCACCCCAGACGGCGGACGACACGTCGCGGGGTTCCGCTCGGCGCTGACGAAAGCGATCAACATCTTCGCTGCGGAGAAGAAACTCCTCCAGAAGGGGGATGAGATCACCGGGCGAGACACTCTCGCCGGCATCACCGCCGTGGTCAGTGTCGCTATGCGCGACCCCCAATTCACCAGTCAGACCAAAACCCAGCTTGGCAGTGACCAGATCCAGGGCCAGGTCTACTCGATCGTCTACGATGCGCTCCTCACCCATTTTCGTAAGAAGGTCGCACTCGGGCGCAAGATTGTCTCACGCTGTCTGGCGTCCTCCCGTGCGCGTCATGCTGCCGCCAAAGCCCGAGCGCTCGTCATGCGGCGCTCCGTCCTGGAGGTCGATGAACTCCCTGGCAAGCTGGCCGATGTCGCCAAAGGGAGGCCAACCGAGGAGACGACGCTCTACATCGTGGAGGGAGACTCGGCAGGGGGGTCGTGCAAACAGGCACGGAACCGCAATTACCACGCGATCCTTCCCCTGCGGGGGAAGATCCTGAACACCCAGCGCACGCGCCTCAACCGCGTCCTGGCAAACACCGAGGTGAAGGCCATCATCGCCGCTATCGGTGCCGGCATCGGGTCGGATTTCGATCTCGAGAAGATGCGCTATGGTCGGGTAGCCATCCTGGTGGACGCCGATGTCGATGGCGATCACATCAAGACACTTCTCTACACTCTATTCTGGCGGTTGATGCGCCCCATGGTGGAGGCGGGGAGGCTGTATGTCGCCCGAGCGCCCCTCTACCTCTTACGCGACGGAAAGGTCAGCCGGTATGCCTACACAGACGCCGAGCGGGATCGCATCCTGAAGAGTTGGGGTAAGAACGCCAAGGTAACCATCCAGCGTTACAAAGGGTTGGGTGAGATGAACCCCAGTCAGCTCAGGGAAACCGTGTTCAAGCTTGGGGATCCAGACCCATGGTTCAACGAACACCTGGTACGGGTCACAGTGAACGATGTCCACGAGGCCAATCGGGCCGTTGCCCTGTGGATGGGCGGCAGCCCAGGGCAAAGACGAGAACATCTGATGGCCTACTGGGATGGAGAAATCATAGAAAACGGCCAACGGGCGTGATCTTGCCCCGGCCTTGATCAACGGAGGAACCGTTTATGGCAGTGATAACCGAGGCTGCAGAGTCCTACGCCGAGACCATAGAACTGCATCGCGACATGACGCAGGCGTACATTGGGTACGCGCGAGAGACCATCACGGACCGAGCCCTTCCCGACGTTCGCGATGGCTTGAAGCCGGTGCAACGCCGTATCTTGTACGCCATGCATGACCTGGGACTCACCCACACGAAGCCACACAAGAAGTCCGCGCGCATTGTCGGTGAGGTACTGGGCAAGTATCACCCACACGGCGACAGCTCAGTCTACCTGGCGATGGTCCGCATGGCCCAGGATTGGGTCATGGAGGCTCCCCTGGTCGATGGGCAGGGCAACTTCGGATCGATCGACGGAGACGCCCCGGCTGCCATGAGGTACACGGAGGCCCGCCTGACTCAACTGGCGGAGATGATGCTGCAGGACCTCCACATGGACACAGTGCCGTGGACGGACAACTTCGACGGCAGCCTCCAGGAACCGGTGGTGTTGCCCACTGTGCTTCCCAATCTCCTGGTCAACGGAGCAGACGGGATTGCCGTCGGTATGGCCACCAAGATCCCACCGCATAACCTGGGGGAGATCTGCGATGCCGTGGTCTATGTCGCCAAGAACTGGGCGCAGCGCAATCGGATTACGGTGGATGATCTGCTGCCGATTGTTCCCGGCCCCGACTTCCCTACGGGGGGGCTGATCTACCGCTTCCGCGACCGTGGCGATGGAGAAACAATCGACACGATCCGCCAGGCCTATGAGACCGGGCGAGGCCAGATCGTCACGCAGGCCCGTGTCCACACCGAGGACATCGGGGGAGGAAAGACCAATATCGTCGTCACCGAACTACCCTATGGCGTCCTGAAGACGACGGTGATCGAGAAACTGGCGCGCGAAGTGCGGGACGGGCGTCTCGCAGGCGTGACCGATCTGAGAGACGAGTCTGACTATACTGGTATGCGGCTTGTGATTGAGGTATCGCGCAACGCCGACCCTGAAAAGGTGCTTGCAGACGCCCTGAGGTACTCCCAACTGCGCGAGACCTTTGGCGTCATCAATCTGGCTCTGGTCCCCACTGCCGACGGCGCCACGCGGCCCCGATACCTGTCGCTGATCGAGATGCTGACCCACTTCGTGGCGTACCGGCTGGAGGTGATTGAGCGCCGCAGCCGCTTCGAGCTGGAACAACGCCGTGCCCGACTCCACATTGTAGAAGGGCTCCTCAAGGCCCTTGACATCCTGGACGAGGTCATCAGTACGATCCGCCGCTCGCGCACCTCCGACACAGCCCATACCAACCTGATGCGGAAGTTTGGCTTCACGGACGCCCAGGCCACAGCCATCTTGAACATGCAATTGCGGCGCCTGGCGGCTCTGGAGCGCCGGCGTCTCGTCGAGGAGGCTAAGGAGCTTCGAGCCCGTATTGAGTACCTGGAAAGCCTGTTGGGCTCGGAGAAAAAGCGGCTTGCGGTCGTCATCGAGGAGACAACCAAACTGAAGGAGGCACATGCCACACCGCGTCGCACGGTGATCATCGACAATGAGGAGAACGCGGCTGGTCGTTCAACGGTCACCACCCAAGCGGATCTACTGATGCCTGATTCGGCCCAGCTTCTCATCCTGACGCCATCTGGGATCCAGCGACGCGACGCGAAAGGCTACACCTATCGCGCCGAGGCAAGCCTGACCAGCCGTGCGCCCGCCGGCGGTGGACATTTGGCCCATGTCCGCGCCGAGCCCAACGACGAGATCATCCTCGTCTCCAGTAAGGGAAGAGCCTGGCGATCCAACGTGGGGTTCGTGCCCTCAGATGCCACCCCCGACGCCTTCGGCCTCGAGAAAGGGGAGACAATCGCGGGGGTCGATGTACTCCGAGCCGACCACTTCCTGATTATGGTCAGCGCCAGCGGCAGGGTTAAACGCACCAAGGTGAGTGACCTCTCCCTGCCAGAGCGCAACTGGACAGTGGTCATGGGGCTGCCCGACGATCCACATGAGCGCCTGATCTACAGCACAGTGGCCCCGGCGGGGACTCATATCGTATTTTATACCCAGGCCGGGCAGGTTCTGCGCATTGACGGGGACACTGTGAACCCGCAACAGACCGGCTCTGCAACCGGGGTGGTAGGAATCCGACTGCGAGACGGCGACCAACTGGTCGGGGTTGTCACTATCCCACCGGACGCCGCTGACTCAGAGTTGTATGCGGTCGTCGTCTCGGCCATGGGATATGCGCACCGCTTCCCAGCTCAGGAACTGCCCGTGAAGAGCCGTGGGACGCTTGGCGTCCGGGTGTTGAACATCACCAGGACATCCGGGCCACTTGCCGGGCTTGCCATCGGTAGCGCAAAGGACCATTGCGATGTCTATCTCAAGGATGGACGCAGGCAGCGGCTGGCGATGGCAGAGATCCCCAAGACAGCACGGGTGGCACGCGGACAGCGCTTGATCCAGGATCCCAAGAGACAGCCGGTGGCCGAGGTGGTCATCTTACGATAGCTCGAAGTCGGCCCTCCCCCCCCGCACTCCAACACACTCAGCGTGCCGAGAGCGTCTGATCGATGAAGGACGCCAGGTCACGCTTCAGGGCCGCCAGCGAGAGTCGGTGCAGGTACATCATGTGCCCGGCCTCATAGTACCCCATCGCCACATGTCCTTGCAGCTCTGGATCCAGCCCCAGATGATGGAAGGTGTATTCCGTGGCGAAGTAGGGCGTTGCCAGATCGTAGTAGCCGTTGGCGACGAAGACCCGTAAGAAGGGATTATAGGTCATGGCCTTGCGAAGATCCTCTGCCACGTTCACATACTGGTTCTGGAACTTGCTATAATCCCAGGGCTGCACGTTGGCGGTCAGGATCTCGTAGACTCGATCACTCTTGAAGGCCAGCACCGAACGCATATAGTGGTTGAGGGCGGCCGTATACGCACCCTGAATGATCGCGTAGCTTGGATCATATTCATGTCGCTCCCCAGCCGCATCCCGGTCAATGCCTTTGAAACGCGAGTCAAAGCGCCCGATGGTCCGCCGCTCGTCTCTCAGGAGCTCCTTCACGAAGCGGTGAATATTGATGCGCAGATTGGTATGCTCGATGTACGTGGCGCTCAAGCCCGTGTAGCGGGCCAACTGGTCAATCACAGCCGCGCGTTCATCGCCGCTCAGGGCGTCCCCTTTCATCAGGGCTACGTTATAATCGCCCGCCGCGAAGGCCTCCACCTCACGCAGGAACTCCCGCAATGGTTTCGATTGCAGGGAGTCAGGCAACTTCTTGTGATACCATGCACTGGCAGCATAGCTCGGCAGGAACAGGATATAGGGCAGGTCATTGCCCAGGTCAAAGCGCGCACTCTGGAAGTTCAGGATAGCCGAGATCAGCATGATCCCATTCAGGTACATCCCCAGCGTCTGATGCAGATGTGCGGATAACCCCGCCGCCCGCGTCGTTCCGTAGCTCTCCCCAATGAGGAACTTGGGCGAGCTCCAACGTTGCACGCGCGTGGTATAGAGTCGAATGAACTCCCCCACCGACTCAATGTCCTGTGTCACGCCATGGAACTGCTTGGCATCCTCACCGGGTACAGGCCGGCTGTAACCAGTGCTTACCGGGTCGATGAACACCAGATCGGTGATGTCCAGAAGAGAGTACTCGTTGTTCACCAACTGAAACGGTGGCGGCAGAGGGCCTCCCTCCTCGTCCATCAGCACCCGCTGGGGGCCCAGGAGCCCAAGATGCAACCACACGGAGGATGAACCAGGCCCCCCGTTGAAGGCGAAGGTGAGAGGGCGGTGAGCGACATCCTCGACCCCGTCACGCATGTAGGCGACGTAAAAGATCGAGGCCTTGGGCTTCTCATCGTCGGTCTTCAACAACAGCGTTCCAGCCGTTGCCGTGTAGTTGATCTCCTCCCCCGCAATGCACACGGAGTGTCTGGTAACAGAGGTAACCTCCCCCACCTGGGGCTCAACCATCCCAGAAGACCGGTCGGTCACTGTTGCTCCCGTCTTCTCTGTCTCTTCTGCCATGCTCTTCCTCCCTCGGCCCTTCAATGTGGTGTCAATGGCACCCGGGCGCTTAGTATAGGGGAAGCCCCGAGCGAGTCAACAGGCAGTGAACATCCATGTTCTTGGTCCCATGAAAGCTACGGGTATAATCATCGCCGCAGATAACCACGGCTACAACCATACGAACTGATAGGGAGACAATGCCTGTGAAGACATCAACACCAGACTCCGGTGGTGCGCCCACCAAGGTATTTGACTTCGATGAGGTCATCGATCGCCGTCAAAGCTACAGCACGAAATGGCGGGCCTACGGTGACGATGTGCTGCCGATGTGGGTGGCCGACATGGACTTCAGATCCCCACCAGCCGTCATCAGGGCCCTCCGCGAGCGCGCTGAGCACGGCATCTTTGGCTATGAGCGCACCCCTGCTGACCTGCCCGAGATCATCGCCCAGCGGCTTCAGCGCCATTTCCATTGGCGGGTCGACCCCAACGCCATCGTCTTCCTGCCTGGCGTCATCGAAGGCTTCAACCTGGCCATCAGGGCCTTTGTCGCACCCCACGAAGGCGTGCTTACTCAGACACCCGTCTATATGCATATCCTGCACGCGGCCGAGGACACGAACGTCGTCTCACAGTCCATGGCGCTGACGCGCGGGCCAGACGGAGCTTACGCGGTGGATTTCGATCGGTTTGCCCAGGCCATCGCGCCCAACACACGCATGTTCCTGCTGTGTAACCCTCACAATCCGGTGGGCCGCGTGTTCACCCGCCAGGAACTCACGGAAATGGCAGAGCTGTGCCTGCGGGAGGATCTCATCATCTGCTCCGATGAGATCCACGGTGATATTACCTACCGTGGCCATCCCCACATCCCTATCGCCGCGATCGATCCCGAGATCGCCGCACGCACCATCACCCTGATGGCCCCCAGCAAGACGTTCAACGTTCCTGGGCTCCATTGCGCGTTTGCTGTCATACCCAACCCTTCCTTGCGCTCGCAATACCAGCAGGCCCGGGGGCATCTGGTTGGAACGCCCAACCTGATGGGGTATGTTGCAGCTCGGGCCGCCTACCTGGAGGGCGACTCCTGGCTCGCTGCACTGCTGGCGTATCTGGAGGCCAACCGAGATTTCCTGGTCGACTACCTCGCGGCGCATATGCCGCAACTGCATGTGAGAGCCCCAGAGGGTACTTACCTGGCATGGATCGATTGCCGGGACGCACAGATTCCCGATTCACCTCACACGTTTTTCCTGGAGCATGGACGGGTAGCTTTCAACGATGGGGCTGCGTTCGGCCCAGGCGGCGAGGGCTTCGTCCGGCTTAACTTCGCCTGCCCGCGGTGTATACTTCAGGAAGGTCTCCAACGTATGCAATCGGCTTTGGATACTCTGGGTTAAGGCGCCAAAGCAGAATGGGCGAGAGAGGCATGGGGATCTTTGGACCTGAGAAACACGACATGGTGAAGATAGCTGACCCATTGCGGGCGCTACAGGTTTCAACGGAGATCACTGGCTTTCTCGCCGATCGGCCGCCGGTACCCCAATTCCTATCCCTGGTAGCCAGGGCACTCCGCCGACACTATGCATGCACTGAGGTCCACCTGTGGTTAAGCCGCGCCAATGCCGATGGCGCCGAAGAAATCGTGAGTGTGGGCTCCGACAATGCTGGCCATCGACCTTTGCCCGAATCCATCTGGAACGTGATTCATACAGCCTGCCGGGAGCAGAGCCCAATCTTGGAGGCCGCCGAAGCACCTGCACAGGGAGCGACGGAGAACAAGGAGTCAACGTGGATCCTGGCCTTCCCCCTCCTGACAGTGGAGGATACCCTGGGCGCCGCCGTCCTTCGTTTCACGGGAGAACACGAACCTCCCGTCGCTGCCTGTGAGATATTCCGCGCTGTAGGCGTTCACGTCGGGACGCTGGTCCGTCACCTTGAGGAGTATCATTTGCTCCGCCAGGAGAGGGAGGAACTTGAGGAGGCCCACGCCAGACTCCAACACCTCGAAGCCCGCTACGAGCAGTTGAAACGCCTGGACGAGGCCAAGACAGGTTTCATCACCGTCGCGTCTCACGAGCTGCGGACCCCCCTGACAGTACTGAGTGGATACAGCCAGATGCTGGCAGGTGACCCGCTGGTCGCAGACGACCCCTACCGGGCGCAATTGATCCAGGGCATCCAACAGGGTGCCACCCGTCTACGGACCATCGTGGACGACATGTTGGACATGGCGCGCATCGACAGCCGCACGCTGCAGATACAACCCGAACCGCTCTTCCCCGCCGTGCTGATCAAGTCTATCTACTCCTCGTTGCACGAGATCCTCTCCAAGCGGAAGGTCATGTTCACACTTGACCCAAGCCTGGACAGGCTTCCGATGGTCGAGGCGGATATCGACGGTGTACGAAAGGTCTTCTATCATCTGATGGTCAATGCCATCAAATACACACCTGAGGGCGGCAGAGTGCAAATCTGGGGACGAACGGTGAAAGCGCGCGACCCCTCTGGTGAGCCCTTCATAGAAGTTGTCGTCAGCGACACGGGCATTGGCATCGACCCAGAGCTCCAGGACATGATCTTTGCCAGGTTTTACCCTGCAAGGGATGTCACCTTCCATTCCTCAGGGAGTAGCAAATTCAAAGGCGGCGGCCCCGGGCTGGGCCTGGCCATCGCCCGCGGCATCGTCGAGGCCCACGGGGGTAGGATCTGGGTGGAGAGCCCAGGCCACGACGAGAAACGCTGCCCTGGGAGCAAGTTCCACGTCCTATTGCCGGTTCATGCAGCGCTGGGCACCGAGACTCTGAAGGCGTAAGAGCCCCAGCAGCAGCCCCGCTCTAGGCTCCACAAGTCCTCAATGAAAACAGGCCCCCGATATCTCGGGGGCCTGCGGCCTTCTAAGCCATGTCCCGCTTAGAAGAGATGGAACGCGGCAATCACCGGCGCAAAGAGCGAGGACACCAGTGACATCACGGTGATGAGGGTGTTAAGCGAGGGACCCGCAGTATCCTTGAAGGGATCACCAACGGTATCACCCACCACGCTCGCCTTATGGGCCTCCGAGCCGGTACCACCGAAGTGCCCGCTCTCGATGTATTTCTTGGCGTTATCCCACAGCCCACCGGCGTTCGCCATGAGCAATGCGAAGATGATGCCGGTGAAGATCGCACCACCGAGGAAACCACCCAGAGCCTCAGGCCCCATGAAGAAGCCTACCAGCAGAGGCAACAGCACCGCCAGGAAGGCCGGCAGGACAAGCGAGCTCAGCGCATTCTCGGCAGCCAGCGCTACCGGCGTGCGGTAGTCAGGTACCTCCGTCCCAGCGAGGATCCCTGGATGCTCACGGAACTGCCTACGGATCTCCTCCACCATGTCGAACGCGTTGTGAGTCACCGCCAGCATTACCAGCGCGCTGAAGAGCGGCGGTGCAGCGGCGCCCAGCAGAACACCCGCGATGACCAACGGATCACGCAGCGAGATCAGGAGCGTCTGCGTGCCCATACCCAACTCCTGATAGGCCTGCTCAATCTCACTGGCATAGGCCGAGAACAGCGCCAGGACCGTCAGGGCAGCCGCGCTGATCGCGAATCCCTTGGTGATGGCCTTGGCGGTGTTGCCGGCCGCATCCAACGTGTCCGCAATACTGATGACCTCTTCCGACATCCCGGCCATCTCGGCGATGCCCCGCGCGTTATCCACAATGGGGCCGTAGGCATCAGAGGAAACGATCATGCCACTGATCGCCAACATCCCGACCGCGCTAAGCCCGACACCATACACGCCCGTGATAACATCCGAGGCCTCCGCGGCATAGTAAGCTACCAGCGTGGCCACTACCACACCCACAATAGAGGGAACCACGCTGATCAAACCATAGCTGAAGCCGTTGATAATCGTGATCGCCGAACCGGACTCACAGACCTTAGCAGTCTCCAGCACCGGCGGTTTGTTATCCGCCGTGTAGTAGTCTGAGGTAAATCCGATGATCACGCCCGTGATCAGCCCTGCCAGAGTAGCCCACAGCACACCCAGGTCGATGCCGCCAAGAAGCACGGTGGCGACGATAAACGCGGCGAAGATAATAGTCGTATAGATCGTCCCCTGGTTCAGAGCCCGTCCAGGCCGGCCATGTGCCCCCACCCGCACGAACTGCAGCCCGATCAGCGATGCGAAGCTGCCCAACATACAGACGATCAAGGGCAGAGCAGTGTAGAGCATCAACTGATCCTGAGAGGCATTGGGAAGCGCGGCCCCCAGAAGCATCGCGGCCACCGCACTGGCGACGTAACTATCGAAGATGTCCGCGCCCATGCCCGCCACATCGCCAACGTTATCCCCCACATTGTCTGCGACGGTCGCCGGATTTCGAGGATCATCCTCGGGGATCCCCACCTCAACCTTGCCTACCAGGTCCGCTGCCACATCAGCCGTCTTGGTGTAGATGCCGCCCCCCGCTTTCGCCAGCAAGGCCAACGTGGAGGCACCGAAGCTGAATCCCAACACCATCTCCGGGGTCTTAGTCAAGTAGTAAATGAGGCTCATACCAATGAGCGCCAACCCTACCATCGCCAACCCCATCACGGAACCGGCCCGGAAAGCGATTCGGAAAGCTGGATTGAGCCCCTCCTGTGCCGCCGTTGCGGTGCGCACATTGGCTCTCACAGCCACGGTCATCCCCATGTACCCCGCAATGGCCGAGGACAGCGAGCCAAACACAAAGGCAACAGCGGTAATGATGCCATAGCTCGCGTCCTTCTGCTGCAGGCCAAACACCACAGCCAGAATAACCGCGAGTACCACCGCCAACAAACCCAAGGCTGTGTAGAGCCTCTTCAGATAGGCCTCTGCACCAGCCTCAATCCAGCCAGCCACAAGCTGTGCCCGCTCGCTCCCCGGGTTCTGGGCGGTGACCCACTTGTAGTAGCCAAACGCCACACCCACAGAGAGCAAACCAGAGATGAAACTAATGATGATCCAGATGTCCATACTCCTCTCCAATCCTCCTGCAAGATCTATGAGACTTCCACACAAATAGGCTCCAGCCCCCCTCTTGACGAGAGAGGCTGTGAGCCTTAGGTGGCACAACCCAAACTATTCTATCACCAGATGGCTGGTTCTACCATACGCTCAGCGCCTCCGGAAAGGCGCCCGACACCACCTTGTCACATATTGGCGGATCGCCACCAGCGGTAGTGCTTACTGCGTAACTCCTCCTGCGGCGGCAAGGGGAAGCACATCAACTGCTTCTCATTGCCAACAAAGATGCCCGTCTTCAGCATCCGGTAGGGGAACGCTGCAGGACTCAGGCGGTCAACCATCTTGGTATGGACCAGCTTGGTCCGCAGGTCCACCAGACATTGTCGCAGGTGATCGATATCAGCATAGGGCAGATCACCTACACTCCCATACTCGGGGTCCTCTGCAAGTTCACCCAGCTTGAGCTCCACGAAGCAAATAGCCGGTAGCTTGAGCAAAGTGGTAGGCTTGCTCACGATAAGCTCATAGAAATCCTTCGGGCCCAGGGTACTTGCGACCAGGGGATGAACAGGAGCGATCTCCTGATAGAGGTGTAAGCCATGGTCGTCCAGAGAGACAGGGTCACCGGCACCCAATCCCAGCACACGTCCATCCCGTGTTACAAGATAGAGCCGGAGGAGCGCCGACAAGTCGACGCGCTCCAGGGCACGATAGATCGAGACGTACACTGACCGCTTGGGGGTGCCGTCGTCGTGAGGAACACAGCGCGCCAAGCCCTCTTCGATAGGGAGTTCCGGGTGGCGGAATGTGGGATCCAGCTCGAAGAAAATCGCCTGTCCATGGGCTTTCTTCTCAGTGCCCACGGCATAGTAGACACCGAACTCCTCAGGGGACAACTGAGACACGATCAAAGCCTCGGGAATCATAGAGAGGTACAGATGCTTGGTGTACTCAGCCATACGATGCCTCCTCATTCGCTAGGACTGACTGATACGAACCAACTGACCTTCCATATTGCTGCCCTATCACGTGGGCATCCACAGAGAAACTGCCGACCTCAATTTCGAGGTCACAAGGCCTGACCGTTGTCCATTTTCTGCGCCCTTAGGCCCATTTTGTTCTGAAGCTATTATACCACGCCCCACTAGAAATGCCACTTCTCGCACTCTGTCACGCCGAGGCAATAGGTCAGGCGAAGGCCAGAATCCCGCTTGCGTCCGTTCCGCCAGCCATCCCAACACGCCCAACGCCAATCGCATTGCGGCCTTTAGCAGCCGTGCTATGCTATAGCCAAGGTACCGTCCGCACGTTGTTGGACGGCTTGGAGCTAGTTCGACAAGAGGCCAAACTCCAGAGAGTTCCGTGGTTCCCCTAAGAGATATTCGTTGGATAGGCGCCTGGCGCACCGGCAGGGTGAATCCAAGACGCCGAAAACACGGGTTTGCATTCCAAGATAGCCTGGCTGCGATTGCAGTTACAAATGTGGAAGGAGGTGTCGCGACATGTTACAGGCCGTCATGACAGAACCGCGCAACATTGAGTTCCGCGAAGTGAGTAAGCCTGAACCCAAAGAGAATCAGGTGCTCATCCGGGTGAAACGGATCGGCGTCTGCGGTTCCGACATTCACGTTTTCCACGGAAAGCATCCCTACACCAGCTATCCTGTCGTCCAAGGACATGAGGTCTCTGGCGTCGTGGCCGAGGTTGGCCCTGATGTGAGGGGGGTGAACCCAGGGGACATCGTCACATTCACACCACAGGTGACCTGCGGCACATGCTACCCCTGCACACACGGCATGTACCACCTGTGTGAGTCGCTCAAGGTCATGGGGTTCCAGACCGATGGCGCGGCCCAGGAGTACTTCGCGGTTGACGCCGAGAAGGTGGTACGCGTACCAGAAAGCGTGTCCCTGGACGAGGCTGCGATGATCGAACCAGCCGCCGTGGCCGTCCACGCCATCGAACGGGCCAACGATGTCGAGGGGAAACGTGTCGTTGTGCTGGGTGCTGGCACTATTGGCAACCTGGTGAGCCAGGTAGCCAAGGCGGCAGGGGCGACAGCCGTATTGATCACCGACATTGTGGACTACAAGCTCGACAAGGCAAAAGCGTGCGGATCCGACTTTACAGTGAACACGAGCGTTGAACCCCTGGGTCCTGCCATCGAACGTGCATTTGGCGCCGACGGAGCCGATGTGATTCTAGAGTGCGTAGGTGCTCAGGAGACCATCAATCAGGCCATCAACACCGCGCGGAAGGGAAGCACCGTGATCATGGTCGGCGTGGCCGGCACGATAACGGTGACGAATTTCGGATTCATCCAAGACCACGAGCTCAATGTTCTGGGTACCTTGATGTACCAGAAACAACACTTCGAGCAAGCCGTCGCCCTGGTAGCTGCCAACAAGATGCACTTGAAAGAGATGATCACCCACCGTTTCCCCTTCAGCGACTATCTTGCTGCATACCACGCAATCGAGGAGTCCGGCGGCAGATATCTCAAAGTGATGATCGATCTGGATTAGACGTCTCCAACACCGAGAGGCGAAATTCGGCATTTACACCCACTGGGGTGTATAGTCGGTACCCGCCTGCAGCCCAAATGGCACGGCGACGGGCCAACCAAGATGGAGAAGACGGAGCATTTCAGCGAACAGCAGGAAGTAGAGTACACAGCCGAGGGCATTCGTTTCACAGCAAGAGATAGCACCCTGTGAAGCATCCAGGATAAACCTGTTTCGTGATGTAGGAAGTTACGGCCTGGACGCGACACGATATATCTCAAGGGAGCAAAAGCCCTGTAACAGGGCCTCATAACTTATGAAGGAGGGACAGATGACAAGA
>Ga0190359_1001644_pt1 | contig 13934 bp, 10 predicted proteins | sample 48721823_MG_FD_161269 | JGI IMG/M metagenome (GOLD analysis project Ga0190359, IMG submission 161269) | Hydrothermal vent microbial mat bacterial communities from Southern Trench, Guaymas Basin, Mexico - 4872-18-2-3_MG | ecosystem: Environmental > Aquatic > Marine > Hydrothermal vents >...
TAGCCTTAAAAAGATTGTGGACCGTGTTCATCTTGACCCGCTGAACTACCCTAATCAAGTAAGAGCTTTATACAAAAAGTTAGGTTGGGAAAGCTGGCTATACAGAGATAAGTTTGAACAGGTAAAAGAAACCTTTGAAAGTATCTTCAAAAAGAAAAATATAAATTGAAGAACACAACGTCTTTTATTCCAGTAAAAGCAATCTTCAGCTCTTGATAGCTTGCTATTTTCAATTAGCTCTAAACAAAATTTCTTTTATCCGCTGATTAGCTTTTCACCGTCACGAATGGCATATTTCCAAATTAATGCCCATGCCATCAAGTTCTTGTGCTGTTTTGCACTGTTAATTTTACTTTTCGAATGTAACAAGACCTCTGAAGAAAAAAATGAATAGTTGACTGAACATTATACAAATTGTACGATATGTACTTCAATGTGAAAATATAGTTTGTGTAGTTGTCAACAACTAAAAGAAAAATCCTGAGCCAATTGTAGTAATTCAAACCATATTAATGCATATGGAGGATAGAGTTGTGTATTTCTTGATAATGTTAGCTAGAGGCTTGTTTTTTTGAATTTTGATTTGTCGAAAATAAGAATCACAAACATATAATTTTAAGGTATTCTGAGTGAAAATTCATATGAAAAGGCATCATGCAACTGTAGCAGTTAGCAAAAAGTGGCGCATTTGTATTGAAATAGAATTCGCAAAAAATGTTACTTGTAACATATTTTGGGGAATCAATCTGATTCCTAGATTTTTTGAAGGAGGGGAATTTATGAAAAAAGCTTTGTCGGTTGCATTATTCATAGTCCTGATATTCAGTTTTTTAATGGCAAAAGAAATTGTTCTAAGGGTAGCTTTCTGGGGAGGACCAGACGAAATAGCAATAGAAACAAGGAATCTTGAGAGGTTTATGGAACTTAATCCAGGAATAAAAGTTGAGTTAGAATCCATTCCAGATAATTATCGGGAAAAAATCCTCACATCAATTGCTGCGGGTACAGCTCCCGATGTTTTCTTACTAGATTCTGGCGATGTTCCGGCATTTGTAAACAACAATGTACTTTTGAATCTTCTTCCATATGCGAAAAGATATGGCGTTGATTTGAGTGCTTTTTATCCGAATGTATTGAAGATAGCAATGATCGGAGATCGGTTGTTGTACGCATTTCCAAAGGATTTCACCCCGCTAGTCATCTACTATGACAAAGACATGTTTGATAAAGCTGGTATTCCTTATCCAACATCAGACTGGACTTGGGATGATTTTTATAATATTGCTAAAAAACTCACTGTTGATGAGGATGGAGATGGAAGAACCGATCAATATGGTTTTGTGGCAAGAAAGTATTATTATCTTTACTCGCCCTTTGTTTGGTCAAATGGAGGAGATTTCATTGATCCAAATGGTGTAACTGCAAGTGGATATTTTAACTCTTCTGAGACAATTGAAGCCATGACATGGTGGGCAAATTTTATAAAGGAAGGAATATCTCCTTCTACACAGGGTGTTAGCACATTAGGTGGTTACGGAAAGATGTTCTTCTCAGGCAAAGTTGCTATGGTTGAATCTGGTCATTGGTTCTTACCGAGCCTTCTAGAATATATTGAAAGTGGCAAACGCGTTGGAGTTGTTGGATTGCCAAGAGTACCCGGTAAAGAAAAAGTAAATGTTATGTATGAATCCGGCTGGTGTGTACCTAAAACTTCGAAGTTCAAAAAGGAAGCAGTCTTGCTTGCTGCGTTCCTTGCTGGAGAATATGCCCAAAGAACCAGGGGGGAACTTGGATTAGCAATTCCCGCTGTAAAAACGGTTGCGGAGGAAATCGCTGCCGAAGATCCCTGGGATTTAGAAAGTGGGTATGTAGAAGAAGTGAAATATTGTAGGCAACCCTGGGGAACGATTTACGAATTCTGGGGACAAATCGATCCTTTGTATACTGATGCCATGGAAGAAATTATGATTACAGATAATGATCCAAAAGCGATTGTTGAAAAGTATACTGAAAGAATAAACGAAATTTTATCTGAACAGTTTTGATGTAATTTTATGTCGTGGGCTTTAAGCCCACGGCATTTAGAAAGAGGTGTTATTTTGAAAGCTAAGGTCTTGCTTTATATCGTTGCCATAGGAGTTTTGGTTATATTTTCGGCTGTTGTCCTAATAAATTTAGACTCGTTCAGTGTAAAAATCAGGAAGGCTTCGGCTAAAGAGATAGCTGGAGATGTAGCCACATCCTTTTCATTGTTGCGTCAAAACCTTCAAACAAAGTTAGAAGAATTATGGGAAAATCCTCCTGTACTGTCATCCGTAGATGACTATACAGGGTTAACTTTGAATGGACACATTAAATTCAAAGCAATTGCTTTGTTTTCAACTAATGGAAATGTAATTTCCAGAAATGCTGATGATGACTTTCCAATGAAAGCTATTACTGAGAGCGAAATGTTTGAAGCAGTAGCTTTCGAAGAGTATCCATATAACAGTATTATTTTTGATCACAAGCCCATGTTAGTCGGTTTATTACCAGTTTATAATCTTGATGGTGATCCAGCAATATTAGCGTTAGGTGTGAACCTAGAAGATTTGATAGATCTTATGGATCAGTCAGAAGATTTTCAGATAGCTATTTATGATTATACAACTAAGACTATCGGATCGTCCAAGCTTCCAAAGTCATTGGATAAAAATCTTTTTGATGTCATCGTTGGTTCGGAAGAACCTGTTGTTTCCAGTTCAAAATCGGACATATACGCAATATCTCCTATAAAAGACTATATGGATTGGGATATCATAGGTGCTTTTGGCATAAAGGAAATATTCTATCCAATTAAAATCTTCGCTGTTGTGATACTTATCACTTTTGCTTTTGCATCAGTAATACTCACTCTTTATTTTATTTTGGCCGGAAGGTGTAGATGGAAAGCGGTCTTTTTTGGCATGGTTATTCCGGTGTTGGCTGTTTTTATTTATTTCTCGTATTTAACGAATAATGTAACTGCTGAATACGCGAAAAGAAGCGTGCAGATATCTTCTAAAGTAGTGACAAATCTTCAGGACATAAAAAATCCGATATCCAGAAGTATATTCTTTGAAAATCAAATTTTAAGTTTACCTTTGGAATTGACGATAATAGATAGTTCTATGAACCTAATAAGAACAACAATGAACAATGGGGAAAGTTCCCGTACAATGAGTTTTAAACTTAAGTCTTTAACAGAAAGCGATACAGGAATAATCAAAGTTGGCAATTCACTTCATGTGGCAACGAAAATTTCTTTGGATGATACTTTTTTAATTCTTTCAAAAAAGTTATATAAATTTCAAGCTCCCGGGAAAATGAACAGCTTAGTAGTAGGTATAACTTTATTCATTACCATGATATCACTTGCACTTATTTCTTTTGCTGGGATAAACATTAGCAGACGAAGATACCTAAGCGAAAGTTTTGGTGCTTTTGCGTTTTTATTGCCATCTTTTATTCATTTGATGATTTTCGGATTAGCTCCTATTGGATTTGCACTTTACTTGAGTTTTCATCAGTGGAATATTGTAATTCCTGAAAAGCCATTTGTTGGCTTTGATAATTATGTAAAGCTGTTTGGCGATAAGTTTTTCTGGAACGCGATGAAAAACACAGCAATTTATACGCTTCATGTTCCGATTGGCATGGCATTTTCCCTCTTTGTGGCTGTTCTATTAAATCAGCGAATAAAAGGGATTTCATTGTTCAGGACAATTCTTTTCCTGCCTAGTGTAAGTTCCTTTGTTGCTGTAGCGATGATATGGCAGTTCATGTATAATCCGGAATTTGGCTTATTGAATGTGATTTTGTCAAAGCTTGGCCTTCCTCAATTGAATTGGTTGGGAGATCCTAAGATTGCTTTAATTTCAGTCATGATAGTCAGTATCTGGTCACAAATAGGGTATCAAATGGTGATTTTTCTCGCAGGGTTACAGGGAATACCTGCATATTTATATGAAGCTGCAAAGATAGATGGTTCAAATAAATGGCAGATGTTCTGGAAAATCACACTTCCACTGTTAAGACCCACAACATTGTTCGTACTTATTACATCTGTTATCGGTTCATTCCAGGTTTTCACAAGCATTTATATTATGACTCAAGGGGGGCCATTGAGAAGCACAGATGTTGTTGTTTATCACATCTACAAAAACGCCTGGGAATATATGAAAATGGGATATGCTTCTGCGATGGCGTGGATTTTAACTATCATTATATTCATAGCAACTCTGTTACAGATAAAATTCCTTGGAAAAGATGTCTCATATACTTAATGGAGGAATATGAATGAGAAGTAAAAAACTCAATGAAACCATTACCAAGTCTGTTGTTTATGTATTGCTAGCAATTTTGACGATTAGTATGCTCCTTCCTTTTCTCTGGATGGTGTCTACATCTTTAATGGAGGAATATGAAGTGTTTCAATTTCCCCCAAAATTAATTCCTGACAGTCCAAAATGGTCTAACTATAAAGAAGCATTGTCTTTTCTACCCTTTGATAGATTTTTTTTGAACACAGTAATCGTCGCTGTGGCAGTGGTTGTTGGTCAATTGTTTGTATGCTCAACAGCCGCTTATGCTTTTGCAAGAATGAATTTTCCGGGAAGAAATGTTGTTTTTGTACTATATTTGTCAACAATGATGGTTCCCGAGGCGGTTACCTTAATTCCAGGGTTTATCATCATTAATTGGTTTGGCTGGATAGATACTTTTTGGGCATTGATTGTTCCTTTTTTGAACAGTGTATGGGGAATTTTTCTATTAAGACAATTTTTGCTAACGATTCCAAAAGATCTAGAAGATAGTGCAAAAATTGATGGTGCATCAAGGTTTAGAATTTTTTGGCAAATTATAATGCCTTTAGCTAAACCTGCCCTTGCTACCCTTGCAGTGTTTACATTTCTTGGAACGTGGAGGTCATTTCTCTGGCCATTGATCGTTACGAGGAGCTTAAAGATGCGAACTATAGAAGTGGGAATTTCTGCTTTTCATAGTTTGTATTCCACTAACTGGCCATATCAGATGGCGGTCGCAGTTGTTGCAACCGTGCCTATTCTCATAATTTTCTTTGTTGCACAAAAATATTTTGTTAGAGGTATAGCTTTAACAGGACTGAAGGGATGATGGAGAAGACAAAATGGTTGATATTGATTTCCATAATCATTATTATCGTTCTTTTTGGTCCCTTTATATTTGGGATATTAGAAAATGAACTAGCTATAAAAGAATTGCGAAAGGGCAATTATGAAGTCGCTTTAAGACATATAAATCGAGCGCTTTCGGTTGATCAAAAAAACCCTCTATATTATTACAATGCTGCTGAAGCGCTGAGGTTGCTTGGCAAGTTCAAAGAAGCTATAGACGCTTATGAAAAAGCATCAAATTTGTCTCCTGGATTTGTGCAGGCGTATATACGTATACTGGATCTTAGTCTTGAAACAGGATGTCTTTCGAAAGCAGAAAAGTACCTCCAGCTTTGGAGAAGGTATGAAAAAACTGGAGAACAAGATAGATACTTAAAACAGATAAATGAATTGAAGAAGAACTAGCGAAAAAATTATAAGGGGGAGAGTATAATGAACTTTCTCAAAATAGATGGAAGACATATTGTTGACCAATTTGGAAGTAATATTGTTCTAAGGGGTGTTTGCTTAGGCGGATATTTAAATATGGAAAATTTCATAACTGGTTTTCCTGGGCAGGAAAGCAATCTAAGGAAAGTTCTCATAAGTGAGCTTGGTGAAAAGAGAGGAACTTTTTTTGTTGAAAGATTGCTCCACCATTTTTTGAATGAAAGCGATTTTGAATTTTTGAAATCAATCGGCGTAAATGTTGTCAGACTTCCGATAAATTATCACCATTTAGAAAAAGATGAAAAGCCCTTTGAATACATCGAAGAAGGATTTGAAAAGATTGATAGAGTAGTCGAAATGGCAAAAAAGTGGGGAATATATGTTATTTTGGATCTCCATGTTGCACCGGGGTTTCAAAACAATGGTTGGCATTGTGATAACAGTATAGGTGTACCCCTTCTTTGGAAACATCCGCATTTTCAGGAAAGAACCTTAAAACTATGGGAGGCAATAGCCGCTCGATACGCTAATGAGCCAGCGGTAGCGGGATATGATATGCTCAACGAACCTTCTGCTCCTACTCCGAATCACTTAAGCAATTTTTACAGGAGACTTATTGAAAGCATCAGAGAAAAAGATCAAAACCACATCATTTTTCTCGAGTCAGATGTTGTGCTTCGGAAATTTAAAGGATTTGATGACTTTGATAGTAGCAATCTTGCATACTCTTCGCACAATTATCTTGATATGACTCTTGGTGGTAGAAGTTACCCTGGATATATGAGAGATAAATGGATTGACAAGAATGCAATTGAGGAAGAGTTTATAAGAACAAATGACTGGGTTCTTAAAAATAATTTAGCAGGATGGGTTGGCGAATTTGGTGCAATTTTTGATGGGACTGTCAAAGATATGCATAAAATTAATGCCTTATCTGATCAGATAGATGTTTTCGAGAAGCATGAACATAGTTGGACTATATGGACATATAAAGATGTCAATGTCACAGCGCCTGTGTACGTAAATCCTGAATCAGAATATATAAAGCGTATAGAGAGAATACTAAAAATAAAACATGAGCTTGGTACAGATTATTGGGGAACCCACGGCGGTGGTATTCTAAGAGAATTCAGAGATACAATAGGAATGAGAATATCCAGAACTGTGGGACACAATGGACTCGATATTGAAGGTATGAAATTGAATATCTATGAAAGAGGTTTATTGCCGATCGTAGGCGATTATCTTGCATGTTTATATGCAAACGCATTTTCAGACTTAAATACAGGTGGAATTGACAAGGTGCTCAAAGAAGCATTCTCGTTTGAAAACTGTGTTATCCGCCCCCATCTAGTTGAAGTTCTATCTAGCAAGATGAAACGTTTTGGTAGCGGCAAAATGTCATAAGTCCAGTAATAAGAGGTGATTTCCATGAACAGAAGCAAAAAGGCTGCATTTTTTGCGGTGAACAGCTTAAAGAAAATGATAGTTTTCGAGAATCTGGATAAACTTCCCGGAGAAATTACCCTTTCAAAGAAACTCGGTGTTAGCCGTGTGGTTGTTCGAGAGGCGATCAGGATACTTGAATACGAGGGGATAACAAGGACTGTTCATGGAAGCGGAACCTATGTCATAAAAAAAAGTGGTATAAAGATTGCTTTCAATATCCCTCTTGAAATTGAACCAGATAGTCCTAGTCATATAATAGAACTGTTAGAAATAAGAAGAGGCCTTGAAATTGCTGCCATAAGGCTTGCGATAATGATGGCAAATGATTATAAAATTTTAGAGCTCGATGAAGCTCTCAGAAAGCTCGAAGCGACTCGCAAAAGTGGTGACCATGACAATCTTGGTAAAGTAGATGCGAGTTTTCATAAGAAGATTTTTGAAATTTCAGGAAACAAGTTCTTGGTCGATATATACAATACCGTATTTTCAGCTCTTGCAGTGCTCTGGAAATCTCCATTGGGATTAGATACTTTCGGTGATCGGGGCCTTCCATATCATAAAGATGTTGTCAATCATATAAAAGCCAGAGACCTCAAAAAGGCGATCAATATGTACAATAAAATCATCGATCTGGATGTAGAGGACATTGCAAAAGCCTCAGGAATTAAGTTGAAAAAATTACCAAGGTAAATCCCTTCTTTTTCCTTTTCAAATTTGCTTACAACAGTTAGTGCGTTTTGCGTTTTCAGATGTTAAGTTTTTTTTTCATATGTAACGGCAGTTTCTTGCCGAAATATTTGCATAGTTGACTGAACATTATACAAATTGCAATATGCATGGATGTCAAAAAGAAAAGACTTTATGTAGTTGTCAACAACTTAAAATGGAATCCAGAGCCGCTTACAGTTATATGTATTGTCATTTAGGTTAAGAAAGTTTGGAACTTATAATGCCTAATTTTCGCTTCTTATCACGTGTAATGTTGGCAAACCTTTCGTCCTGTGCAAAGACTGAGTCAATATAATTAAATATGTGAATGGACGCCTTATACACGCTTTTTCTTATATTTTTCCCTTATGGGGCAAATTGGAAGGAGGTAGTTCAATGAAAAAAGCTTTCTTGATTGGAGTAGTTCTTCTACTCACTGTTTTCTTAATTGCTGAAACTGTTGAAATTCGAATTACTGGATGGGGTGGTGGAGAAGAGGAAACACAGCTTGCCAGGGAAAAAATCGCTGCTTTTGAAGCAACCCACCCTAATATCAAGATTGTGAATGAAGTGTATCCAGACAACTATACGCAGGCCCTATTGACTTCTTTCGCTGCGGGTAATCCACCAGATGTGTTTTTGCTTGACGCAAGCTACATGCCGACATTTACCGAAAGAGGCATTGCTGTGAATATCGCACCCTATATGAGACTGCTTAAAGTGGATCTCGATGAATATTATCCAAATGTTCTCGATGTGTTCAGCAGTGATGGAAAGTTGTACGGATTGCCAAAAGGATTCACTCCTATGGTTGTTTATTACAACAAGAAAATGCTGAAAGAAGCCGGTCTCGAGGAACCAACTGATGACTGGACCTGGAACGATTTCCTCTACATGGCTACAAAGCTGACCAAAGATACAGATGGCGATGGAAAGCTTGATCAGTTTGGTGCGCAAATCTCTAAATATTTCTACAAAATGTGTCCCATGATCTGGTCTTACGGTGGAGAGATTGTATCGCCTGACTACGACAGGGCAACCGGTTATCTCAACAGCAGAGAAACAATAGAAGCAGTACAATTCTTCACTGATCTAATTTTGAAATATGGCGTTTCCCCCGATTCCTCAATGATTGATGCTCTTGGTGGATTGGGCAATATGCTCTACACAAACAAGATTGGTTTCTACATCAGTGGGCATTGGTCACTTTTCGGGATGAAAAAATACATTGATGAAGGAACACTTGATATCGGTGTTGTCAGATTACCTCGCGGCCCATTCATCGACCACAGCAGAACGGTCATTTATGCGACTGCTTGGGCTGTCACTTCCAAATCAAGACATCCAAGAGAAGGCCTTGAACTCGTGAGATGGCTCTCCAGTGCTGAAGGTCAGGAGTATGAAGTTTTGAAGGCAAAAATAGAGCTTTCTGGTCATATTCCAACAAACGAAAAACTTGTCAGTGAAGATCCTTACGGTCTCGAAAAGAAATTTGTTGATCTTATCCCGACTGCTGAAAAGCCCATTGGTGCAGTGGTTAAGGATTGGTACAAAGCGGAGGATATCTTTACTGAAGCAATGGATAAAATTCTCCTTCTTGGCACACCTGTAAAAGAAGCTCTTGATTGGGCTGCTTCTGAGATCGATACAAAAGTTTTCGGAAAGTAATGTTATGCCAACGATGGCCCTGTTCATGAAGGGCCATCGTTTCTTCCCTGGAGGTGAGTAAAATAAAACAGAAGAAACTGACCAAGGTTAAAGCAATATATATCATAATTGTTTTAATAGCGATGCTTTCTGTTTCCTATGGAACTCTCTACTATGTTTTTAGCCAGTCACTATTCAAGGTTGAAACTGAAAGGTTAGAGAACAACGGAAAGTTTATTTCACATGTGCTTGATCTTTTGAGGGAAGATGCAAAAATAGAAACCCGTGAGATTCTTGAGAAAGTTCGGGAAGACAGCGCTTTTGCTCCGCAAAGCGGAAAGGTTTATCTCGTTGATGATACTGGCAAGGCTTTAGATAATGCTTCAAATATTGATTTGAAATTCTCTGATGATTTTCTGTTCCTCTTATTTTCGGGAGAGCCAGTTCCAACTGTTTCAGTAGAAAATGGAACTCTGATAGTTAGAACTTTTGTGCCATTCGATGATTTCTTCAGCAGCTTTCTTGTATATGAGAAACCTGTAAAAGTCGACGGACTAACATTTGGCTTCATTACCCCTTCACAAAACGCTGTAGGAGTTAACACGGATGAGGTTATCGTACCTCCAGAAAACTTATTGAAGGACGCTCTTTCATCATGGAATCCCGTCTCTTCCATTAAAAAAGTCAACGGAGAGAAAATGATTTTTTCTTTATTGCCGTTTCTGGATGTTCAGCATTGGAATGCGGAAGGAATAATTGTTTTATATACAGATACATCGGAATTGCTGAGTACATATAGAAGCAGTATAGATCTATTTGCTTTCACTGGAATTGCTGTATTGCTTCTTATAGTCATACTCACAGCTTTTAGCTTTAAATTTGGTCTGAACTTTGAAATTGTCCATCTGTTCCTTTCTGTCATAGTGATTTCATCCATAGCATTTTTGGGCATTTCCTTCTTGAAAACAATTGATGCTCATTCTGAGTTCCTTGGTAAAGACTTTTTCTCTTCCCTGGAAGAAAGCATTTCTGAAAAGGAAATTGAAAGCGCAACAAAAAAATTGAGCGACAAATTCGATCTCATTGTTTTCGATGCTAACAGCGAGCTTTTAACTGTTTCGCAGGTTGCTAAGGTTAATCTTTCGAAAGATATTAATGAGGTCTCAAAAATCGCAACAGAGAAGACAAGGAAGGCCATAATAGGCGGCCTTACTCTATACATAAAAGAAATAAAAGCTGCCGGTTTGAAGATTGGCTATCTGCCAACTGTGGTAAATTTAGCCCAGCAAACTTTTAAGGTTCAATTATTCGTCATTTTGATTTCAATAGGCTTCATGATATTTGCAACCTGGTTCTTCTTGAAAAATCTTCCAAACAAGATCCTTTTGAAAAGAACTTTGAAAGGATATTTGTTTCTAAGCCCCGCTCTGCTCATGTTTATAACCTGGTTGCTCATTCCCATAGCGTTCTCACTGTATCTGAGTTTCCACAGATGGTCAATGGTTGACCCCTTAAAGCCATTTATAGGATTTGGTCATTTCAAGAAAATATTTGAAGATAAAGACCTATTAAAATCCCTTCTGAACACGGCTATATATACGCTCAATGTTCCTGTCAGCTTGGCTATTTCACTGGGCGTTGCTCTACTCATGAACCGGGAGATTAAAGGCATAAATTTCTTCAGGTTACTTTACTTCTTGCCATCGATATCTTCTTTTGTAGCCATTTCGATAGTTTGGCAATGGATATATAATCCAGAATTTGGTCTCATGAACTATCTACTCGGAATATTTGGATTACCACCACAAAAATGGCTGGGGAGCCCAAATACAGCGATGATTTCACTTATGATAATGAGTATATGGCTAAATATGGGATATCAGATGGTTGTTTTCCTTGCAGGATTACAGGGCATACCTCAATACTTATATGAAGTTGCGGAACTTGATGGTGCTAATAGGTTCAGAAAATTCTGGCATATCACATTGCCCATGCTAAAACCAACAACATTCTTTTTGCTTGTTACTTCATTTATTGGCTCGTTCCAGGTGTTTACTCAGGTCTATGTAATGACTCAAGGAGGACCTGCTGGTGCGACAGATGTATTTGTTTACCACATATACAACACCGCATGGAAGGGATTTGAGATGGGATATGCCAGTGCTCAATCCTGGTTCCTGTTCTTGATCATTTTTGCTGCCACAATGCTTCAGTTTGTGTTCTCAGGCAAGTCCGTTTACGAGGAGTGATATGATGAAAAAGACTAAAAAGATCAACAAAATTATAGGTAATATCATAACATACACTATTCTCATAATCGTCGCTTTGACTATGCTGATTCCCTTTATCTGGATGGCGGCGACTTCTCTTATGGATAAAATGGAAGTTTTCAGCTACCCGCCCAAATTTATCCCGGATAAACCTTTGTGGTCGAACTATAAGAATGCGCTTACATTAGTCCCTTTTGGTAGATACTTCTTGAATTCTGCGATAATGGTGGCAGTTGTGGTTCCGCTCCAACTTTTAGTCTGTTCACTCGCTGCATATTCGCTTGCCAGGATTAAATTCCCGGGAAGAAATGTAGTTTTTTGGATGTTTCTTTCAACAATGATGATACCTGGAATTGTCACTCTGATTCCCTCCTTTTTGATTGTGAGAACGTTGGGGTGGATAGATACATATTGGGCCCTCACAGTCCCAATGTTTTTCAGCGTATGGGGAACATTCCTTTTGAGACAGTTCTTCCTAACGTTGCCTGTTAATTTGGAAGATGCCGCAAGAATTGATGGTGCAAGCGAGTTCAGGATTTTCTGGAAAATAATTCTTCCTCTTTCCAAGCCTGCGCTTGCGACTCTGGGAATTTTCTCCTTTATGGGAACTTGGCAGTCTTTTATGTGGCCGCTGCTTGTTACAAGAGAGGATAAGATGCGAACGGTAGAAGTTGGTGTAGCCTCTTTTAAAACTATGTATGAGACCAACTGGCCTTATCAAATGGCAGCCGCTGTGGTTGTCATGATCCCCGTGATCATTGTTTTCCTTGTTGCTCAAAAGTATTTTGTGAAGGGAATAGCCCTTACAGGCATGAAAGAATAGCGAATGTTAAGAGGTGATTATTGTGTTTGATATGGATAGAATATATAGGCTTTCAAATGAAATCTCAAGATCAATATCTGCAGAGAATCCATCAGGAGAGCCAAACAAAGGGGCTCTGGAAGTTCCTTCTGAAAATAACCCTGCAAAGTATCTTGGAAAAGGCTGGAAAGTCCGGCCGTGTATAACTCTAAAAGCAAAAGAGATTACTGAATTGGCAAACATAGAGGGCCCAGGAGTAATAAGACATATCTGGCTCACAGTAGATCCCAAAGCATACAGGGCAACGATATTGAGATTTTATTGGGATAATGAAAAATCTCCTTCCATTGAAGTACCGCTTGGAGATTTCTTCGCAAATGTTCATGGCTTGCGCTTTAACGTAAATTCCATGATGGTTTCGGTTAACCCTTCTGGAGGCTTCAACTGTTACTGGCCTATGCCTTTTCAAAAAAGGGCACGGATTACAATCGAAAACCTGCTGGAAGAAGATATAAAAGGATTCTTTTATCAGATTAATTACGGGCTCATTGAAATCGAAGAGAACGCAGCTTATTTACATGCAAAGTGGAACCGTTCAGTTACAACCAGAGAGTATCCCGAACACGTAATACTGGATCATGTTTCCGGTGAAGGTCATTATGTGGGTACGGTTGTCGGCTGGACTCAAATGTCAAATGGATGGTGGGGAGAAGGAGAAGTGAAATTCTTTATAGATGGGGAGGAAAACCCGTCGATATGCACAACGGGAACTGAAGATTATTTCGGGGGAGCCTGGTGTTTTGGAGAAACTTTTTCAGCACCGTTTTGCGGTTATCCGCTCTGGCAGAAAAAAGAGGGGGAAGTTCCCCGACATGGGCTTTACAGATGGCATATCCCAGATCCAATAAGGTTTAAAAAGAGCATAAGAGTCACACTTCAAGCTTTGGGATGGTGGCCTAATGGTACTTACCAACCTCTCACTGACGATATCTCTTCTGTGGCATTCTGGTATCAAAAAGAACCCCATATAGATTTCGCTCAATCCTTTAAGCTTGAAAAACTCTGGTCGAGATAACGGCCCTTAAAAGGGGGATACGATGGAAATCATATGCAAGGATAACGAAGTAGTTTTCGAAACCATCCTTAAAGGTATCAGGCGAAAAAATCCAAAATCTGCTGATGCTTTTAAGGAATTTGCCTGGATTCACAACACAGACATGATTTCACCGGAGAAGTTCGAAGAACTTTCCCGCTGCACACAGATTGTGCTAAGCGGGCAAGCTGTAAAACTCATTGAGAAACTTGGTTTGGATTCGCTCTCCAGTTTGGTTAATGAAAAAATCGTGAAAAGAGAAGACCCCTGGGATAAGAGGGGATTCCAAAGTTACAAAGGTCATCCTTTGTTTAACGAGCTTCATGGTGGTTTCTATTCAATCTTAATAGACCTGCCTACCT
>Ga0190359_1001646_pt1 | contig 13914 bp, 16 predicted proteins | sample 48721823_MG_FD_161269 | JGI IMG/M metagenome (GOLD analysis project Ga0190359, IMG submission 161269) | Hydrothermal vent microbial mat bacterial communities from Southern Trench, Guaymas Basin, Mexico - 4872-18-2-3_MG | ecosystem: Environmental > Aquatic > Marine > Hydrothermal vents >...
AGGAGTATTAAGGTAGCTATGCAAAATAAAGAAATCTTGTTTAAAGAAATTGTTTATAATGCTGGAAGAACAATTAAAGATTTTATAGATTTCTTAAAGGATTTCTACAGAGCCATAAAACAGAAAAACTTAAATACTAGTTAGCATTACTAAATAATTACTATGGTAATGCAAACTATACAAATAAGGCTTACAAAGGAATTAATTGAGCGGATTAGTGTACTTGTAGGTAAGGGAATATACTCGTCTATTTCTGAGGCTGTTAGGGACTCTGTTAGGAGGCTTGTTACTGGTGTTGATGTTCCGATAACAACTAAGGAAGTAGAATTAATAAAAGAGGGGGTCAGAAAGGAACTCAAAAGAGCCTTTAAGAGAGCTACAGGTACTATTGATTTCTTTCCAGAAGATATGGCAATAAGAAATAAGATATTCAATAAACTAAGAGAAACAGCAGCAAAATATAACTATAAGGAAATAGAAACACCTGCCTTTGAAACACTTGAGTTATTAACAAAGAAAGAAGGGGAAGAGATAAAAAAACAGATATTTACGCTTGAGAAGAAAGGCAGTGAAGAGTTTGGTCTGAGGTTTGACATTACTGTTCCAGCAACAAGGATGTTTATTGAAAAGCAAAAAACCTTGCCAAAACCTGTTAAGTGGTTTTATATAACTAGGATGTGGCGTTATGAAAGGCCTCAAAAAGGAAGGCTAAGGGAGTTTTATCAGTTTGGAGTGGAGTGTTTTGGCAGCTCTAAACCAGAGTCAGACGCTGAGGTAATATCTTTACTGATTGATAGTCTTCTGTCTCTTGGTTTGACTAAGGAGGATTTTTTTGTTAAAATTAATAACAGGAAGCTTTTAGTTGGCCTGTTGAAGGATATTACTAAAGAGGAAGATGATGGGGTGGTGCTTAAAATTGTAACTGTAATTGATAAGAAGAATAAAATAACAGAAAAGGAGTTCTTTGATGAGCTAAAGAAAGCAAATCTTAGTGAGGATAAGATAGTGTCTATAAAGAGAATAATAGAAGAAAATAATTTAGCTGAAATAGAAAAATATTGTAAAAACGGGCTATCAAGAGATGGATTAAACGAGATAAAATCAATCCTCAAGCTACTAGGTAAGAAAAAATCATTTGTGAAAGTTGACCTCTCTACTGCGAGGGGACTGGCTTATTATACAGGTACTGTTTTTGAGGTATATGATTCAAATGAGAAATACAGGGCTCTCGCAGGTGGTGGAAGATATGACAAATTGGTGGAATTGTTTAATGGCGAACCAACCCCTGCAACTGGTTTTGGATTGGGTTATGCGACACTCCTCCTATTGTTAAAAGAAAAGGCTTTAATCCCGGAGATTAACCTTTCTCCAGACTATTATATTGCTATAGTCAATAAGGAGGTAAAAGATGAGGCATTAGATATTGCATCAAGGCTTAGAAAGGACTATACGGTGGAGATAGATTTGATGGGGAGGAATCTAGGGAATCAGTTTAAATATGCAAATTCTATAAAAGCAAGGAGGGTTATAATAGTAGGACCAGACGAGTTAAGTGAAAGTAAGGTTAAGATTAAAGACATGGTAACAGGACAAGAAACGCTTGTTGAGCTTAAGGAGCTATTTAAATCCCCCGAAAACAATCCCATTAAGAATCATAAATGAAATACCTAATAAAAGCATAAGAACATATACTTTTCTATTCCAATTTAGTACCTTTCTCCCATCAAAGTTCCAGAAAGGAATCATATTGAAAAGTGCCAGCCAGGTATTAATCATAGCTCCATACCTTGCTAAGAATAGTATGCTATCTAGTTTTATGGTAAGTCCAATGCCCAGGAAGATTGCAGCTACAGTTAAGTTTGCAATCGCCCCTGCTGCAGATATTTTTCCGTTTCTCCTTCTTCCTACTGGTCCAGAGATAACTACAGCTCCAGGAGCAGCTATTATAAAACCAAAGAAAGACATAAGTATTGCTAAGATTAACATCCTATCAAAACTTCTGAACTCTGCGAAGCAACCATAATGCTGTGCTACTATCTTATGGCTAAGTTCATGTGCAATAAACCCCAAACCAACTGTCAAAGAGGAGACTATAAAATAAGCCATAAATCTTGATGAAAATACTGAGCTACTAATAACAATGGAGAATGCCAACGAGATTGCAATCCATGCCTTTATCAAATCAATAAGTTCGGTCCTAGATGTTGAAACTGGCCCAACTCTAATCTGCTCTCCATAAGGTCTGTAAATCATTTCCCTTGCCTCCTCATCTTTGCTATTAATCTTTCTAGGGTATCTATCTTTTTCATTAACTCTAGTTTTTCTCTGTCTGCTTCCATAATTTTCTTTGCATATCTTGTTAGTTCAAAATCCTCTTTTTTTATTTTTTTGCTTATTTCTAAGAATTTATTAATTTCTTCTGAGAAGTTAGCCAATCTTTCTGTTATCTTTGCTATACTCTCTTTGGTTTTTTTATATTCTTCTGTATCGGAATCCAATTTTTCTGAGTAGAGATTTAATTTTTTGCTGAGTTCTTCTTCAAATTTCTCAATAATCTTCTTTTGCAATTGGGATCTTATTATCTTGAAATCATAAAGCTCTTTTTTTAAAGCCTCTCTTGATTCCCTTATGATGTTTAAATCTTGATTGAAATTATTGAGAAACTCTTCTTGTTTATCTTTGATTTTCTCTAAAGAATCGTTTAGAGCTGCTGATTCATTTTTCAATGTTTCAATAGAGTTGGTATGTTCTTCTAGCCTTTTGTTAATGCTATCAATTAGTTCTTTAATCTGCATTAGTTCTTTTATTTTTTTTATCATCTTTAGAAGGTAGAATTACAAGGATATAAAAAACTTACACCTCTACAAAGATCCTATGCTTCTCTTTGCCCTCTAACTCATTTAGTATTCTTTTTATTATTGCTTTTTCTGGGTCAGGCATTAGCCTTACTCTTTTTTTAATATCTTCAAAACTTGTGAATTCTTTTTCTTTCCTTGCTTCTAATATCTCCCACATGTGTTTTTTTCCTAGACCAGGAAGAAGCTCAAGCTGGTGCATCCTAGTACTTAAAGGTTGGGCTTTGTTAAAGAAATCAATAAAGCGTTTTTCATTTTTTTTGACTATATCTTCTATCACATAGTTTAATTCTGAACGAGCAGTACTTGTTAATTTGTCTAAAGTTAGTTTTCCGATAATATGGTGTATTTTATCTCTTTTTCCGTCACCAATATAGACCTCTTCATGGGGTTGCAGAATAACACCTTTCTTTGGTGCTAGCTCTAATAAAATGAAGTGGTCTTTGCCTATAGCTTGCGCTATAGGAGTCCTCATATGGGTTGGTCTTGTGTCAAATGGATACCCATTTGGCAAAAAGTCCAATATTATTGCTCTTTCTTCTCTTTCCATCATAACCTCGCAGTTATAGTCATTTCATGCAGGGCTTTTTCCCACCTTTCATCTAATCTTCTTAGCCTTTCCGATGCCATTATTTTCTCTTCTTTAAGCTTTAGTGCCTCTTTCTTCTCTTTTACTAGGTGGGATATCTTTAATGATAACCTCTTATATATATTTTTGTTTTTCTTTAGCTGTCTAAAAATGGAAATTTCTTTTTTATATAAGTGTTCAAGTGTTGCTAATAAGGCTACTGTGCTTGCTGTCCATAACGCGTGATTTTTCCTTTTGTTTAATAGCTTCTTAACCACCCTCTTTGGTGGCATTTTTGCTTCTAAGTGGCATAACAACTCTGATTGTTTTTTTAATATTGCGTTTAGTCCTTTTATCTCTGCTTTCTTGTCTTCTATTATTTTTTCTTCCTTTTTTTTGTATTCCCTTATAAGCTTGTTATCAATAAACACTATTCTGTTTATAAGCTTATAAACCATGTACTCTAATTTGTTTAGCTCGTTTTTGTTTATTTCATCTGATTCTTTTTCAATTATCTTTGTCTTTTTCTTTTTTAAACCAATTTCCCTTAAAAATATTACTCTTAAATAATAGTTTATATCTCTAAGCTTAGTGATTACTTTTTTTATTATTTCTATGTTTTCTTCAATCAATTCTTTATTCACTACAGTGTCTATTAGTAGCTTATGCAGTTTACCTATAAGCTCTTTTTTCTTTTTTTCAACCGTTGTATCTTTTTTTCCTATTAGTTTTTTATACCTATCCAAGCTTACTATTTTTGATTTTTTCTTTAACTTACCACTCCTTTTTGATGCCCTATTTATTTCATCCGCTAATTTTTCTAACAATACTATTCTTCCCTTTTCCACACCCACCATATAAAATTGTTAAATTTTGAAATTTATAAATATTGTGATTATTGCGATTACTCAGAACAACCAAGGTTATTATTTTTTATCCGAAGCTTTATCTAAAAAAGAATTTATAGTGTCTACAATCTTTTTTAGGTTTTCGTTGCTTATACTTACAGTGTATCCATGAAGCACTGCTTTTAGCTCTTCTGTTGTTTTTGGTAGTATGTCTATGATTTTTGTTATGTGGGTTTCTTTGAGTCTAGGTATTTTTAATTCTTCTATCTTCTTTTTTAACTCTTCAGTATTTTTTAGTGTAACAAACTGGTTAAGGTATTCTTCTGTTTTAGCACATCTAAAGTTTAGTTCTCCATCTCTCTTTTTTATTTTTTCTATCTCATTCTTCAGTTCACTAAGGTTTATTGGTTTTTCTGATATTATATTTATCTGAGCCATTTTATATCCTCTTCAGATGTATTGGGTGTACTATTAATGTTTTTTGCTTTGAGCCATCATTTATTGCAATCTCGTAACATCTTCCTCTTTTGCCTTTAATAACTCCGACCCTACCATGGAACATAGGGTGGTAAGCCCCTTTCTGAATAGCAGGTTCAATCTTTAGTTTTACTTTTTCACCTATCTTGAAGCTTTGGAGGAACCTACTTACAGAGATTTTACCCTTTGTTCTCCTGTCCTTTCTGAAAATGGACCTTGTTTTTCTTCTTATTCCGCCTATTCTTTTCATTTTCTTTTTTTGGAAAGGAGTTTTATTTAAAAATGTTTCGGACTTGCGTTTTTATTTGTTGATTATAACAATATTTTCGTGTTTTATTGCTACGATACCTTTCTTTCCTCTCAAATTTTTTAGTTCTTCTGATGAGTAGTCTGTCATTGCCTTTGCGAAGTTGTTTATTTCTACAACATCTCTCTTAGAAAAACTACCTTCTATTCTCTCTATCCCTACTGAAAGAAGACTCGCCTTTTTCTTTAGGAGAATCTCCTCTGCTCTTTTATTTATTATTATTCGCCCCTTTGTTTTTGCATGTATTATCCACCTTTCCTTATTCTTTAGGGCCTTTTTAGGAATAAATAATGTTCCAAGTTCTTCCCCTTTGAGAACCCTGGTTATAGGTTTTTTTATTTTCCCGTTTATGATAACAAGACTACATCCTGATTGCATTGTTATTTTTGCTGCTTCTATCTTGCTTTTCATACCACCAATAGCCATTGCTGAGCCTTTGCCTGCTGTTATTCTTTCTATTTCCTTTGTTATTTCTCTTACTTCCTTTATTACCTTTGCATCTCTGTTTGTCTTTGGATTTTTATTATATAAGCCATCAATATCACTTAACATTATAAGCAAATCTGCCTCCATCTTAGAGGCTACTAGTGCTGATAGCCTATCATTATCACCAAAACTCATATCAATCTCTGCTGTTGATATTGCATCGTTTTCGTTTATTATTGGAACAATTCCAAGGCTTATTAGTTTGTTAATAGAGTTTCTTAGGTTAAGGTACCTCTTTCTATCTGAGAAATCATCATAGGTGAGCAATATCTGGGCAGTTTTTATGCCTTCTTTTGAAAACATGTTGTTGTAGGCATTCATGAGAATACTCTGGCCTATCGCAGCACATGCTTGTCTTAATATTATATCCCTTGGCCTTTGTTTTATGGACAACTCCTTACAACCACATCCTATTGCCCCAGAGGTTACTATGATAAACTCTTTTTTTAGTCCCGCTATCTCTTTAGCAATGTTCCCAATTCTCTCTGTGTTTAGGGTACCATTCTGCTTTGTCAATACATTCGTGCCTACTTTTATGACTATTCTTTTTGCTTTTATCTTTCTCATCTTTTTTTGATTATATTTTTGAGTATTTAAAGGTGTTGTTTTTGTTTGATTTCCTTAGAAAGTTTTATATATCTTTGCAATGGAAACAACTATATGGAGTTTGTAAAAGCACTAAAAAATGCGGTTGGCATTATAAAACTAGAAAAGAAGATAATAAGGCAAGTAGCAAAGGACAAGGAATCAATGAATTATGGTATCCTTATTATTGTACTTTCTGGTTTTGTTACAGCTATTTCAATGAGAAAATGGCCTCTTTTGTTTGTTGCACCTATCTTGTCCCTGGTATCTTCTTTTGTGTCTATTGGCTTTTTGCATATACTCTCAAGGGTATTTGGTGGCAGGGCAAAATTTGTGGAACTCTTTAGGGTTTTGTCCCATGCTTATGTCTTAAATTGGGCTTATATCTTAGGTTTTAACGAAATACTTAGGATGCTTATAGGATTAGTTGTATTTGTGTGGGGCATTGCTGTAAATTTTGTTGTAATAGAAAAGGTACACAATCTAAGCAAAGCTAAAACTGTAGGCGTGCTTGTAACAGCTATTTTAATTTCTATGTTTCTTTTTGGACTTTTATTAGTTTTTCTCCTCTTTTCTAAGGTACTCTCTCCCTCAAAATTCATTTAGTAGAATTCTACTTCTCCATCAAGATATATCCCTTTGTGGAGCTTTACAGGCCTCCAATCATCTAGGATTAGGTCAGCTCCAAGCCATCTTGCAAGCTCCTCTGGATTTCCAATAGTGGCAGAAAGAGCTATTAGCTGCATCTTCTTGAGCAATTGTCTTAGTAAAGTTATTATGATTTCTAGTGTTGGACCCCTGCTAACGTCATTTAATATATGTATCTCATCTATTATGACAGTTGATATTAAGCTAATCCATGGAGAATGGTGTCTTATTAATGAATCTAGTTTTTCTGATGTACATATAATTAGGTCATAGTCTAATAGATAAGGGTCTGCAGAATCAAGATTGCCTATAGAGAGGGCTATCTTCAGGATATTACTGTATTTTCTTTTGAACTCCTTAAATTTTTCATTAGCTAATGCTCTTAACGGAACTATGTATATTGCTTTTCCTTTTCCTTCAAGAATATTTTTAATAGCCGCTATTTCAGCAATTAATGTTTTTCCAGACGCTGTTGGTGTACATATTAAAAGATTCTTGTTATCAAGAAGCCCGTTTTCTATTGCTTTTTCTTGTGCTGGCCTTAGCTCTTTTATTTCTTTGCTTAATATATTAAACAGGCTCCCTGGTATTTTATCTTTTATCTGCTCTAGCTTCATCCTAAACACAAACTTGCTGCCCCTAATATTGTACTGCCATTTAATCTTGATTTTATGATTTTAACATCATTGAACAAGGCTCTTTTCTTTATGGTTTCTTTTAGTTTTTTCTTAAAAAATTTCCAAGAGTTAGAGATGTTCCCTCCTATTACTATTATCTCTGGATGGAATGCATTTATCAGGTTTGCTAGTCCTACTCCAAGATAAAATCCTGTTTCTTCAAGTATCTTTAATGCCTTTTTATTCTTTTGTTCCGCCAGTTCATATATCTCTCTTGGATTCTTTACATTAAGCCCTATTGTTCTTTTCATTATGGCTCTAGCGGAAATATAACTTTCGAGACAACCATTGTTTCCACATTTTGATTTTGGTCCATTGAAGTTTATTGTTATATGTCCGAGTTCCCCAGCATTACCTTTTCCATGAAATATTTTTTTGTTGATGACAATGCCTCCCCCAACTCCAGTTCCAAGGGTAATCCCAAGCACAATATTGCTATTTTTAGCAACACCATGGACTGCTTCCCCTAAGGTGAAGCAATTTGCATCATTATCAAGGAAGACAGGGATACCAAATTTTTTATTTATTATGCTCCTTAGGTTAACATTATTAAGAGGTAGGTTGGGTGTGTTTTTTATTATTCCTCTCTCAAGGTCAATTGGTCCTGGGCAGCCTATCCCTATTGCTTTTGTATCGCTACTAAGTACTTCTTTTATACACTTTAGGATGTTTTGAATGACTGCTTCTTTTCCTCTCTTTACATTAGTTTTTCTTGTGCTTTCTTTAATGATTCTTCCTTTCTTAACTAATCCAGAATTAATATTGGTGCCTCCAATATCTACCCCAACATAAACCATAGTAGAACAAGTTAGAATCCTGTTATAAATATCTTTTGGTTAGGTATTTGTTATTTGCCTGTCTTATGCTTATTGGTATCTAATGCCTGTCCTACCTGTAATCCTCGTTAACTCTGGTTTCTCAATAATTCCTTGCCTATAGGCAGTTTCTATTGCTTTCAAAAAATTTCTTCTGCCTAGAGGGGTTAGGCGGTCTAAAATCCCTCTTGGATCAAAATTTGGTTGATTAAAAGCTTGTACAGCGGCTCTATAAAGGTCTGCTTCTCCTTTTCTGGTATAACCGTCTTCTCTTATTAAAACTGTTACTGGGCCTTTAACATATTTTCTGTCTGAAAGGTAGGTTGTGAGAGAATTAGTTGAACTATCAAGAACAGGGGCTCTTGCCAAGAGTTCTCCCTGATGCTTGCTTTTTCCTAGTTTACCTTTTATGACCTGAAACCCTGGAAAAACGATTGCTATCCTCTTGCCGCCCAGCCTATGCAATAAAGCGGCAAGACCATCTCGCCCATATATTGCATCACCATAAACCCTGTCAACTAGTCTCGTAACTGTTTTACCCGCTTCTTTATAAACCGCTTCAATGGCATGCTTACCCTTTACTAATTGCTCTACCGGGAGAAGAATATAGTTGCTTAATCCGTCTTTTTTTGTACCAATGTACCCCTTTAATGAGGTAAAATTAAATAATGAGGAAAGATTAAAGGGTTCAACTCTTGGGTCTGTAGAGTTTGCTATTTCTTCTAATTTGCTTGCTTCTTCTTTCCCGATATAGAATCTTCCTCTACCAACTAGTTCTTTTACAAATTCTGTAGGGTTTTGATTTGCTGGATTAAGTTCTGGAGCCACTATATACAGCCACACCTCATTATTCTTTAATCCATACAGAATTCCATCTCCCGGCACTATTCTTTTTGCTCTAAGACTACCATTTTGCGCCCTTTCAGCTTGGATTTCCGGCATAGACAGGATTTTACCATTATATCTGGTCAATAAATCAGATAATTCTCCTTCTTGGAGTAATATTCCCTCTTGTGATGTTTTTTTTCCTGTAATCATCATCTTACAAAAAGTATATAGTTTTATTTAAATCTTTCTTTTTTTGTAACTTATGGAGAGTAACTATCCACCCATTTGTTTCCTCTGATATGCTGTTACTGCTTGGAAGAGCCTTCTTGCTCCTATTGGACTTAGAACTTCTCCAAGCTTCCTTGGGTCAAATCTCCTGTGTGTTACTAGTTTTGCTATGGCCTCATAATCTATTTCAGATTCTTTTAGTCCTCTTAAGTATACATCTCCCTGGATGGCTGTTCTGTCCGCAAGACTTATATATGGGTCACCTCTAAGATGATGGACATAAGTAGCTCTTGCAAGCATTGTTACAGGTTCTTTCATTTCTAGGGTTTCTCTGACATAACTGGGAGCCAAGGTATAGAGCTTGATTGTGCCCCAACCCATCCTTGTTAGTAAGCTTCCAATACCATCTTCATCATCCATGCTTCCGCATAAATGTTCAACAAGCATAGTAATGCCTTTCCCATATTTTTTTTGGAATCCGTCCTTTCTGTTCAGCAAGTCTCTCACTACTATGTCTATATATGCTGTCTCTCTGCCTTCTTCCCCTTCTTTGCTTTTATCATTTTTTAAGGCGCCTTTTCTCTCTAGAGATGAGAGGTTAAATGGTACAATACCTTGATTTCCTATTTTCGCTATTGCTTCCAGGCTAACTGCTTGAGTTGGGCCAATAAGAAAATTATGGCTTGTTCTTAGTTGGGATTCAAATTCTTCAGGATTATTTAATGCAGGATTATTTTCTGGATTTGTTAGATAAAGAAATACATCATCTCCTTCTAAACCATAAATAGCACCATCTCCAGTTATTAACCCTATGCACCTCAATGTTTCATCATTTAGTCTATCAGTTTGGATCTGGGATGCAGTATAAACTCTCTCAAGTTGTTCTACCAACTCAGAAAATCTACCTGGTCCAATAGTAACGATATCTTGTTTAAAGTAGGGTTCCATTTTCACAAGAAATTCAGTATCTTATTTAAATCTTTCTTTTTTTATTACTTCTATGTAGTTACTATTATCTGATTTTCTTTTGTACCTTCCTCTTGACTCTACCTTAGTTAGCCTCTTAATAACTAACAGGGCATCATTCCCTGTTTTTTTATATGCATTAATTGCTATATCAAAGCATTTTTTCCATATTTTGTAGTGTTTGCTTTCAAGTGCTTGTTTTAGAAGATGTAAGTCAACTGCTTTATCTTCAATCTTATTTGAAAAAAAACTTAGACCGAAGTCAATAAAGTAAATTTCATCTTTTAATATCATGTTTGAGGTTGTTAAATCACCATGGATTATTCCATTATTATGTATTATGGCTATTTTTTTTCCAATCTCTTCTGAGAGCTTTTCATAATCTTGTTTTTCCAATATATCCCTTATCTTAGGACCATCAATAAATTCTATGGTTAGTGTTTCCTTGTCATCACTTTCAATCAATCTAGGAGCAGGAAAACCTATCTGGGCTAGTTTGGAGAGTATCTTTGCTTCCCTCCTTGTTCTAAACTTTCTTAACTTTTCATCAATCTCCCTTAGCCTATAGCTCTTGCTAAATCTTTTCTTTATTATTTTTTTATCTTCCAAATACAGTTTTGCTTCAGCACCTTGGGCTATTTTTTTCATCTTTGGATAGGCCAAATATTAAGGATAATAGCCCCGGACAGATTCGAACTGTCGTCAAGAGGGCCAGAACCTCTTATGCTTGGCCAACTACACCACGGGGCTAACAAAAAGAGAAAATATAAGACGCTATAAAAATATTTATATTTTTTCCATAGACCTAACTTCTAAGATTTTTATCGGGTGGATCTTCTTTGCTTTGTTTTTTAACTCCTTTTGGAGCTTGCTTGAGATTATCTCTTTAACCAAGGATTCGTAAGTTCCTTTCTCACAATACTTTGTGATTTCGCTACTAATTAACTTTTTTATAGAATTTGAAACATTCTTGACTACCCTCCCATAGGTTATTACAATAAACTTCAGTTTTACATCTTTTTTATCTGATGTTTTGCAAGTAACGGTTGTGTCTATCCTTGTTAACCCTCTTCTTACCATCCTTTTTATTGAAGAATTAGTTAGTGAGTATCCTATCAGTTCTGTTGTTGCCCTGTTATTTTCAAAGTTTGTTATTAAGAAAGTGACATTTATGTTTTGTCTTTTTATGTCTGATGTTATGCTCATGAGGTTAACCTTTACCTTTCTTCCAATGATTGACTTGGTTTCTAACAATGGAACTTCTCCTATTATGGCATTATTGAATAGTTTTGGTGCTATTATGCTATACCATTTCTTCTTTTTTATCTTGGTTTCGGGCATTTTTGGTTTTGGAACTTGAGTTTGTTTATAAATATTTTTATTTGTACCTTGTTTTTATTGTTTCTTAGTTTTGTTTTTGCTTTTATATATCCAGATTCGTGACCTCTCTGGCGTGTTCTTCTATAAATTTTCTTCTTGGTTCTACATCTTCCCCCATCAATATAGAGAATATCTTATCTGCTTTTATGGCATCTTCTATTGTAACTCTTAAAAGTGTCCTTTTTTCAGGATTCATTGTTGTGTCCCAAAGCTGATGGGGATTCATCTCTCCTAGGCCTTTATATCTTTGTATTGATGTGTTCTCTTTTCCAATCTGATTAAGCAATTGGTTTAGTTCTTTCTCGTTATAGATATAATATTCTTTCTTGTCTTTTTTTACCCTATACAATGGAGGTTGTGCGATATATAAATATCCTGCTTCTATCAATGGTTCCATGTACCTATAGAAAAAAGTCAATAGCAATGTCCTGATGTGGGCTCCATCAACATCTGCATCGGTCATTATTATTATCTTATGGTATCTTGCTTTGTTTATGTCAAACTCTTCACCTATCCCTGTGCCTATAGCTGAGATGATTGTTGTTATCTCCTGAGATTTGAAAATAGAATGGAGTCTTGCTTTTTCTACATTGAGTATCTTTCCCCTTATAGGTAAAATTGCTTGGAACTCTCTGTTTCTTCCTTGTTTGCAGGAACCACCGGCTGAGTCCCCTTCAACTATGTATAGCTCAGATAAAGACGGATCTTTACTACTACAATCTGCTAATTTGCCTGGAAGGTTATGGCTATTTAATGCGCTTTTTCTTCTTGTTAATTCTTTTGCTTTTCTTGCTGCTTCTCTCGCTTCTGCGGCATTGATTGCTTTTTCAACTATTATTTTAGCTATATTCGGATTTTCTTCTAGGAACAGTCCTAGCTGTGAACTTACAATGCTATCTACTATACCTTTTACTTCTGAGTTTCCTAGTTTTGCCTTAGTTTGTCCCTCAAATTGTGGTTCAAGAACCTTAACAGAGATAACTGCAGTTAGTCCCTCTCTTACATCTTCGCTATTCAGTTTGATATCTTTTATTTTGTTCCTATCTATGTAATTGTTCAATGTTCTTGTTAATGCTGTTTTAAATCCACTCAAGTGGGTCCCTCCTTCTATTGTATGGATGTTATTTGCAAAAGAGAACACATTCTCCTGGTAGCCGTTATTATATTGCATAGCTATCTCAACATCACAGCCATTTTTATGTTTAGCAAAATATATAACCCTGTGTATCGGATGCTTATTCTGGTTTAAAAATTCAACAAAACTTATTATTCCCCCCTCATAATAGAACTCTTCTTTTTTTCCGGTTTCTTCCTCCTCAATAGATATTTTTAATCCTTTATTTAAAAATGCTAGCTCTCTTAGCCTATTTGCTAATATATCAAAATGGAATTTTATATCGGAAAAAATTTCTTCATCTGGAAGAAATGTTATTTTTGTCCCTCTTTTTTCTGTTCTTCCTATAATCTTTAAATCAGTTATTGGTTTTCCCTGAAGGTATCTTTGTTCGTATATATTCCCATCCCTGTAAACATTTATTGTTAAACTTCTAGACAGTGCATTAGTAACAGACACTCCTACACCATGAAGCCCACCACTTACCTTGTATGCTTTCCTGTCGAACTTTCCACCTGCATGCAACCTGGTTAATACAATTTCAACAGCAGGTTTACCAAACTTTGGCATTATATCAACAGGGATGCCTCTTCCATCATCTTCAACTGTTATAGAACCGTCTTTGTTTATCTTAACCGATATGTTCTTACAATAACCTGCCATAGCCTCGTCAATAGAATTATCCACCACCTCATAAACAAGATGGTGTAAACCGTTTATCCCTGTATCACCGATATACATAGCTGGCCTTTTTCTTACTGCTGTCAATCCTGTTAACACTTGGATGTCTTTTGCTCCATATTCACTTTTTTCTTGATTATCCATTTTTGACTAAATCATTGCTTTTTTGGGAGATAAAATATTTAAGATTAAGGTAACTACCCTACTACCTTGAAGCCCATGATTATTTATAAATCTTTCGATGGATTTTTTCTATTTGTTTTGACAAATTAAACAATAAACCTTTAACCAGTTTTTATCAACTATGTTGGTATCGCTATTTCCTGTGTTATCCATTTATTATTTCCCTTCGACACTTTAATTTGCTTTACCATTTTTAAATTATTTCCTTAATTTTCTTTGAAAAGCTTGTTCTGGCGTCTCTAAAATATCAAATCTTAAGCTTCTATGT
>Ga0190359_1001647_pt1 | contig 13902 bp, 7 predicted proteins | sample 48721823_MG_FD_161269 | JGI IMG/M metagenome (GOLD analysis project Ga0190359, IMG submission 161269) | Hydrothermal vent microbial mat bacterial communities from Southern Trench, Guaymas Basin, Mexico - 4872-18-2-3_MG | ecosystem: Environmental > Aquatic > Marine > Hydrothermal vents > Microbial...
TGGCTCTGTACATTGATGAGCGCTTCGGGGCTGCTGTTACTACTATCACTTAAACAAGTAGATGCAATAAGGCATAACAATATGGGATCAGGCACAACCAAATAAGTATTTTCAGCTTTCCATTATGGCAAAGAGAATGTGCGGCTCAACCAGCAAAACCCGCATATGCATTGACAATCCCAAAAGCCTCAGATATAACTCGTCATACGTTGATCAATGAGAATTCGTCAAGGTAAACCCATGATTCAAAGGAAGACAGAACCCTTATGAAATACATACTCATGTCTCCCATAGCTGTTTCGAGCCTTCTCTCTTCCATTGCGTATCTACTTTAACACGCTTGAGCATCTATAAAAACTCGTTATGAGTCATGTAAAAAAATCCCAATTCCGTGATCCCCACCGCTGGGTAGTTTTTGGAGTGATTTCCTCGGTATACTTTTTAGTCTTTTTCCACCGTGTCTCCACATCGGTGATTGCGCCTAATCTTCTGGCCACTTTTCATACAAACGCTACAGCATTAGGGTTCATGTCCTCCATGTATTTCTATCTCTATGCCTTGGAGCAGCCTCTGGTAGGTCATCTCTCAGACGTATTGGGGCCAAGAAAAGTGGTGGGATTTTGGTCTTTGGTGGCAACCATAGGATGTGTCTTATTCGGATTAGCCCCAACTGTTGGGTGGGCTGCTATAGGCAGAGGCCTCATAGGTTTTGGCGTAGGCGGGGTTTACGTTCCTGCGATGAAGTCCTTTGCTCAGTGGTTCCGAGAAAAAGAGTTTGCCACAATGACTGGATTGTTTCTGGCCTCAGGTAACTTAGGGGCAATCGTGGCTACCACACCACTTGCATGGATGGCCAGTGTGTGGGGCTGGAGGTCGAGCTTTTTGATCATCGGTAGTATAACACTCATGCTTGCGCTTGCTACCCTCGTATTCGTTCGGGATCACGACACAGTGATTGCACCATTGAGCAAAGAAGCCCCCATACCAAATTCCCGATCAGTGCCTTCCCGAGGATCAGTTCTTAGAGTTCTGAGCTCTATGCGATTCTGGGTTTTGGCTGCGCTTTTCCTTGGATTTTTTGGCCCCTATTTTACCTTCCAAGGCCTCTGGGCTACTCCCTTTATCATATCTATACTGAATTTGGACGCTCTGCGTGCTAGTGGATTGAATATGTTGATTCCGGTGGGATTTATCCTTGGCGCCCCTTTATCTGGTTGGCTTGCAGATAGAATCTTACATAGCAAAGTCGATATACTTCTGTGTCTTTTGGCTCTTATGACGGGCATCTGGGCGATTCTCGCATTAGGTTTTCATACCCTATCAACAAGAGGCATGATGGTCCTGTTACTCGCCATGGGGGGAATTGCCGGGGGATTCGCCACTAATCTTTGGGCATTGGTCCGAGAAACAACCTCAGGCTCTATCCTGGGACTCACTTCCGGTCTCCTTAACCCCTTCCCCCTGCTAGGTCCGGCCATCTTGCAGGGTTGGACTGGAGCCATTGTTAACCGGGTGGATAGAGTGAATGGCATATATCCACCGGCAGCGTACAAAAATGCCTTTACGGTTTGCCTCATATTTGTTATAAGTTGCCTCATCCTATGCGCAGTTTTTAGAAAGATGTTGCCTAAAAAAAATTAGACCATAAAGTACCATTTATCCCAATATCCATGAGCTGATACATTATCGACTTACCTTTCTCCCGCATATCTTATGGGCTTTTTTACTTTGACACACACCATTCTTTCATCTTATTTTATCCACCATGCAAAGAAAATCCTTATCATTTAGGAGAAGCGAAAAATGGCACGTGTAGAATATACATTAGATGAGAAAGTGGCTATTCTTACCATGAACGATGGCGAAAATCGTTTCAATCTCGCATTTTTGGACTGCTTTCTCACGGTTTTAGATGAGATTGAAAATGATACAGATGCCAATTCCCTGATTGTTACCTCCTCCCATGAAAAAATTTTTTGTAACGGGATTGACCTGGATTGGCTGTCACCTTTTATTGAAAACAACGATATGGAGACCGCAAAGGCATTCTTCTCTACGATGATGAAACTTTTCAAACGAATCCTCCTTTATCCAATGCCTACAATCGCTGCAATATCAGGTCATGTGTTTGCTGGCGGAGCCATCATGAGCTGTGCCTTTGACTTCCGCTTTATGCGTACTGACCGTGGCTTTTTTTCCTTTCCAGAAGTAGACCTTGGTATTCCATTTCTTCCTGGTATGATTGCTATCATCAAAAAGGCAATACCCATGTACAAGTTTGAAGAAATGCAGTATACCGGAAAACGAGCCACTGCCGAGGAATGTGAAGCGCATCACATAGTCACAAAGGCCTTTCATATAGATGACCTGATGAATGAGGCGCTCTCATTTGCAAAAACCTTAAACAAGCGCAGAGAGATAATCGCCGAGATGAAGAAACGGATGTATAAGGATATTGTCCATAGCATTGACGTGGAGGATCCACAGGTGATCGAGTCTGGAATTTTTTATGTATAGGCAATTGCCATAAACTAGCATTTTTTTGTGAGGTTACAATGATCATTATGGGACATCGTGGAGCTGCGGCCCTGGAGCCTGAGAATACCCTGCTTTCAATTGGAAGGGCAATTGAGATTGGAGTTAACGCCGTGGAGATAGATGTGCGTTTGAGCAAAGACAAAGAGATAGTTGTCATGCATGACTCAACCCTGGATCGCACCACTGATGGCACAGGGCCTGTTTGCAATTTTACCATTGATGAGCTGAAAAAACTTGATGCGGGTAATGGTCAGCGCATACCTACACTTCAGGAAGTCATTGACTTTATTGACAACAAAGTGGAGCTGGTCATCGAGTTGAAGGAAGAAGGGACATTCAAAAGTGTTTACAAACTAATAAAAAGGAACAATATCGAAAACAATGTATATGTGATCTCTTTCTGGCACAGGTTTGTGAAGACTATAAAAGAGATGGACAACCACATCAAAACCGGCGTGCTTCTGGCGGGATGCCCTGTAGACACGTGCATTGCTACTCAGGCATCTGCAGACGCACTCGTCATGAATTACTCTTTTATAGACAGAAAATTTGTCCAAACAGCCCATAAAGAAAAACTAAAGGTTTTTGTGTGGAATATTGATAAAAAGGATCTTATAAAGCCATACGTTGATATGGGTGTAGACGGTATTGGAACCAATGATCCGCGCCTGCTGTGCGAGTATTTTTTTAACCAATAAGGGTTGTCCAATGAATGGAATGAATGGATCATTATAGTTGGCTCAATCATCTCCTCCACAAATAATTCAGGGTAGCTCACAACATGTTGCTAATAAGCCTTAAACTTTTTCTGGTTGCCCAAGTATCGAAATGGTCAATATAAAATTATCACTTATCAATTATAAATTGTCTAATCTTAGTGCCCGCCCTGGCGCGACTTCCGTGGAAAAAGCTCTTTACACCCTAAGGTGCATCAAACAGATGCCGTAGATTAAATCCTTCTCAAATCAGGTCTGGGCCAGGGACTTCGTGTGGCTGAATACAAAAATAATTGCTGGAATTAGAAAAAGATGAAGTGAGAAGGAATTTTCATCATGCCCGAAATAGAGAAAATAACATACATTGTTAATCAGTTTTCCAGAAAAAAAGATGTGGTGAAAGCCTCGACAGATTCATTTTCTCCGTCAACAGCCCATTCTGCACGGAAATTCCATCAAACCTTTCCTGATTATACGCCAACTCCACTGGTAAAACTTACTCATCTTGCGGATATGTTGCGCGTTTCTAACATCTGGATTAAAGACGAATCACACCGATTTGGCCTCAATGCCTTCAAGGTGCTTGGCGCCACCCATGGACTGGCATATCTCCTCGCTCAGAGATTAGAAATGAATACGCAGGAATTGTCGTTCGATTTGCCCCATGAACCCAGCGCAAAAGAAGTGCTGGCTGACACTACATTGGTGACGGCAACAGACGGGAATCATGGCCGTGCAGTTGCATGGGCCGCGCAGCAACTGAGGTGTAGAGCTGTCGTCTATCTGCCAAAAGGCGCTTCTACAGCACGATATGAATCTATCAAAGCGCATGGCGCTCAAACACTTATCATCGATGGCACCTATGATGATGCTGTTAAGCAAGCGGCAGAGCAGGCCCAAAAACAAGGCTGGATTTTATTACAGGATACAGCAAGAGAAGGGTATGAGGAAATTCCTTTAAAAATAATGCAGGGCTATCTCACTATCCTGCACGAGGCACTGGAGCAATTGGAAGGAGAAATTCCCACACATGTTCTTGTGCAGTGTGGCGTGGGTTCTCTGGCAGGTGCCAGCCAGGCTTATTTATGTGAGTTATTTGGCGACAAACGACCTCTATTTGTTGTTGTGGAGCCTACCCGTGCTGCCTGTTTTTATGAACCCATGGCCACTCATAGAAGAATGCCTAAAAAACTCAGCGGCAACCTCAATACAATTATGGCCGGCCTGGCGTGTGGTGAGCCAAGCGCCCTGGCATGGAAGATCCTTCGAGACTATGCTGATGTGTTTATTGCCTGTCCAGACTATATAGCAATGAGAGGTATGCGCATTCTCGGTAATCCCCTTCAGGGTGATGACAGAGTTATTTCAGGCGAATCAGGCGCGGTAACTCTGGGTTTGCTTACGACTGTTCTTACACAGTCATCCTGCCGAAAAATTGCTAATGCATTACAGCTCAATGAATCGTCAACAGTCTTACTTATATCAACTGAAGGTGACACAGATCCCTCAATGTACCGTAAGATTGTATGGGGTTGATATAAAAATGCCTCAGGTTAACTCATTTAATACTCAACCACTTGACCATTTGACCACGCAACTACCTTTATGCCTCGTTGAGGCCGAAAGGGCATGTATGTTCATTGGAATAGGAAATCTTGATAATGACCCTTAGACTCTTTACCAGCAACAGATTGGAGATCCTGGCCAATGCATTGGCTGAAGTGCTTGAGGAACCTTTATCATCAGCGCTGGATCAAGAAATTATTGTTGTACAGAGTAAAGGTATGGAGCGCTGGGTATCAATGCAGCTTGCCCAGCGTCATGGTATCTGTGCAAATTACAGATTTCCCTTTCCTAACGCCTTTGTCCACGAAGTGTTTCAGAAAGTCATTCCGGACCTCCCTGAACGTTCGCCTTTTGATCCCAAAACAATGACCTGGAAGATCATGAAGCTTCTGCCTTCATGTATCAGAAAGCCGGGCTTTGAAACCCTTAGCGCCTACCTGGGAGATACCGAGAGAAATTTAAAGCGCTTTCAGCTTTCTGAACGGATCGCAGACACCTTTGACCAGTACCTGCTTTTTCGTCCAGAAATGATTTTCAGATGGGAAAATGGAGAGGAAAATCACTGGCAGGCCGTGCTCTGGAGAGAACTCGTTAAAGAGACTGGAACAATGCATCGCGCCGCGCTTGGCAAGGCCTTTCTAAAGGCGACAGGGAAATTCCCCACCACAATACAAAGTCTCCCCGAAAGAATTTCTGTCTTTGGAATATCCGCACTCCCCCGATTTCACATTCAGATACTTGAAGCTATATCACGGTTTAGCCAGATAAACCTGTTTCTTATGAATCCCTGCAAAGAATACTGGGGTGATATCCTCTCTGACTGGGAGATGAAAAAAACAATAACAGGAAAAGGCAGGAGAGATCTTGCCTTTGAAGAACTCCACATGGAGGAAGGAAACAGCCTTCTGGCATCCATGGGAGTACTGGGTAAGGATTTTTTTGATCTTATAAATGAGTATGACTGCGAGGAGTTTCCATTGTTTAAAGATTCCGAAGAGAATAATCTTCTTTCATGGATCCAATCGGACATTCTGAATCTTCGAGACAGGCGCCAGGGATCGAATGCAAAGGAAATGATTGCCCTTGATGACAACTCAGTCCAGGTCCATTCATGTCATAGCCCCATGCGGGAAATCGAAGTCCTGCATGATCGGCTCCTTGATATGTTTGAAACAAATTCAGACCTACTACCCAGGGATATCCTGGTAATGACGCCTGACATAGAAACCTATGCTCCCTATATCCAGGCCGTGTTTGATGCCACTGCAGATCCATCCAGGAAAATTCCTTTCAGTATCTCAGATCGCAGCATAAGGAAAGAGAGCGAGATTATTACTACATTCCTGGCAATTTTGGATCTCCCGGGCAGCCGCTTTGCCGCCTCACAGATTTTTGCCATCTTGGAATCGACACCAGTCCGCCGAAAATTTGATATTACAGAGGCAGACCTTACACTTGTTCGGAAATGGCTGAAAGACACCCGAATACGGTGGGGGATCGATAGGGAAGACCGGAGCTTGCTTGGCCTGCCTGCATTAGCTGAAAACACATGGAGGGCTGGCCTGGAAAGGCTGATATTAGGCTATGCCATGCCTGGCCAGGATGAGAACATGTTCAATGGTATCCTTCCCTACGATGATATTGAAGGGAGCAATGCCTCTGTTTTAGGGAGGCTTCTTGATTTCACAGACCAGCTATTTACCAATGTCACATCCCTTGGGCAACCTCGGACTCTTAACCAGTGGTCAAAATCCTTAACGGAGCTCCTTGACCGATTTTTTATGCCTGATGAGGATACAGAAAGAGAAATGCAGGTGATACGGCGCACGCTCAATGACCTGGGTGACATGCAGGAAATCGCAGATTTTGATGAAGAGATTGATATAAATGTCATCAGGTGGCACCTTAAGAATTTCCTTGAAACAGAAGGGTTTGGATTTGGTTTTATTACCGGAGGAGTCACATTTTGCGCAATGTTGCCCATGCGATCAATTCCCTTTAAGGTCATCTGTTGTGTGGGCATGAATGGTGATGCGTATCCGAGACAGGCCAAACCATTAGGTTTTGATATCATAGCAAAACATCCTAAACCAGGAGACCGATCCAGGCGCAATGATGATAGATATCTCTTTTTAGAGGCAATACTTTCCGCAAGAAAGACATTATATATCAGTTATGTAGGCCAAAATATTCAGGATAATAGTATTATCCAACCGTCTGTTGTTGTCAGCGAACTCATAGATTACATTGAACAAGGCTTTACAACCTCGGAAAATACGATTCTCGACCACATCTTTACAAAACATCGCCTTCAGGCCTTTAGTCCAGAATATTTCAAGAAGGGTAAAAACAAACTCTTCAGCTATTCAGAGGAGAACCGCCAGGCAGCGCAATGCATTCTGGAGGCTCGCGAGGCTCCCATATTGTTTATTTCCAGGGGACTTTCAAACCCTGAAGAGGAATGGAAAACAGTTGATTTAACTGATCTATCCACCTTTTTTGCCAATCCATCAATGTTTCTGCTCAATAAACGCCTGGGAATTCATCTTGAGGAAAGGGCTTCAATACTTGAAGACAGAGAGGCATTTGACCTCAAGGCGCTGGAAAAATATCTGCTTAATAAAAAACTGCTGGAAAAGAAACTTGAAGGAGAAAATCTTAAAGCTTTTTTTCCTGCTCTACACGCCTCTGGACAGCTCCCACACGGGACGCCTGGAGAATGCATATTTGAGGAGCTGAGCCAGGGGGTGGAGAGTTTTGTGGAAAAAACCCGGCCATATATACAGGAAACAAACCTTGAGCCACTTGAAATTGATCTGAATATATCGGGTTTCAGGCTGACAGGGAGAATCAAACCAATTTATCCAGAAAGATTACTACAATACCGGTATGCAAGAGTGAAGGCCAGAGACCGCCTTAAGGTATGGATCTATCACCTGGCGCTGAATAGCCTCATGGCTGACACCTACCCCCGGAGCAGCATGTTAGCAGGCCTGGAGCCTGATAAGAGGCGTGACGCTGTGTGGAGAGCATGGGAATATTCCCCGGTGGAAAACAGCAAAAATATTCTTGAAAGCCTCTTAAATGAATACTGGTCAGGGCTTATAAAGCCCCTTCATTTCTTTCCGGACACTTCCTGGACGTATGTCCATACGATGCTAAAGAAAAACAAATCAGAAGAGGATGCTTTAAATTCTGCGCGCATGATCTGGGAAAAAACCGATTACAGCCGTGGTGAGTCTGAAGATGCATACTATCAGCTTTGTTTTGGAAATACCGATCCCCTTGATTCAGAATTTCGACGCATCGCGGAACAGGTCTTTAGGCCTTTTTTGGAACATCAGAAAGAAATTTGAAAATGACAATATATAAGCATTTTGATCTTTTAACCAGCCCTCTTGAGGGAACAAACCTTATAGAAGCAAGCGCAGGCACAGGAAAAACCTATGCGATTGCTGGCCTGTTTCTCAGGCTTGTATTAGAGAAAAATCTTTCTATAAATGAGATACTTGTCGTCACCTTTACCGTTCCCGCCATAGAGGAATTGAAAGTTAGGATTCGCATAAAGCTACGGGAAGCCATAGAGGCATTCAAAGGAGGCAAAACAAAGGATTCCTTTCTGATTAATCTGGTGAGAAGATATACGGCCCCGAAGACTGCATTACAAAGCCTTGGACAAGCGCTCCGGTCATTTGATCAAGCTGCAATATTCACTATACACGGGTTTTGTAGGCGAATCTTGCATGAAAATGCCTTTGAAAGTGGCAGTCTGTTCGATACCGAGCTGGTCACTGACCAGGAAAATCTCAAAAGGGAAATTGTTGATGATTTCTGGCGCACCCATTTCTACAGTGCATCGTCCCTTTTTGTAAACTATGCCATTAATAATAAATTAAACCCGGAAAATCTCCTTTCTCTTCTGGCCAACCGGGATGCTCAGCCATACCTGAAAATCATTCCCCAGGTTGAATCGCCTGACACCTCTGCCCAGGAAAGGGCGTTTCGAGATATTTTTAATAAAACTCGGCATGCCTGGCAATCGGCAAGGGCAGAGGTTGAAAAGATTCTTATGAATGATGAGGGTCTCAATAGAAGCAAATACAGTAAGGCAAAGATTCCTGTCTGGATTCGAAGTATGGACGATGTTATGTCTAAGGGAGGCAATAATCCTATATTGTTTCAGAGCTTTAAGAAATTCACCTCAAGCGAAATCAGTGGGGCTGTAAAAAATGACCATATCGCGCCTATTCATCCTTTCTTTGAGCTCTGCGAAAGACTGAGGGAAAAACACGAGGAGCTTGCAAGGATTTTTGACCAGCGCCTTATGGGGCTCAAAGTGGCGTTATTTCATTATATGCACGATGAGCTTATCAAGAGAAAAGGAAAGAAAAACATCCAGTTTTTTGATGATCTTTTGCTTAAGGTTTATCGAGCACTTCAGGAAAAAGACGGAGAAACACTTGCAAGAGCTATAGGTAATAAATTTAGAGCCGCCCTGATAGATGAATTCCAGGATACGGATCCTATTCAGTATGCCATTTTCAGGAAGATTTTTGGCAGAAAAAAAAATACCCTCTTTCTCATTGGTGATCCAAAGCAGGCCATATACAGTTTTCGTGGGGCCGATATTTTTGCCTATATGGACGCTGCAGGAGATGTGGAATCCAGATTCACCCTGGCTGAGAACTGGCGATCTGAGCCCGATTTGATTTTCGCAATAAATACGATCTTTACCAATGTGGAGCGTCCTTTTATCTATAAGGAAATCCCATTTCAATCAGTCTCGCCAGCAGCAAACAAACGCCCTGAATCTCTCATAATAGATAATAAAAAAGAATCGCCTTTGCAGCTCTGGTTTCTGGATGCCAGTAAGGTGGCGGAACCTGGAAAGGCTATGAACAAGGCGCAGGCACGAGAACTCATTTCCAGGGCTGTTGCAGGTGAGATCTCACGACTTATCAATCGTGGCGCGACAAATAGGGCTCTTATAGGAAAAAGACCCCTATGCGAAGGAGATATTGCTGTTTTGGTGAGAACACATTATGAGGCGCGCACCATGCAAAAAACCCTCTCAGCCCTAAATATTCCCAGCGTTCTTTATACGACTGAGAACATCTTTGATTCCCAAGAAGCCCTGGAGATGGAGCGGGTTCTGGCAGGCATTAATGAGCCGAATAATGATAGTCTCCTCAAGGCAGCCCTGGCAACAGATATGATGGGTGTTAAAGGAGAGGAACTGGATGACTTAATGCAGGATGAAGCCGGATGGGAGAAATGGCTTGTCAAATTTCGACGCTATCACGAGCTTTGGGGTAATTACGGCTTTCTCCAGATGTTTCGGCATTTACTTGTGCAAGAAAGAATCTTGACCCGCCTCATGCCGTTGCCTGATGGGGAACGGCGAAATACGAACTTGCTGCATCTGGCGGAAGTCCTTCATCAGACATCCACGGAAAGAAAACTGGCTATGGCAGGCCTTCTGAAATGGCTCTCGGAACAAAGAGATACAAGCACGCCACGGTTAGATGAATACCAACTGCGCTTAGAGAGTGATGAAAATGCTGTTAAACTGGTAACCATCCACAAGAGCAAGGGTCTTGAGTATCCAGTAGTGTTTTGTCCTTTTGGATGGACTGGCTCCAGGATCAAGAAAAATAACTACCCCTTTACGTTCCATGATGAACTCAACAATATGAGGTTAACCCTTGACCTTGGCTCGCCAGGCATGGATGAAAACAGGGTACTCGCTGAAAAAGAAGAGCTGGCTGAGAATCTTCGGCTTCTCTATGTGGCTTTAACACGGGCAAAAAGCCGCTGTTATTTTGTGTGGGGTCGCTTCAGAGATTCTGAAACTTCCGCCCCAGCCTATCTTTTCCATCAGCAGGCATCATGGAAAGGGAAAAATGTTGTAAATAGTGTCGAAGAAAGGCTTAAGAGTTTAAGCGATAAGGATATGCTATCGGAATTGAAAATACTCGTGAATAAGTCTGACGGGATAATCAGGCTTTCTGAAATGCCGACAGAGACAGGGGAAAAATACTCACCCCTCCCGGGCAAAAAGGTGGCGCTGAGTTCTCGCACATTTTCTGGGAACATAGATCGTCAGTGGCATATCTTAAGTTTTTCTTCTCTGGTATCTGGCCAGCAGTACAGTGCAGAGCTTGCCGACCATGATGCAATAAACCCGCCCGCCTCCCCGCCTGAGTCCTCAAGAGCTGGAAGGCCCGCCCCCCTCGTCCCGCAGAGCGGGACGGGCGGGCCTCATACTTACAGTCAAAGGAATTTAGAAGAGTCGGTCATAGAAAAAGAGCCTTCAGGCATTTTTTCATTCCCCAGGGGAATAAGGGCAGGCACATGCCTGCACGATATATTCGAGCGCCTCGACTTTGTGCAAAAAGATACCACTATAATTAAACAACTGATTGCAAATAAACTAATTGAATACGGCTTTGAGCTTACATGGCAGGAAACCGTCTATAATATGATACAAAAGGTGCTATCCGTTCCACTTGAGCCGGAGAGAAATGATTTTACATTATCACGCATACCGAGCCAGGATCGTATTAATGAGCTGGAATTCTATTTCCCATTAAAGTCGATCTCCACGAAAAAATTAAACCACATATTTGCGAAATATGCTGGCCCCGAGCTTTCTGCAGAATTCCCCGAGCGTATTGAACGGCTGGATTTTAAGCCTGTCAGGGGATTTATGAGGGGATTTATAGACATGGTTTTCCAGTTCCAGGGTCAATTCTACCTGGTTGACTGGAAATCAAATCTCCTTGGAAGCAAGCTGGAAGACTATGATCAGAAAGGATTGGCAGCAGCCATGAAAGATGAGTTTTACATTATCCAATGCCACATATACATCATTGCTCTGAATCAATACCTTCGGTTACGCCTGCCGGGCTATACATATGAAACGCATTTTGGGGGGGCCTACTATATATTCCTGCGCGGAGTGGATCCTGACAAGGGGACAGGATTTGGCATTTATAGAAAGAGACCATCTGAAAAATTTATAAATAGACTTTGTGCAGACTTGATAGATGAGACAGGAATGGTTACGCCGTGAAACAGGAAGCCCTGTATCGACTTTACGAGAATGGAATACTCTCCGCGCTTGACATCCATTTTTCAAGCTTTATATCAAGGCTTGTCGGCGGGCATGTTCCGGAGTTATCCCTTGCGGCAGCCCTTGTAAGTAGCTACACGAGACAGGGACATGTATGCCTTGATCTTTCCAGCGTAGAGGGCAAAGAGTTGCTTAAGGGAGAAAATGGGATTGATCCTGTTGTATGTCCTGAGTTGAACACCTGGTGCAAACAACTTAGAAAAACTGGTGTGGTGGGAAATCCCGGAGAATACAAACCGCTGATTCTTGATGACCGTTCGAGGCTTTATCTGTTTCGTTACTGGGATTATCAAGAAAGATTGGCGGACTTAATTACCAGACGCCTAAGCGATACTACTGTGAAAAGCGATATTGGCATTCTAAAAGAAGAACTAACGCGGCTTTTTCCTTCAGAACAGGTGAAAGATATAAACTGGCAGAGGGTAGCTGCCTTTACAGCGTTGATAAAAAGATTCTGTGTTATTTCCGGGGGGCCTGGAACAGGCAAAACCTCGATCGTAACAGCAATACTCGGCCTGCTTCTTAAACAGGCCAAGCCAGAAAGGCTTAGAATAGCCCTTATCGCTCCCACAGGAAAAGCCGCTGCAAAGTTGCAGAAAGCAATCAGAAGCATGAAAATAAAGCTCTCATGTCCGGACAGCATCAAGGAGGCAATCCCTGAAGAGGCCTCCACCATACACCGGCTGCTCGGATATATTCCGAACTCCCCTTATTTTCATTATAATGCCAAGAATACACTGCCGGTAGATGTCGTGGTAGTGGATGAGGCCTCGATGGTAGACCTGGCGCTGATGTCCAAGCTTATCCAGGCCCTTCCTTTACAGGCCCGGATAATACTCTTAGGAGATAAAGACCAGCTCGCTTCAGTTGAGGCAGGCGCCGTTCTCGGTGATATATGTGATACTGGCGCTGAACACAGTTTTTCACAAGAATTTTCTAAGGATTGTAAAGAAATCACTGGATACACGATTCATACACAAAAAAATGGGGCGTCTGAATCGGAAATTCGGGATTGTATTATTCAGCTTGAAAAAAACTATAGATTTGGCAGTGACAGCGGCATTGGAGCGGTAAGTTGCGCGGTAAATACAGGGGATAGTGTCCATGCAATAAAACTTATGAAGGGCCAAAAATATGGAGATATTTCATGGAAAAACCTTCCGCAACCCAAGGATTTGACTCAGGTTATCAAGGCTGCTGTTATGCAAGGGTATGGGGATTATTTAAGGGCCAGCGATCCTTTTGAGGTTTTTCAGGTATTTGAGCGGTTTCGGATCCTTTGTGCCCTAAGGGAAGGCCCCTACGGTGTGATTGCCATAAATTATTTGGTTGAGCAAATCCTTAAGGGAGAGGGACTCATAAACCCAGACAGGAGATGGTATCCAGGTCGTCCAGTGCTGATTACAAGAAATGACTATAATCTACAATTATTTAATGGAGATATGGGAATAGTCCTGTCAGATCCCAGTGTAAATAATGAACTCCGCGTTTTCTTTTACTCCACAGATGGCGCTTTTAAAAAGTTTCATCCGTTGCAATTGCCTGAACACGAAACCGTGTATGCCATGACTGTTCATAAAAGCCAGGGATCAGAATTTGACAAAGCGCTTTTAGTCCTGCCTGACAGGGAATCTCCAGTATTAACACGGGAGCTCATATACACAGGCATTACACGCGCCAAGAAGAGCGTTGAGATATGGGCGAATGAGCGTGTCTTTCGTTTTGCTGTCTCCCGGCATATCGAGCGGACGTCAGGGTTGCGCGATGCCCTGTGGAGCAAAAAAATGGGCTAGCCAAAATCGGCTAACCCTTCGCTTTTCTTGGTAGCGGGGTCAGGATTCGAACCTGAGACCTTCGGGTTATGAGCCCGACGAGCTACCAGACTGCTCCACCCCGCGTCATATATATTTCTATTATAACGTTAATTTGCATTTAGTCAAATAAAAA
>Ga0190359_1001648_pt1 | contig 13902 bp, 8 predicted proteins | sample 48721823_MG_FD_161269 | JGI IMG/M metagenome (GOLD analysis project Ga0190359, IMG submission 161269) | Hydrothermal vent microbial mat bacterial communities from Southern Trench, Guaymas Basin, Mexico - 4872-18-2-3_MG | ecosystem: Environmental > Aquatic > Marine > Hydrothermal vents > Microbial...
AGTTGAATCTGCGCAGGGAAAGCCCGGAAATGGAAGACGTCCTTCTGCGAAGATATGCCCTTGAAACAAATTATAATTACTGGACATCTATTGGTTTTTCCTATTCTTTCGGATCAATATTTAATAATATTGTTAATCCGAGGTTTGGCGGCAGTTCTGGACGAATAATTATATAAGTTTGAATTAACAATTTATTGCCGGACAAAGGATTAATATTCTTTGTCCGGCTTCGCTTTTTTATTTTCCGCTTTTATTTATCGCATGTAATATTTTTGTTGACTTATCGGGTTCTGATAATTACATTAGAATCATGCTTTTTATTTTAATTTTAAGAAATGAATATTAAAACGTGATCTGTGTTTATTAATAAAAGCATTTTTAAGATGAACCAATTTCTTTTTTGCCGGATGGTCAATGAAATTTAAAAAACATGCCTGAGATCCGGTATTACAGACAGTTTATTTAAGTTATGACCAAACAAATGAGGAGGGGTATGAAAGTACTTCAGGTTGAAAACATAACCAAAACTTTTGGTGATTTTACTGCTGTGGACAACATTACTTTCTCAATTGACGAGGGAGTTATTTTCGGATTTATCGGTCCTAACGGAGCAGGTAAAACCACTACAATCAGGATGATTATGAACATTATTATTCCTGATTCAGGCAAAGTTGCTATTATGGGCAATGAGAATGCAAGGACAGCATCTGACATGATAGGATATCTGCCGGAAGAACGGGGAATGTACAGAAAAATGAAGGTAAAGGATCTTCTTCTTTTTCTCGGTGAATTGAAAAACAAACCCAAAAGCTTCATTAAAAAGGAAATTGATTACTGGCTGGAACGCATGGAACTTTCGGAATGGAAAAACAAAAAAATCGAAGAACTTTCCAAAGGTATGCAGCAGAAAATTCAATTTGCAGGCACTGTTCTTCATAAACCAAAACTACTTATACTTGACGAACCTTTCGGCGGCCTTGACCCTATTAACCAGCTTTTAATTAAAGACCTTCTTCTTGAGCTGAAGGAAAAAGGGACAACTATTATCTTTTCAACCCATGTTATGGAAACAGCAGAAAAGCTCTGCGAAGAGTTAATTCTCATTAATAAAGGCAAACAGGTTCTTTACGGAAGCCTCAGTAAAATTAAACAGGATATCGGCCGTAAACATATTCTTATTGAATACGACGGTAAAGATGATTTTCTGAAAGACCTGAAAGATATTGAAAAATATGACAATTATGGAAATATGGTTGAAATAAGCCTTGGTCCTCAGGGAAATGCACAAAATGTTTTGAAAGCAGCAATGCAGAATGCAGTTATTAAAAAATTTGAAATAAAGGAACCGTCCCTGAATGAGATATTTGTGGAATCAGTGGGAAGTTCAGAGCAGGGAGGTGAAATATGATAAGCAAAAAAGTACTGGCAGTTATTAAACGCGAATATATAACCAGATTCAAAACAAAAGGATTTATTATCGGGACATTGATCTTTCCTGTTATTTTAATCCTTATTTTCGGAGGTATTTTTATATTCGGAAGTATTTTCCAGCCTTCAACAAGGGACGTTGCTGTTATTGATATGAACGGTCAGATGTACAACAAATTTATCCGGCTGCAGGCAGACTCTCTTAAAAACGGTTTGCCTAAGTACAATTTCCATAAAATTGAAGTTTACACTGAAACATTAGATACAGTACTTGCACAATTAAAACACGACCTTATTGTGGCAAAATCAATTGACTGTATTCTTATAATTCCGGAAGATGTTTTTGAATCGAAAAAAGTTGAATACATGGCAAGAACAGTAAGTGACTTTGAAGAGCAGCGGTCATTCAGCAGTTCATTTTCCAGGATTGTAACAAACCACAAGCTGGAAAGTATGGGACTTAAAGCAGATGAAATACGAAAAGCTCTGGCAATGAGCCGCGTTTCAGTCAGCACAAGACAGGTTACCGAAAAAGGAGTTGTTGAAAAAAGCGGTGTCTCCGGATTTGCACTTACATACATATTGACATACGTAATGCTTCTTTTAATGATGACATACGGTCAGAGCGTAATGCGAAGCGTTATTGAGGAAAAGAGCCAGAGAATAACAGAGACAATTGTTTCTTCAATAAGACCTATAGAGCTTCTTATAGGAAAAATAACAGGTGTGTGCGGTCTGGGTCTGACCCAGCTTACAATTTTCGGGATATTTTTGCTGGGCGGCATTGCTCTTGCAGAGCCTTTATTTACCAGATTCGGAGTACAATCACCGGAAGTATTCGCACTATTAAAACAGGTGCACTTTACCCCTTCACTTTTCGGATATATGCTGCTGTTTTTTACACTGGGCTATATCTTCTTCTCCCTTATTTTTGCAGCAGTAGGAGCAATGGTTACGTCTGAGGAAGAAGGACAGCAGTTCCAGATGCCGATTATTTTTCTTATTATGATAGGATATTTTATCATGTTTACAGTAGCAAAAAATCCGGAAACAAGCCAGGCTTTCTGGGCATCGCTTATTCCGATTTTTACTCCAATGGTGATGTTTGCACGTATTGCAGTGAGTGATCCGATTCTGCCCTCAGGGACCTTTCTGTCTCTTGGCATAATGATTTTGTCAATTGTGCTTCTTACAATGGCAATTGCAAAAATATACAGAGTCGGTATTCTGATGTACGGGAAAAAAGCTACTTTAAAAGAAGCTATAAAATGGCTAAGATATAAATAAACAGGCACGATAAAAACAGGAAATATCAGTTATCTTTTATAAAATCCTAAAGTAACTGACCTGAATAAATAATACAGCAGAGCCGGGGTATGCCCGGCTCTGCTGTATTAATCGCATTGATTTTTGAAGGAATTATTTCATAAAGAATACAAACCTTTTAACTTTATGAAAACCTTTTTTAATTATTTCATCACCTTTAAAAACAGCCCAGGAAGGCATTCTGTTATATTCCTTTGTCATCTGATATAGCTGGAGAGCTGAATTGGCATTAAAAATATATACGATTTTTTCCGGATTATACGGACTTGGCAGAACAACAAACAGACCGTTATCAGAATCTCCGTAAATTTTACCATTATATTTAAACATGTTTTTACCTGCTTTAATGCCGAGCCTGGAAACAGCATCTTTTAAAACAGAGTTGTCTTCAGTACTGCCGAGAAGAATCAAGTCTGAGGCTGCCAGCTTTTCAGGTGATATTTCACAGTCTTTGATAACAGGCACGAGAGTTTCGGAATATCTGTCTGCAAGAACTTTTGAGTATCTAAGGGCAAGAGTATGATTTGCCTCAATCTGCCGGCAGGTTCCGTAAACAATTACTGTGCTGTGCCAGTCATCGTAAAAACTGGACATTGTGTATATTGCGTCTCTTTTAACAGGAATGTCATTCATACTGTTAAATTCAACTGACAAAGGTTCGTCATTAACAGTTAAAACAAATTTTTCCTGAGAGTGTGTAACTTTTACAGGGAATATGGTTTTTCCATTTTCAGTAATAACTGTTGCAGTAGTCATAAAAACGTACGGATTTTCATTCTGAGTTACATTCAGTACAACATCCCATTTATCCTTATTTGCGGTTTTCTTAACTGTAATCTTCGGATCAGGAAGATCGTCTCTTTTAATCCACTGATTAAAAAGTTCTTGTGCGCGGGTTCCGCCGAACTTTGCTGCAATTTCAATAAAGTTCTTGTTTGTAAAATTTTTCTCGCAGAATTTTGTATGTATCTCTTTCATCATTGAACCGAATGCCTTGTTCCCCATAAACAGTCTTAGCTGGTGCAAAAGAAATGTTCCTCTTATTCTCGGTATCTGATAATTGTTGTACCTGTCGTAAACCTGTTTTGCATCAATTGGTTTAATAGAACCTTCGTTTTTCTGAACATAGAGAAGTCTGTAATTCAGGTCTGTAAAATAGTCGTGAAGCCTTGAAAAAGTTCTGGTTTTACTTTTTGGAAGATAATTTAAGGTGCGCCACAAAGAAGCTGTTGCACTTACAAACCAGTTTTCTTTTGTGCTTGCAGGGTATACAGTGTTGTACCACATATTGTGTTTGTCATAACTGAGAAAATCTTTTATTTTTGCAAAATCGTAAGAAATTTCATTGGATTTTTCCTCTTCTTCATCTTTCTTCAATGCTTTGATTTTCTCAGCAATAAAAACAGGACTGACAACTGAATATCCGAGAGAAAGCCTGGGTACTGCGCCGGGCAGATCCGGAATTCTGCGGTTTTCTCCGATAAATTTCTCTCTTAAAGTTACTTTTCCCGAATGAGCAAGAAACATAAGATTTTTTGCCATTTCGCTTGTTGTGATTTTACCGTCACAAGCGTGAGGTCTGTTCATGGGGGAAGATGCCCAAAGATTTACACCTGCAATTTCATCAATTTTACCGTAATATTTTCTGTAAAAATTAACAAACTGAATGTCTCTGTTCCACGGACTGAAAACCAGATCATACGGGGCGTTATCAATATTTTTGATGTACTCTTTTCTTACTTCCGGATCCTTATTATTGTTGTTGCTCCAGTAAAAATCAGTCAGTCCGCCGGGAAAATCTTTTTTACTGCTCCTCCAGAGTTTACTTTTTTTTGTGCCGAGAAGTAAAATTGCAATTTCATTGGTTTTTGTGTCGCCTATAAGCCAGTCGTTTGTGTACATACCGTTGTTGTTTTTTGATAAAATATTTACAACATCATCTATGCTGGATGCATACTGGGCGGCTTTTCTTATTCTGTTTGACTGGGGAGTTCCGTCTGTATTAAAGGGAGTCTGGGAAACAGTTGTCTCTCCAATCATGATTCCTGCGCTGTTTATGTAGAAATCAGCGGCTGAGTGGATTCCTCCCGGAAATGTTTCATAAACAAGTCTGTGGCCTTTTTCCGGGATGATGTCAATTATTACATTCCAGTGAGGCCCTGTATATCCTCCCCACATAAAAATCTGGCCGAATACTATCTCTTTATTTTTAGTGGCTGAATTTGTTGCAAGGAATCCGGAACATTTGTGCTGTCTCATGGGGATGTTAAGTTCGTCTTCTGCCGCAAGAAAACTTTTTCCGGAAAGTGCGTTGCCTGTTCTTCGTAATGCTCCGCCGGCCTGGCCCAGGTCAATAACGGAATTTAAAGTAACAATATCAACAAGATCCGCTTCTCTTCCGAAAAGTCTGGCTCCTGCACGGTTAAGACCGTCTGCTATGCCTTTCATCTCCTCAAGGTACTCTTTATCATACTTTCTCAGCATAAGCGCATCAGCATCAAATCTCAGGTAACTCCATCCTCTTGAAGGATTTTCTCTGTATTTCTGTATTCCAAGTTTGTTGATGTATTCCGCGATCTCATCTGCAACAAGGTAACCGTACTGATAACCTCTTTTATACGGGTTTCCTTCAACATGAACAAAGATCCAGCCTCTGTCATCATATCTGAAACCATTGTCGCACCACTTGATTGTCTCCTTTGGAATATACTCTGTAATATCATCAACTTCAGTAAGAGAAATGTCGTCGAACCATACTTTTCCTTTGGCAGTGCCGTTTAACCCGAGATGCAGCCTTATTTTGTCCTTTGCTCTGGTAGCAATAAAAAATGTTTCAATTTTATGCCATTTGTTTGTTGAGCCCGCTGCAGGGGAATGATTGGTAAAAGGGAATGATGCCATTGTTACTGCAGCAGGAACTGATGTAGGATATCTGTCAGTCGGATATGAGACAGCTCCCTGTGTTTTTACATAGAAACTCAGTTTGTAAACATGTCCTGTTTTTAAGCTTACAGGGGAGGACTCAAGAGTTGTCTGGTTCCAGTCATTGTGTTGAATTAGTAATGAGCTGGTTCCGGAGTGACTTTCAGTGTCCGTAACAATGATATCTGATTTGTCTGTGGAATGCAATACTGTCCATTTTTGCGGCAGGTTATCCGAGATTTTTTCAAACCCAGGATTGGGTACAGGTACTTTGGTATCAGCAATTACCGGTGCTGTCAGGACAGCGGCAATTGCAAGCAGTACTGACAATGATAATACTTTCTTGTGCATAAACTCCTCCGTTGGTTAAAGGTTATAGATTAAGACAGCTTTCTACTTAAAAAACTGTTAACTGTTTTATATGCAATTTGTTTTTCTTCCGAATCAGGGATGGTGGAGCATATTCGTTTAATATAGCCCCTTTTTTCAAGCATTAAAAATGTATACGGAAAATTTATGTCAAAGGTCCATCCAAGTTGCAAAATTTTAAAATCAGTGTTTGTTTTTAGTCTGGAAATTTCCACAAGTCGGTAGTTTAAGATATCTTCCAGCACATCATGTGATATTTTACTGCTTACAGGAAGATCCAGTTCTATTACCGGATTAAATTCATTTCCCCCCTTTTTTTCATAATACTCGGTAACTACCCTGAATATGTCCAGCTTATCTGCATCGCGCAGAATTTTTGTAAACAGTATTTTCCTTTCCGATTGGTTTTCCGGCAGATGCTTAAAGTTGTGATGAGCCACTGCAAAAATTATTATATCCTTTTCTTCTCTGGTAAAAGGAGTTAATACAGTGCTTTGAAGAAGCACTTTTTTACCAAGCAGGGCATGATTTTCCGATCTGGAATCTACAAATGTTTTATAATTGTAGTATTGGGGGAATCTTCCCACATCGTGCAAAATGCCGATTATTTCACTGAGAAACAAGTCGCGTTGAGAAAGGTTTAAAGATGCCGCAATATTTTTTGCTTCTTTTGCCACTTGTTTTGAGTGGTAGATTTTCAGGTTTATGTTATCCTGTTCTTTGCTGTTTTTCAGTCTGAATGACGATGTATAAGATTCAAACCAATTTTTTACAAATTCAACATCTGATTTTTCTGCCATATTAAATTCAGTTATCCGGTTTATTCAGTCACATAAATAAATGTTTTGTTTATCCTGCACCACCGCCTCCGGCACTCACACCCCCTCCTCCGCCTCCGCTTGCACCTCCGCCTGTACCTGTTGCGCTGCTCATAACACTTGTTGTAGTTGTAATCATCTGTGAAAAAGATGAAGCAAGCTCCGACGGTCTGGAATGAGCACCGTAAATATACCAGGGTACTGCTCTGTGAAAATTATCCGGAGAAACGGCATTTATCAATTCCGTGTAATGTTTTTTCCCAAGGCCGAAAATTGCTCCGTAAACAACGTAGTTTTCAATGTTCTGGTTTAATGTGTCAACACTTTTTGACTTAAAATGATATTTCATCAGGTACTTTTTTAGCCCTTTCAGCTTGCGAAATATTATTTCACCTTCATGTGTTCTGTGCATTATTAAAAGAGAAAGAATAAACACTGTTATTGATGAAAATGTAATTACCAGAGCGCAGATATTACAGTAAATTGCAGCAGGTATTATAAAAAGAAAAAGAATACCGCTCCCGATCATGGATCTGTATGCTGCTCTTATGCTTTTTTTATCGAACCAGTTTTTTTCTTGGCCATGTTTTTTTACAAGTTTTGTCCAATCTCTGAAAAATTTCATAAATTTTGAACGGGATTTTGAAATAGTTTTAGTGCTTAATCTGTCACGGTCTTTTGCAAGATCTGTAAATAAAAATTCAATAAGAGTTTTTTCGTAATCTTCCATATCAGGTTTAAGCTTTTCGTATTTTTCTCTGTCCAGAATCCATTCAAAATTTTTAACAGATAATTTTTTAAAAAACCCGCGTTCCTCGGGCATTTCTTCAAGTTTCAGAATTCCCCTTCCTGCGAGATCAAACATTGTTGCAGGAACAGCTGACGCATAAACCTGCCTTGAATATAAAAGGTACGATGCAAGAGCAGGAGTAATACCTTCCGGAAGTTGAGATTCAATTTCCGGTTGTACAGGAATCCTGGGTTTTTTACCGTATTTTGTATGCTGATTATGCCAGAATGCAATAATTAAAAGAGAAACAAACACCATTAACATTGTGCCGTTTTTTGTGCGCTGAGCCTGTTTTTCGAGTCTTATTCTGTTTTCGATTCTTTTTTTGTTGGCCTGGTCAGCCCAGTCAGCTTCTTCTTTAAAAATTGAATCTTTTACGTTTTTTTCAATAATAGCAGCATCTTTAAAAATATCGGGAGGATATATAACACGGAATTCAAGATATGTGTATGCAGGCAGATTACTGCATGTTCCCACTATTACTCCGTTGCTGTTTATTTTGCTTTGTGCGTGAAGGGGGCCGTGGAGCCATAGAGCAACCTGTTCTGCAGGTATCTGTTCAGGAGGTTCTATAACTACTGTTACTTCTCCTGTCTTTTTGTCCCAGGTATCGCTTATAAACTGGTAGTACAGAACAGCAGAGTCAGAGTACCGTTTAACTCCGTTTTTTACTTCATAATTAATTTTAAAAGTTTTGGCCTGGTTCTCAGCTCTGTAAAACCAGCGCACTTCTTTTCCTGAATTTCTTCTTATAATCATAAATGTGCCGGGTTCTCTTGTGTCCGACAAGATATATTGAAGGGAATCTTCCCAGACACTGAAATTTTCAAAAGATACTCTCTCATCATTCGGAAAAGTTCTGTATGCATAAGAAAACGAACCGGAAAACGAATAGGTTCTTGATTCTGAAATGTGCATTGTTCCGTCAGAAGATAACCTGCAGTAGATTATGACCTTTGGAACAGTGAAATGTTTCGCAAAACTTCCGGTTGAAAAAGAGAGTATGAAAATCAGAGTAATTACAGAGGATTTTTTAAGAATATTGAAAATTTTCATGTTTTGCTCCCCGGCCCGGTACGGCCTGCTTTATTTTAATTACTCCGTATTGTTGCGAATTTTTATTTTGTCAGGTTGCAAATTACCGGTGAAATTATTATACTAAAATACAAAAACAGCTTTTATATATCAACAGAATTCCAAAAGAGGGCGATATTTTATGTTAACAAGTAAAAATCCTGTAAAAACAAAAGCATGGGCGGAACTGTTAAAACAGTACCGGTCTGTAAAAGATCTGCAGATAAAAAATTTCTTTAAGGAGGACAGGGACAGGTTTGAGAAATTCCACATTGTTTTTGAGGATATTGTTTTTGATTATTCAAAGAACTTTATTAATGAACAGATAAAGAGCACTTTTATTCAACTTTGTGATGAGATTTCCTTAAAAGATAGTATTGAGAAGATGTTTTCCGGTGACATGATTAATCAGACCGAAAAAAGAGCAGTGCTTCATACTGCCCTGCGAAACAGAAGCAGTGTACCTGTTTTTGTTGAGGGCAAAGATGTTATGCCTGATGTTAACAGAGTGCTTGAAAAGATGAAAGAATTCAGCACAAAAGTAATCACAGGTGCTTTAAAGGGCTCTACCGGGAAAAAATTTACAGATGTTGTTAATATTGGAATCGGCGGTTCCGATCTTGGGCCTGCAATGGTAACCAGGGCTTTGACTCCTTTTCACATACCTGATATTAAGGTGCACTTTGTTTCAAATATTGACGGGTCTCATATTGTTGACACATTAAATGGACTTAACCCTGAAACCACGCTTTTTATTATTGCCTCAAAAACATTTACTACTTTGGAAACCATGACCAATGCGCTTTATGCTCGTAGCTGGATTTCCGATGTTCTGGGACAGGATGCAGTATATTATCACTTTGCAGCAGTTTCAACAAACATTGACAAAGTTAAAAAATTCGGAATTAACCCGGAGAATGTTTTCGGTTTCTGGGACTGGGTTGGGGGAAGATACTCTCTCTGGTCTGCAATAGGTCTTCCGATTGCAATTGCCGTAGGTTTTGACAGATTTTCAGAGCTTCTGGAAGGCGCGTATGCAATGGATATGCATTTTAAAAACTCTGCATTTGATAAAAATATTCCGGTTTTAATGGCCCTGCTCGGAATCTGGTATAACAATTTTTTCAAAGCGGAAACCCATGCTGTTCTTCCTTACAGCCAGCATCTTGAAAGATTCCCTGCCTTTCTGCAGCAGCTTGATATGGAGAGCAACGGCAAATCCGTTGACAGGGAGGGAGATAAAATTACATATCAGACAGGGCCTGTAATATGGGGTGAGCCAGGTACAAACGGCCAGCATGCTTTTTTTCAGCTCCTTCATCAGGGGACTAAAATGGTGCCGTGCGATTTTATTGCAGGTGCAAACAGTATTTACAAAGAAGAAGATCATCAAAGAAAACTGATTGCAAATTTTCTGGCTCAGACAGAAGCATTGATGAACGGAAAAACCGCAGAAGAGGTAAGAGAAGAATTAGAGAGAGCAGGTATGGGCAGAGATGAGATTGAAGTTCTTTTGCCGTATAAGGTTTTTGAAGGCAACAGGCCTACAAATACTATTTTGTTCAGGGAGCTTAATCCGCGGACCCTGGGCTCATTAATTGCAATGTATGAGCATAAAGTATTTGTTCAGGGTGTGATATTGAATGTTTTCAGTTTTGATCAGTGGGGGGTTGAGCTTGGCAAAAGCCTGGCAAAAACAATTTTAAAAGACCTGGAAGGAGAAGAGATTTCCGGAAATCATGATTCATCAACATTAAATCTGATAAAAATATGGAGGGAGATGAATTCCGGATAAAATGTTTATTGTTTTTGATGTAATATATTAATGTTGCAGACGTAATTTATATTATTGCGAATTCAGATTTTATCTGCGGCAGTATTTGAAGAAAAGCTCTATTGAAGGGTTGTCGTCTCTCGGATCAGCTTTATCAAGATATCTGTCCGGCACTGAAAGTTTGTATTAAAATGCCGTTTGTTAATAAAACAGTCTTTATAAATTTTTATCTTTATGAGAGTGCTTGTTACACACGAAGTTTATTTTTAGTTTACCGATTAACGCATGATAAAATCATGTTGGAGTAATCCGTTAATCAAACACCCTGTTCGTTCGTAAAGTCTTTTATGCGTTATTTATTAAAAAGATTTCCCCGATTTCAGCTAATTTAATATTTTGGAGAATGATTTATGCTAAGGATTAAATCTTTTCGGTTTATTTTGATTGTATTTTTGTCTGCTATTGTATTTTCATGTGCAAAAAAATCTCCCAATGAATCGGATAATTCCGTGACATTGCAGGAGATCAGTGATGTGCTGCCGAATCCGTTTAAGGGGTTTGCTCCGTGGGTGGGTGATGTAAATCCTGTGTACGAAGTAAAATTGCAGGAAGCTACTTATTCTTGGAGTGATATTGAACCTGATGAGGGAGTTTATAACTGGGCACGTCTTGAAAAGGACTGGGGCAATATTGCACAAACAGGAAAGAGAGTAGGGTTCAGAATATCTGCAGCCATACCGGGCTCAGGACATGACGATACACCTCAGTGGCTGATTGACAAGGGTGTGAGAATGCGTCCCTATTCAATTGACGGTGAAAACGGGTTGGCACCGGATTGGGATAACCCTGACTTTCTAACAGCTCACCACAATTTTATCATGGCACTGGGAAACCGTTACGACAAAGATCCCCGTGTTGCATATTTGATATAGGTTCATACGGATTCTGGGGTGAATGGCATGTTTACTTAAATGATTCTCTTGCAGCCACTCAGGCAACAAAAAAGAAAATACTGGATGACTATTTTGAGGCATTCCCCACAAAGGCAAAGGTTATTGCTTTTGATGATGATTTTGCAACCCAATACGTTGTTGTTGATCATGGCGGCGGAATTCGTAATGACTGTCTGGGAACAAAGGATGCCAATGATTGGTATCTTGAGAGTTTAAGCGGAATCGACCCGACACTTAATGACAGGGTGTGGAAAACAGCAATTATTACCGGAGAATTCTGCGGATCAGACTGGGGAGCAATACAGGGTACAACCGAAAGATTCCAGTTGAATTATGAATTTATACAAAAAACACACTGGTCGTTTATCGGTTCGGCCGGAGGAGCAATTGAGCCTCAGTCAGATGAGCACAAAAAAAATCTTGACAAGCTCTGGAAAAAACTTGGGTACCGTTTTGTTCTCAGAAAAGTTGAGCACGAATCAAGCATAGAAAAAGGGAATAATCTCGCTGTTCATATTGAGGTGGAGAACCAGGGCGTTGCTCCCTTCTATTTTGAATGGCCTCTGGTTTTTTATCTTGCTGATTCCAGCGGCACAACAGCGCTTAGGCAGGAACTGGATACGGATATCAGAAAATGGCTGCCCGGAACAGAGGCATTCGATGTAACAGTAAATATCCCGGACAGTCTGTCTTCCGGGTCGTATGACGTGAAACTTGCAATTCACGATCCTGATACAGGTTCTCCGGGTGTTATGTTTGCAAATACAGGAAGAGATGATAAAGGATTGTACTTAGTCAGCAGGCTTCAAATTAATTAGAGGAGTAAATTCAGGTTTTTTGATTATGAAGTGCATGCAGAATTTCGCCTATAAAGTAAATTGAACCTGCACCGCACACAAGATCGTTTCTGCCTGCTTCAGAGACAGCTTTTTGCCATGCTTTGGGGATGTCTTCAATAATTTCCACAGGAGTGTTCCCGAACTTGTATAACGATGCAAGTTCTCCGGGATCAAGCGCGCGCGGGCTTAAAGGCTTTGTAAGAATTATTCTGCTGGCAAGGGGCACAATCAAATCCAGCATTTCAGTGTAATTTTTATCTGCAAGAACCCCGAAAACGAGTGTCATTTTTTCATAGGAAAAAAGATTTTTAATTGATTCTGCAAGAGTTCTCATACCTGCAGTGTTATGTGCAGCATCAATTAAAAGCAGAGGCTTTCTGCCGGCCACCTGAATTCTTCCTTCCCAAAGGACATTTTTCATGCCTGAAAAAACAGCTTGTTCCGGAATGTCAAATCCCATACGCACAAGAGAGTCAACAGTACTTAATGCTGCTGCAGCATTTTTAATCTGGTGTTCTCCGATAAGGTTCAGGTGAAGTTTTTTGTAATTTCTCAGGCTAGTTTTTGCAGAGAAGAACGAGCCTGTACCGGACAATTTGATGTCAGATAAAGATACCTCGGTTTGAGAGAATGAAATTTCACTCCCTTTTTCCTTAGCAAAATCCGATAAAAATTTTCTTACGTCAGGCTGGTTTACTCCTGTAACACAGGGCACTCTGTTTTTAATTATACCTGCTTTTTCCCGGGCAATTGAAATCAAATCCGAACCAAGAGTTTTTGTGTGATCATATCCTATTTGTGTTATAACGGAAACAAGGGGAGTTACTACGTTTGTAGCGTCCAGCCTGCCTCCCAGTCCGGTCTCAAGAATTGTAAAATCCGCTTTTTGCTCATATGACCACAAAAAAGCAGCAGCTGTCATAATCTCAAAAAAAGATGCGCCTGACGCTTCTGAAGGCAGCTTAAGTTTATTGATCAGGCTTATGAACTCCTGTTCCGGAATTTTTTTTCTGCAGAGCCGGAGTCTTTCCCTTACATCATAAAGATGAGGAGATGTATAGAGCATGGTCCTGTAACCGGCTTCACATAAAACGGATCCCAGGATCGCAGCAGTTGAACCTTTGCCGTTTGTTCCTGCAATGTGTATTGCTTTTATTTTCTTTTCAGGACTGCCGAGAAGTTCACAAAGCTTTTTAATGTTGTCAAGACCAAGTTTTAATGCTGTTGCATGTCTGGCAAAAAGAAAGTCTGTGGCCTGGTTCATTGTTTTTATTTCCATGCAGAAAAAATAGTTAAAAGATTGGAATAAAGCAAGGATGAGGTGTGGAGAAATCTTAATTAACGTTGAAAAGAACCCAGAATTAAATGATTGACATTAATCTTCAGAAAAGGTAAATTGCAAAAAATAAGTGAGATGCCATAGTATTAATGATCTGTCCCTGTAATTTTATCCTGTTTTGATAAAATCAAGGAGGATTAATACGGAAAACAGCGGAATGGGCGTATCCTTCAGAGAGACCCAGCATTTCAGGCAGAAATGGATAGTTGCCATAATTGCAGGTATAACGGTTTTGATGTGGTATTCAGCTGTAGAGCAGATTCTGCTTAA
>Ga0190359_1001649_pt1 | contig 13895 bp, 13 predicted proteins | sample 48721823_MG_FD_161269 | JGI IMG/M metagenome (GOLD analysis project Ga0190359, IMG submission 161269) | Hydrothermal vent microbial mat bacterial communities from Southern Trench, Guaymas Basin, Mexico - 4872-18-2-3_MG | ecosystem: Environmental > Aquatic > Marine > Hydrothermal vents >...
GATAGCCACATTATTGAAGAGATTTTTTTTTGTGGTGTCAGGTAAATCGGGAAGTATGAAACGCCACCGTACCGATCGCAGGTATATGGTCAGAATTGCCAGAATACTGACGAGTAGCAGCGCATGCACCCGTGTCGCCTGTAATTCTGAAACAAGCCGGTCAATCTCGACATCCTTTAAAAAAATATACAAACCGAATGCTGCGATAAGAAGACCAAGAACCACCTTACCAATACGCGATATTTTCACAGCAGGTTTACCTTTATTGTTAAGTCATACAGATGGGAATGGAGAAGCATCATTGTTTTTGCAACCACTCCTTTTCCGAGTGATATACCGAAAATATCCGGTCAATCCCGATTAACGTAATTATTGCAAGGACCTGGTTATCCGTCGCTAATATGATATTCCTTTCCGGTTCGGTCAAACGGGAGGTCTGCACAAGCATGCTGATCATGTAGCTGTCAATGAAATTCAGCCCGAGAAAGTCAAAGACAACGGTGCGTTTGTTTCGTATATAGGCGTCTTTTATCTGCTCACCCAGCCTGTCAATCAGGGGATAAAAGGTCTGAGGCCGCCAGGGCTCCGGCCCATATACCTTTACATGAATACTGTTATGTTTCTCGATTAAGCTGAATTCCATGCCTTTGTCTCCCCGAATTCAATTATAGCAATTGTAATTCAGTTTGTGTCAGTATTTTCTCACAGAAAGATTTCCTGTGTATGGGTGTAATTCCCTTTTCAGCAACCCGCTTGCGATGCTCTGCTGTCGGATATCCTTTGTTAGTATTAAATCCGTAGTCCGGATAGACCATGTGATACTGTTCCATGAGCCGGTCACGGGTTACTTTTGCGAGTATTGACGCCGCTGCAATAGAGGCGCTGATGCCGTCTCCGCCCACCAGTGCCCGTTGTCGGTCCGGCGCGAGGGACTGCAGGGGCATGTTACCGTCAACAAGCGCGATGTCCCATGAGATCGATATATTTTCCAGAGCCCGTTTCATAGCAAGCAGTGATGCCTGCAGAATATTTATGTGATCTATCTCTTCGGGAGATGCCTCGCCGATACCCCATGCCGGCGCCTGCTCGGTAATCTGCGTATAAAGAATCTCCCGTTTTGCGGCGGATAATTTTTTTGAATCGGCAATGCCGGAAATTGGAATCGCAAGGTCAAGAAGAACCGCGGCCGCAACAACCGGTCCTGCAAGCGGACCTCTGCCCGCTTCGTCAATACCCACGACACACCCGTTCAGTTCCTTTTCAACTGAGCGATCAAATTCGTAGAGCGGTATGGTGTTATACGGATCCAATAACCCGTCGGCCTTTCACGGTTATGGTACCCCGGGCATATGCTTTAACAGCACGCCAGTAATTTGCATGCTCAACGTTCAGTACCCGTGCCGCGAGTGAATCCACATCGTCGTCATCAAGAACCTGCACGGTTTCCTGCAGAATTATCGGGCCTTTATCATACTCTTCATCGACAAAGTGAACGGTAATACCGGTGACTTTTGCGCCGTAATCGAGAACCGCCTGATGCACCTGTTTACCGTACATACCCTGCCCGCCGAAGGACGGCAGCAGAGCAGGGTGGATGTTGATAATACGATTGTGATATTTTGCAGTAACGGCCGCAGGGATCATTTTCATGTATCCGGCAAGCACGATTAAATCCACCTTGTAAGATTCGAGTTCGCTAAGCAGCTTTTCTGTGTAGGTTCGCTCATCCGCGAAATGACCCGGCGCAATGTGCAGGGTGGGGATAGAGTGATTGCGGGCCCGTTCGAATGCTTTTGCTTTGCTGTTATTCCCGACACACACCGCAAAGTTTACCCGGAGCATTCCTTCTTCTTTTTTGTCAATCAATGCCTGAAAATTGCTGCCGCCTCCGGAGGCAAACACTGCAACATTTACTAAATCCTTCATAGCTGATTGTATCCTTTCATGATATTGACTGTTCAACGGAAATAACTTCACCCCTGAAATTGAGTTTGTACCGGAATCCGCTCCATTTAACCGTGTTGGTGAACAGGGTTTTAACAGTGCTTACCAGCACGGTCGTTATTGATATCGGCTGCAGGAGCAGCATACGGAATAATTTCGGGTGTTTTCCCAGGAGCGGATAAAATATTGTCGTTGCCATTGTTCCGAAGATAAATATCAATGAAGGTATCCCGCCGGCCTGTACAAATGTTTTCGAGGTAATAGAACTTACTATCAGTGAAACCGGTAAGAGCATCTGCAGCGTAAGGCATGACAGTACCAGTAGTATTGCAATAAGCCAGGTCTTTCTCTGATAGGCTTTCAGAAACATTACCTGGCGTTGAAACCACTGGATGCTCTGCTTTATTGTAGGGAGCGTGTCATCTGTGGGTGTTATACAGGTTGACACCATAATCGATTTTTTTGCATGTTTCATGATAAGCCGGGAGAGACTCATGTCGTCGACAACCGTCTGTGCCCAGTATTCCCGTACTCCCAGTTCATCAAAATCACTTTTACGCATTGCCATGGAGCCGCCCCAGAGGCCGATATCCTGCAGGAAAGACGCTGCGCTGAAAAGAACAAGCAGCAGTGAGTTCTGATAGGAATTTACCATAGCGCCGATAGCGCTGTTGGTTGAATAGAGCCATCTGAATCCGCTTGAAACAGCAATTTTATTGCTTGAGAGCGGTAATACCAGTTCTTTCAGCCAGTCCGATGAAAGGGTGATATCCGAGTCGGCGAACACATAGACTTCCGGATTGTCCGCCACATCCAGCGCAGCGATCATATTGTGGTTTTTCTGACTGCAGGATGTTGTAATACCAGCGACAGCAAGATGGGCGCCGGGTTCATCCTGCATCACTTTTTTTATTATTGGGACGCAGGGATCATCTTCTCTCTCGACAGTGAAAATAATCTCATATGACGGATAATCGAGGTGAAAGAATGAACGGATGTTGTTCTCGAAGTTCTGCGGCACCCCTTTGCACGGAAGAATGATTGAACAACGGGGTTGATATAATGCGTCAAAAGAGGGGCGTATCTTTTTTATGTACAGAATGCGATGGTAGAAAACGGTAAAAATCGTTGCAATAAACAGACCCACAACTATGACTAATGCAATGATGGGAAAAGCGAGTGTTATCCAGGTATTTCCCGAAACTGATTGAAGATCCAAATACACGCTCCTGTGCTTGGTTGATGTTAAAAAAATCTTACCCGCTGCCCGCGGGCAAAATTGAGGATAATCATATAAATATAATCTCAGTTAAATGAAATTGGTGATTTTTTGTTGGTATAAAAACTGTATTCCATGCTATGAGCTAAAATAATTGATGCGGTTACTGTATTACTTTTTTCTGGAAGATGAAGAAGGGGTTTTACCGGTTTTTACCTGGTTGCGCCCTCCCTTTTTTGCCCGGTACAGTGCCTTATCCGCTGCATGAATAACCTGCATGATAGTCTGCGTGGTATCCTCACGGTGTGAGATGCCGCAGGAGATGGTAACCCCGATTTTTTTCCGTTTTATCGGTACCTTAATATTTTTGATTATTTCACGAAGATTATCCATCACAGGAACCAACTGTTTTGTCCGCTTGTTTGGAAAGAAGATGATTATCTCCTCGCCACCGTACCGGCAGGCGATGCCGTCGGGAATAACTTCCCGCTGGATGGTTTGGGCAATCGTATACAGTACCTTGTCCCCTGCCTGATGACCGTACTTGTCGTTTACCTTTTTAAAATGATCGATATCCACCATTGCCACACCGAAAGGCGGTACGGTTTTTATATTTGACTGCTCCTCGATAATTTTGCTGCAGTAATTCCGGTTATAAATCTGCAGGAGCGGATCATAGGATATACGGTGTTCCATGCGGGAGAGCCAGTGCACAAGGATACCGGCTTCAAGGTACAGGGTAACAAACAGAAAAAGTACTTTTTCCGCCTCCAGCGCATACTTTGCAGTGAATATGACCGGGGAAAGCCAGATAAGAAAGTACAGCAGCGCGCATCCTGAGAATAATCCGCCAAGATGAAACTGACCACGAAGGCGGAAGATACTTATCACAATGACATTCAGCAGCCATAAGAGACCGAAAAGTGAAGCCACACTGCAGAAATCGGTCCTGGTCAGATAATGAGCCCACGCTATCCCCTGGGGAAAGAGCCGTGTCACAGCTATTATTACACATTCAAATCCGGTTATACTGAAGGTAATTATTTTGGTATGGCGGTATTTGATAAATGGTGGAATAAAAAGAAAGATAATAAAATTGATGAACACCAGCAGGAGGAGTATTGTTATTCCAAGATCATCGTATACCGGTATGCGAAACAGTAAAAAATAGGCGATACTGGTTATACCGGTGACATACCCTGCAAGATACACCTTGAGATTGTGTACCCGTGGATAGGAAAAATGACCGATAAACAGGCAAACCACGGAAAACAGCACCCCCAGAACTGGGAATACTGTTTTATACAGTGCGGTGTATTTCTGTGAGGGTATCTTCAGAACAATGTATGTGACAATGCCGATAGTCACTGCTGAGAAAGAGAAAAGTATGATACCCCACCGGTTTTTACTGTGCGCCATACTTTAAAATATATTCTGAAAAAAATAATGATACGCGGGGCGGTTAAGTTTGCAGAAACTAATGTTAAAAAACTCATGGTTAGAGTGATTAATTGAGATTCTCTCTCAAAAACTCAAACACCTCCCCCAAACTTTCATATTTCAAAACAGCATGATGATCCAGCGGTGTCGGCTGGTTGTTCACAATCACTATTTCCCCGCCGCACTGAATAGTATACAGAGGCATTGATGCGGCTGGCTGCACAACCAGCGTTGATCCGAGGATCAGCATGAGATCCGCAGCCTTGGATTCATTAGTGGCATCCTGGATTGCGTCAATTGGTAGCTGCTCACCGAAGAATACCGCGTTCGGTTTGATAAGACCGCCGCAGGTGTCGCAGTAAGGGACTTCGTCCCTATCTACTATTTCTTTGATTTGAGAAAAGGAGAATTGTTTCCCGCATGAGAGGCAGGAGTGAATATACGGTGAGCCGTGGAGTTCGATAACATTCTGCGAGCCCGCTTTCTGGTGGAGCATATCGATATTCTGGGTGATAATCCGTTTGATTATTCCCAAATTTTCAAGGCGTGCAACTTCAGTATGCACAATGCAGGGCTCTATTTTATCCAGCTCATAGAACAGTTTGCGTGCATGGTTATAAAAATAGCGGGGATTGTTTTTAAAGTAGTCAATATGGAACATTTTTTCCGCATCGTATTCGGTATACAGACCGTCTTTGCCTCTGAAATCGCGAATACCGGCAAGGGTTGATGAGCCTGCTCCGGTGAATACAACGCAATGTTTGGCTTTTTTTAATTTGTCAACTAATTTCTGCATGGTAACTCCGTGTTACAGCAAACGCCTCGTCACCGCATCGGCGATGAGCATGCCGCTGTCGGTGAGCCGCCAGAATGGCGGGGTATAATCAAGATATTTTGCTTCAGCCAGTTCTGCAAGTCTCTTTTCTCTTTCAGGACTGGTGAATGTCCTCCCGGTAAGCTTTTGAAACCGGTTTTCATCGAGACCTTCCCGTGTACGAAGCCTGAGAAAAATCATCTCCCTCGCAAGTGTCTCCAGGTTAATCGTCTCGGAAAATTCGGCAGGGAGTTCACCAGTGGCACATTTTTGGATATATGCATCTACACTTTTAACATTGGCGTAGCGATGATTATCAATATACGAATGCGCTGCAGCGCCAAGTCCTATATAAGGTGAATGGTCCCAGTATGCCATGTTATGCCTGCATTCAAATCCCGGTTTTGAGTAGTTTGAAATCTCATAACGCTCAAATCCGTGTTTTCGGGATTCAGAGAGAATGAGTTGTGTCATTTCAGCCACTGAATCTTCTGAGGGGAGCGGCAGTAATTTACTGTGTCTTCCGAATGGGGTATACTTCTCGATAGTCAGCTCATAGGCCGATAGATGATGGATGTTTTTATATGAGAATATCTCTTCCAATGTATAGGCCAGTGAATTGAGGCTCTGTCCGGGTATGCCGTACATGATGTCCACTCCAACAGAGTCAAAGCGTTTCAGGGCAGGATTAGACAGAACGTCCAAAGCGTTTTCTGCGGTATGCACCCTTCCGAGAGCAGTCAGCCCACGTTTGTTCAACGATTGAACACCAATGGTGATACGGTTTACACCACTGTCCAGCCAGGTTTCAGCTTTCTCTGTAGAAAAGGAGTCGGGATTGCATTCTATAGTCCTTTCAGCATCATTAGTGATCGTAAGATTTTCGATTATTTCAGCACAGAACAGTTGCCATTGCTCAACCGAGAGCAACGATGGTGTCCCGCCACCGCAGTAGATTGTCCGGATAACCGTGTTTTCCAGCAGATACTTTCGTTTAATCTGCTCCCATTCTGTTTTCAGTGCATTAATATATGGCTCTATTGTCTCTGATGCAGTTGAAATGGAGTAAAAATCACAGTATCGGCACTTTTTTGTGCAGAAGGGGAAGTGAATATAGAGGGAGAGTGGTTTGCTTTTTTTATCCATAAGTTGAGAATAATTTTTCAGTTATTACTGTTATTAATCATTTTCCAAATGTTAATTGTATCCGTGAACATGCCGTTTATTCAGGACGTTCCTGAAATCGATGCTGGCGTAGTGGATATGAATAATCGATTTTAAATCAATTGAATATGATTACAATTAAAACTTGTATTATGACTATGATGTATGAACAAAATATATACAAAAGTCGAAACTATTTCTATTCCTTATTTATATTTCGCCACATAGCATGGGAGAAAGGAACTCTGTGCGTCACACTACTTCAGGATTCCATTCAGCTTTCCTATTAATAATCTTTGCAATTTATTTTGCTTACAGCCAATCGCAGAAAGAAAATATTGCAGTTATTACTGTTAGTGGCTCCATTTCCGAGTCTGAAGCTATTATCATGACCGATAAGCTGATCAGCGAGCTGATGAAAGGCCGCAAATTCACTGTTATTGAACGTTCTTTTTTGCCCGAAAAAGTCGAATATTCACAGGAAGGATTGTCACAGGCAGCGTATGATGATTCTTTTGATAAGAGTCAGGATAATTATATCCGCGGATGGGTATTTACCGGAACTGCAGTTGCGTTGGCTCCGGTCTCGGTATTTCTTTTTCTAAAAAAAGTAAAAAGCTCGAGCAGCAGAAAATCGAAGTTGAAGCTTTTTTCAGCTTCAGTTTCAGCACAATCACTTTGTCAGGTACATTTTAATGATAAAATATTGCACTCTGATATTAACTTTTCTTCTCTTTATTTACCGCTGTGCTCCAGACAGGGATAACCCCTTTGATAAGAAAAGTTAGGTCTACGTCGATCCACAGTTGCTAATTGACCTTACTCAGACAAATATACCCATTAATGATATACTCCTTGCAGACATCAAGTGATTGTATAACGAAACTTTACAGGAATAACGGCGACGGATCCTTTTCCAAGCAGCGGGTTTCCTTCCCGGGAGTACAGTAGGGTTCTATCGGCTGGGCCGATTACGATATAGAGGAGGTTGCGCCGTCAGCGGGGACAGTACCGTATCTTGTAGTCACTCCTGACAGTCTGTTTGACTATAATGATCTGGGTTTATTTGTGAGAATGTGCTACTGGTCGCGTGACAATATCGGCGTACGTGATATACAGGTCGTGCCGGAGATATCTGCAACGGTGAATACTAAGATATGTAACGTTTATACCGTAGTAGTTGAGTATGAATCAGTTAACACGAAAGAGAAATTACAGGGCACTATTGGTATTACCTCAGTTGAATAACTAATTCCATTCCTTAATAATTTTAATCACCGTACCCATTTTCTGAGGATTTTTTACCCCCGGCATTACCTCGACGCTTTCGCATATATCAACACCGTATGGTGCAACTGCATCAAGGGCCTCCCGGATATTCATAACACCCAGCTTGCCCGCGAGAATAACATTCTTTTTTTTTCGGACTGTCTTTTTTGCAATGCCCCAGCTGAATTCCTGGTTCGCTTTGTTCCAGGTGTCAAGGAGAACGGCTGAAACTGAATACTTTTCAAGTATTGCTTCATCAAAATCCGGTCCTATAGTAAATGCTTTGATTACCGGAATATTAATCTTGGAAATGATGTCTAATGATTCATCACCATTGAGCTGGATAGTATTTACTCCGGCAGTCTGCACAGCCTCTATAATGTCAGTAAGCGTTGGATTACAGAACACACCAACCTTGGTGATAAAAGGGGGAAGCTTCTGTATGATTCTCCGGGCCATTTTGGGAACAATATAGCGGGGGCTTCTTTCATCAAAGACAAAACCCAGTGCGTCAGCTCCCATATTGATAGCTGCACGGGCATCTTCGAACCTGGTAATACCACATATTTTAATTTTTACCTGCATACCTGATAATATGTATGACTGGATGGAGCGTGTCAATCTGTAAGATTGTTTCTTAATCTGAAGATAGCAATATCACCTTAAAAAAGGTCAACAATAGGTGTGTTGAGTTTCTTACCCCTGCAATTCTTCCAAACTCTTCTGCAACTTCTCCAGATTAACCAGTATCCCCTGATATTTCTCTTTCTCTTTGGCAACAACTGCTTCAGGGGCCTTTTTAACGAAGCTGTCATTCTCCAGCCGTTTCTTTGTACCGGTCGCAATTTTTTCCAGGTGAGCAATCTCTTTACTCAGGCGCTCAATTTCTATCTGCTTGTCGATGAGGCCTTCAAGCTCAAGAAAAACCTGAATACCCATTACCACACCCTGTCCTGCAAAGCCGGGCTTGGCAGCATTGCAGTCAACGTTTGTTTTATCGAGCTTTGCGAAGAGGTTGATAAGGGGGGCCTGGGAAGTAAGCCAGGCCGCGTCTTCTTCTGATGTGGGAATGATAACGGCGCTCCCTTTTTTATCCGGTGGGACATTATTCTCGGAACGGATTGTTCGAAGGGCGATAATAACCTCTTTGAGGAGCGAAAACTTTTGAGATATGTCTTCATTCAGCTGACCCTTCTCTTCCTGCGGGAAGGCTGTATGCATAATACGGTCAGATTCAATAACACCGGGATAGGAAACTTTTTCGTGTAAATAGCCCCAGATTTCTTCAGTAATAAAGGGCATAATCGGATGAAGCAGCTTCAGTATATTTGCGAGCAGGTAGCTGCAGAGGTTCAACGCGTTATTTTTGCGTTCCGCGTCCTCATCCTGATACAGATCAACCTTTTTCGCTTCCACATACCAGTCACAGTAATCATGCCAGGTGAAGTCGTAAATAATACGACAGGCTTCATTGAGCCGAAAGGAATCTATAGCAGTCCGGCAATCTTGAATTATAGTATTAAGCCTGCTGAGGATCCAGGTGTCTTCCGCCTTGAAGGTGTCTGCCGGAGGAAGAGCATCACACTTGAGTTGATTGTCTATATTGCTCAGCAGAAATCGTGATGCATTCCAGAGTTTATTGGCGAAGTTTCTGCCTATATCGAACGTGTCTCTGCTAAGGAATACATCAGCGCCCTGGGCAGTGATATTGATCATGGAGAACCGCAGTGCATCTGCACCATACTGGGCTATTATTTCCAGCGGATCAATGGAGTTACCCAGTGATTTGCTCATCTTTTTACCGGTGGCGTCACGGACAGTTCCATGGAGCACAATATCGGTAAAGGGAAGTTTACCGGTGCAGTATAATCCGGCCATTATCATGCGTGCCACCCAGAAGAAGAGGATTTCCGGGGCGGTCACCAGGGTATCGGTCGGATAAAATTTCTTGTAGACCGGCGTCTCTTCAGGCCAGTCCATGGTAGAAAAGGGCCAGAGCCATGAGGAGAACCATGTGTCAAGTACATCGTTGTCCTGGCGGAGGCTTGAAGAGCCACAGGCCGGACAGGTATCCGGTGTTTCTTCGGAAACAACAATCTCACCACAGGCATCGCAGTACCAAACCGGTATACGGTGTCCCCACCATATCTGGCGTGAGATGCACCAGTCACGGATATTCTCCATCCACTCGATATAGGTTTTCCGCCACCGTGCAGGGTAAAAGGTAATCTCGTTATCATAGGCAGCCTGCAGAGCCTTTTCGGCAAGTGGTTTCATTTTAACAAACCACTGATCAGAATAGTAGGGCTCGACCACGGTATGGCAGCGATAGCAGTGGCCCACGGCATTGGTATGGTCTTCGGTTTTTTCGAGGAGACCCTCTTTTTCCATATCTTCCACAATATGTCTGCGGCAGGCGAAACGGTCGAGGCCTATATATTTCTCGGGAATCGGGCCGCACATAACCGCACTCTCATCCATGACAACTATCGGTTCCATGGCGTGGCGCTGTCCCATGAGAAAGTCATTGGGATCATGAGCCGGGGTGACCTTGACTGCGCCGGTACCGAATTCTTTATCAACAAAATCATCTGCTATAACTGGGATTTCCCTGTTTGCAAGCGGGAGTATCACTGTTTTCCCAACGAGGTCTGCGTATCGTTTATCCGAGGGGTTCACGGCGACAGCAGTATCCCCGAGCATGGTTTCGGGACGGGTTGTCGCTACCATGACATGTCCTGTACCGTCGGCACAGGGATATTTGAAATACCAGAGTTTTCCCTGCATCTCTTTATGCTCGGCCTCTTCATCGGACAGTGCAGTCCGGCACCGCGGGCACCAGTTGATGATATATTTGCCGCGGTAAATAAGACCGTCGTTGTAGAGCATGACAAACACTTTGCGAACAGCGTTGGAAAGCCCTTCATCCATGGTAAACCGCTCCCGTTCCCAGTCGCAGGCAGTGCCCATTTTTTTTAGCTGATTGGTAATGGTTGCGTGATACTCCTCTTTCCATTTCCAGACTTCTTTAACAAACGCTTCACGTCCGAGATCATGACGGTTGATACCCTCTTGAGCCAGTTTTCGTTCAACTACATTCTGGGTGGCAATACCGGCATGGTCTGTACCGGGCATCCAGAGGGTTTCATAGCCATTCATTTTTTTATACCGTATGAGAATGTCCTGCACCGTATTGTTCAATGCATGACCCATATGAAGGATGCCCGTTACATTTGGCGGTGGTATAACAATTGAATACGCCTTTTTATCTGATGTTTCATCAGCATGGAACATCCCTTCAGAAATCCATTTTTCGTATACTTTATCTTCCACAGATGTCGGGTCATATTGTTTCTGCATTAACAGCTCCTCACTTTGTTTCCTGCAATAAAAGGGTTGCAACAGTTTTGTATTCTAAAAATATATAATATATAGCAATGATATCGCGCAGAGGTATGTTTTTAGACAGGTGAAAATACGCCCCCTTACCGGCCAGGAAAGATTTACCGGTATACGCGTAATTGTTTGCTGTTAAAAACGAAAGTACAGGCCGCTTATTGAACGCCCGTTATTGGTATACATGATAGCATTGGCAAAGAGTTCTGCAACGGAGATCACCTCCAGTTTCGGAAACATTTTTTCCTCCGGAATATACACGGTGTTGGTGACGACCAGCTTTTTGATAGAGGAGTTCTGAATTCTCTCCACCGCTTTTCCCGAGAGAACGGCGTGGACGCAGCATGCGGTGATTTCTTCCGCACCGTGTTCTTCAAGTGCTTTGGCAACTTCAATGAGAGATCCGCCCGAAGCAACTTCGTCATCGAAAATAAGCGCTTTTTTCCCCCGGACTTCACCGATAATATTCTGAATATGCGGTGTCTCGGAATCATCGTTGCGCCGTTTATCAAGAATGGCAAGAGGAAGCCCGAGCCGGATTGCATAGCGGCCAGCGTGTTTTGCGCTGCCGGCGTCCGGAGCAACCACCACACAGTTATCAGTTCCTTTTTTATCGAAAAACTGGCACATAATTTTTCCTGCAAGCAGATGATCCATGGGAATACGTGAGAATCCCTGAATCTGCGGTGAATGGAGATTCATGGCCATGATTCTGTCAGCACCCGCTGTGGCGATTAAATCAGTCATAAGACGCGCGGTGATTGAGATACGGGGCTCATCTTTTTTATCCGATCGGACATAGGGGAAATAGGGACACACGGCGGTTATCCGTTCGGCGCTGGCATGTCTGGCTGCGTCAATCATGATAAGCAGCTCCATGATACCTTCGTTTACCGGCATGCATGATGACTGGATAATGAATACATCTTTCCCGCGGACACTCTCTTCATAGGAGACTTTAATGTTATCATTGCTGAATTTAATAATTTCGCATTTGCCGAGTTTTACACCGGCGTACCGGCAGATAGCTTCTGCCAGCGGTTTGTTTGCATTACCCGAAAAAATTTTTAATTCACCGATCATAGGGACTCTCCATTATAGACAAAATGTTATGTATGCTGTTATTATGAATGTTTTTATAATCACTATTGTGTCTGTTCACTATTGTGTCTGTCGTTTAATTCGAATGCAAGGTCCAGAATAGATTCCGTTATAATCCGCGGTTGACAGATGGTTTTCGGTTCAAAATAAAAATCACCTTCATCAATCTCGAACATTTGAATAACAGCCTCCCGGCCGGTATGGTTCCGGTAAAAGGCATCAATAACCGTACCTTTGGAGAAAATAAGGTATCCTTTCCGCCTGCCGCTGTATATATGGAGGATACCTTCACGCCGTCCGATTTCCAGAAACTGAATGGCTTCAAGGAGGTTTGTCTGTTTCAGGTTACCGGAAAAGACAAAGGAGGTGTTTTTCAGGTCGCCGCTGTATTCCAGCTTTGTTTTGCGTGATCTAAACAGAAGGGCGCTGAGTAAGCTTACCCCGATTCCGGCGGCAGCTCCTGTTAAGATTACCAGTAAGTATGTGTATGACATTGCCTTATACTTATTAAAAAATTATGATTCTGTTTGGGACGAATTATAAATATAATTTTCGGAAAGGGAATGTTTTCGGTTGATATGAAAAGAATGAATATTTCGGGAGAAATTATGCCCGTGCAGCCTCTCTCACTCCTGAATCCAGGGTAAACTGCTCCGGATCGCGGATACGCTTCACCCGCTCAATACCTTTAATTCGTTGTATTTTTCGAAATATGTCTTTCAACTGGCTGCGATGAGTGACTTCTATCTGGAACTTATTATGGATGCGCTGATTTTCAGTAGAAATATTCCCCCGAATGACTTCAGCCCCGAACTCGACAAAGACAGTGGTTATTTCATTAAGAAGACCTTTACGATCACTCCCTGTGATGTCCAGATAGGCGATAAATTTTCTCGAATCCTCCTGCACGCCCTCCCAGTTTATTTTAATAGAGCGCTCTTCATCTTTTTCAAATAATGCTGCATGCCGGCAGTCTTTCCGGTGTACAGAGATACCGCGTCCGTTGGTAACAAAGCCGATAATGTCATCACCGGGGACCGGATTGCAGCAGCAGGCATAGCGTATCATCATATTATCGGGGCCGCCGACACTGATTTTCCGGGCGCGGCCGGTAATGGTATCCATAAATTGCGAGACGCGTGCGCCAACCGGATACTTTACTTTTTTCTGATTGAAATATTGCATTACCCGCTTTATGGGAATGAGCCCTTTACCGACATGCTCATACAAACCCTCTTCGCTGGTCAGTCCGAGAGATTCCAGCAGCTCGGGCAGATGATCTTTAAGCGTGGTACCGAGATGCAGTTTCTTCATATTGGTCTGAACAATTTTGCTGCCGAGTGAAATGCTCTCAAGTTTACTGGTATTTTTAAGCCAGCGTTTTATTGCAGATCGTGCTTTGGGGGTTTTAACATCCCGTAACCAGTCAATGGATGGTTTTTTAGAAGATAGATGCAGAATTTCTATAGTACTCCCACTCTTCAGCGGTGCATTGATTGATTCAATCTTTCCATCTGCGCGGGCGCCGATACAGTGCAGCCCCAGTTC
>Ga0190359_1001650_pt1 | contig 13894 bp, 11 predicted proteins | sample 48721823_MG_FD_161269 | JGI IMG/M metagenome (GOLD analysis project Ga0190359, IMG submission 161269) | Hydrothermal vent microbial mat bacterial communities from Southern Trench, Guaymas Basin, Mexico - 4872-18-2-3_MG | ecosystem: Environmental > Aquatic > Marine > Hydrothermal vents >...
ACGGTACATGCTCACCCAGCCGAAATACCGGATTGTAAAACAGTTTCCGCAGACCTTACCGGCATGACGGACTGTAAACGGCTCTTCAGTGACATAAAGCCTGATGCGGTTATTCACACTGCTGCGGAGGCACGGCCCGATATCTGTGAGCGCTATCCTGCAGAAACGGATCGGATCAATATCGATGCAACGGTACATCTCGCCGAGTTATGTGCTGAAACGGCAATACCCTTTGTTTTTACCTCTACCGATCTTGTATTTGACGGGGAGAATCCGCCATATACCGAACAGGATCCCATAGCACCTCTTATGCGCTATGGTGAGCAGAAAGCTGAAGCCGAAGAGCGCATTCGCCGTATCTATCCGTCTGCCGCTATCTGCCGGGCGCCGCTCATGTATGGCGATCCATCACCGGCATCAAAAGGTTCATTACTACCGATCCTTACTGCATTACGTGAAAGAAAACCGCTCAGATTATTTATCGATCAGTTCCGGACACCCTTATGTACCACCAGCGCTGCAAAGGGCTTACTGCATGCAATACACAACTTCAACGGCACCATTCATCTCGGGGGAAAGGATGTTGTCTCACGATACGGATTTGCAGTGAAAGTTGCTGATTACTGCGGACTTGATACGACCATTTTGCAGCCGGTACGACAGAAGGAAACGGCCCTGCCCGTTCCGCGTCCAATCGATGTCTCGTTCGACAGTTCGCTGGCTTTTTCACAAGGGTTCGCACCGCTGACTATTGAGGAAGAATTCAAGCGTCTTGTCTGTTTGAACCGTTAAAACAACTATTTCTTGTATCTATATTTAAGTGGCCAATCCTGCGAGTGTATGAATCCGGTATTTAATTCCTTTTCTATTCCTTCTCATCCTTCTTATTTTTTTCAATATTCTCCAACCGCTCTTCCAAATCCTTCTCAAAGCTCCGGTCAAGCTCCTGATTTTTCTTTACGAAATCATCCTGCGCCGCCTTTTCCGCATCAAATTTCTTTTCACTGTATTTCCCCTCTTTATTTACAGAAATCATCTGTCCGGCAACGATCATGCGCCATTGATCCAGTGTGACTTCGTACGGTCCGGGAATTTCCGTGGGCCCTTGTATCTCATGCCTTCCTTTGGGCTGCGCCGGCTTCTTTTTCCCCTTAGTGGGCCCAACAGCCACTTTACCCTCGTACACACTTATATCGGTGGATGAATCCTCCTTGGTATTCATATGAAATACGGTGCCGCGAATGGCTGCGGTCGCCGTCGGAGAAGAGAGCTCAAACTCTTTTTTTGACATGGTGAGCTTGCGCATGTTCGCCCAGATATTGCCGATAGGCGTGCTGGATTTGGTACCTTTTGCAGTCACTTCATCAATGGTAACCTTTGTTTTTTCATCAAGTCGTATAACAGCGCCGGTTGTATAGACCAGCTCGGCAAAACTTTCCTCACGTGAATATATTTCGTCACCCACATTTACCGGCATATTAACCCGTGCGTCACGCCAGTTTGCCGCACCTTTTTTAAGAATACTCACCTTACCTTCAATACGCTTGACTTTAGCAACACTGCCGGCAAAACCCTGTGAAATACACAGTGCACTCAGAATATAAAGCACCAACCTCGGGTATTTTTTCTTCTCCATTATAGCTCCTTCGGATGTGGTGAAAGGATTTTATACGATACTATACCTTTTTATTTCTGTAAAGGGTACTACACTTATTGCACCCATTGTTTCAATCATTACAAGCCGGTACCATTATCGAGCCATGATCGGTCAGAGGAACCTGAGACACCATCCGCCACTTTCAGTTGAAAATCATCGGGATTACTCGCATACTGCAATGCCAGTTGAAAGGTGATCAACTCGTCCTTGTAAAGTTGCTGCAGCGACTGATCAAATGTCTGTGAACCATACTGGTTATATCCGTCGGCGACAGCCTCCGGAATCAGATTCATCTTCTCCGGATCCAGTATGTATTCAGCGATTGCAGCATTATTAATGAGTACTTCCGCTGCCGGAACCCGCCCTTTCCCGTCCTTCCGCGGAATTAACCGAAGCGAAATAACTGCAACGAGTACATTTGACAGAATAAGCCGTATCTGGTCGTGCTGATGAGGCGGAAAAAACGAGACAATCCTTGTTATGGTCTCAACGGCGTTCATGGTATGCAAAGTACTCATTACCAGATGCCCCGTATCTGCCGCGCTTAAAGCGGTCTCCATAGTGTTGGAATCCCTGATCTCGCCAATAAGAATGACATCCGGATCCTGACGGAAACATCCCCGCAATGCCCGTGCAAAGGACTGGGTATCCGATCCGATCTCCCGCTGCGCAATGGCGCTTTTCTTGTTTTTATATAAGAATTCAATAGGATCCTCAATAGTTATTATATTTACAGCCTTGTTTTCATTGATATGATCGATCATTGATGCCAACAGTGTCGATTTACCACTGCCGGTGGTCCCGGTAACAAGAATCAGTCCACGGTTTTTTGTGGCAATATCAAGAATCACTTCGGGAAGATTTAAACTGCTAAACGCAGGTACCTCAAATTTGATCGAGCGAATTGCAAGTGCCGGAGTACCGCGCTGATTAAACACATTTACCCTGAATCGCCCCACGCCTTTGACACCCACACCTATATCCAGCTCATTCTCCTTTTTAAACTGCTCCAGATGCCTTTTACTTATCAATTCGGATAAAAATTGATTCAACATATCATTCGTTACGGTTTCCGTCTGTGCACGGTAGAGTAATCCATTGACGCGAAATATGGGCGTACAGCCGACACGGAGATGAAGATCCGAGGCATTCTGATCAACCATTGCTTTCAGTAACGAATGGATATCCATAACGAATCCTGTCCAGAGTGTTCGTAACCTGCTATTCCTCTGATTAGAATCTGTACGAAAAATCAGCCATTCCTCCCGCTTTGTGGTATTGTAGACCCGGTTCAGTTATCCCGCCCCGCGTTCCGCCCGGAGCATACGAGATTGACCGTTGTATCAATTTTTCGGACAGACACTAAGTAATACTCTAATTGTATAATAAAATCAAACGGCAGAGAAGTATTAAATTTCCAGTAGTTCACGCGGTGATTTTGTCAATGAGCGGGCGCCGTTTTTAGTGACAACCATCATATCCTCGATGCGAACGCCACCGAAACCGTTGATATAGATACCCGGCTCAATGGTAAAAACCATATTTTCAGACAGCACGGTTCTGATATTCTTGTTTATGCTGGGCTTTTCATGAATCATCCTGCCAACACCGTGGCCGGTCGGATGGCCGAATGCGTCTCCATACCCGGCTTCCTCAATAATCGAGCGTGCTTTGCCGTCAATAAAACATGCTTCCACTCCAGGACGAATTGCCTTCTTCGCACTGCGCTGCGCTCTTGCAACGATATCATAAATATATTTTTGTCTTTTACTCGCTTCTCCCTTTACCACAGTTCTCGTCATATCGGAAAAATAATCCTTAACCGTGCAGCCGAAATCAAACAGCAGCCAGTCACCTGCCCTCAGGCGACGGTGTGACGGTTTACCGTGCGGCAAGGCGGAACGCGCTCCGAACAGAACAATAGTATCAAAGGAGGGACGCTCAGAGCCATATTTACGGCACAACTCCTCCAGCCGGCGCGCCACCTCCTTCTCAGACATGCCGATTCTGATCTCCGGAAGAAGTGCTGCAAACGCCCGATCAGCTATTGCCGCGGCTTTCTGCATTGCCACTCTTTCATGACTTAATTTAACCGCAGGTATAAAGGATAATGCATCATGTAATTTAACTAATCGAACTCCCTTCAGCTGTTTCCTTATAGCATCATATGCATCAAGAGTAAGTAAATCCGACTGTACACCGACCCGGCTCTGCGGTTTTATATATGGGCGAAGAAAAGTAAAACCCTTCTGCTTTATCTCTACAAAATGCCAGTTCTGGTTCCTCCGGCAGAATTGAGTCGCTATATCCCGGTAGCGAAAATCAGTAAAAAGTATATTTTTGCGGGCAGAGATAAGAAGATATACGTTTGAAGAATCAAATCCACTGATATAGCGGGCATGAACTGCATCCGAAACAAGTATATGGGACAGACGGTATCTCCGCAGATATTTTCTTACCTCCAGGATTCTTGATTCTGACATGGAATATTCTCAGTGAAGAATTATAGAACTAATTCCTGTAAAATAACGATACATTTTTACTAAAGCTTACTTCTTTTTCCTGATACGTTCTTTAACCTTTTTCTTGATACGGACACCTTTTAACGGACGGGAATCTCCTTTGTTTTTCTTTCTGGCGGTTTTCCTTTTGCGCCCCGCCTTCTTTCTCTGAGTCTTTTTAGTGGGCGCAGGCTCTTCGATCTCTGACTCGCTCTCCTTGATCACCTGCTCAATCTCTGCAATTCTTCGCTCGATTCGGTCATTATCGGGATCACGCTCGAGCAGACGCTTATAAATCTGGATTGCAAGATATGGCTGATCCTGTTGAAAATAGATATCTGCAAGGGTCGGGGTTAATACATGATCGGGTATTGCATCCGCCTTTTCAGCACCTCTTTCCCTCTTCGTCAGAAGCTCTTTCTCTGAGACTCTTTTATCACCAAATCGTCCCTTTCCCGCGTGTGCAGCTTCCCGGGAATCCGGATATTCCTTCGATACCTCTTCCCCCCTGAAGGTGCTGCTTTCCTTGTCAGCCAACGGTGCCGGTGCATCTTCACCGGTTATTGTATAAAACTCCTCCTCATCCACACTGTCAAGCACCGATTCTTCGGTAAACTCATCAGTGATGCCGTCGTCGGAAGCCACCGTCTCGAATTCTTCGGAAGATTCAGCCGAAGCTGCCTCTTCCGACACGATTTCCGTTGCATGGGTACCTTTATCCGGTTGCATCCTCTCCTCGGTAGCTGCAGTTGCACCTGACTCCGTATAAAATTCACTGACCGGTTCGCTCTCCCCAGCCCCTTCATCCGGTATGTCGGCAAGTGATTCCTCCTCGGCAATCACCTCATCGGTAACCGCGGCCAGCATGTCATCCGATGGAATTGTATAGGTCGCGGTTTCTTCGAGGCTGTCATCAGGCTCATCATCCACTAGAAATTCGCTTTCATCAAAGGGGGTGGAATCTGCGGACTTAATATGCAATTCACCGGTTAATATACTCTCTTCCCTACCTTCATCAGACAATGATTCCAGATTTACCTCATCAAGCAGGTTTTCCTCTGCAACCGGCAACTCTACCTCAGGCAGACTCTCTTCCACCTCTTTCTCACCGGCAGGTGGCTTAACTTCATTATCAAGAACGGCTTCAGTGCTCTCCAATGAAGCTGCATCACCCGATTCCGTATAAAATTCACCGACCGGCTCACTCTCAATCGATTCACTTTCCGGTATCGAGGCCAGAGTATCATCCATCAGGACATCATCCGTAAGCACACTCTCCGCCGGCTCCTCATCGAGGGAAATATCTTCGGGTGACTCATCACTAACAGTGGGTTCCTCCTCAGGCAAGGCTACTGCTTCAACACCTTCAAGAGACGCCGCATCACCCGATTCCGTATAAAATTCACCAACGCTCTCCGTTTCCTCAACCTCCTCATCCGGTATTGTAGCAAGCGCACCATCCTGCAGGGTATCATCACCGGTAAACATTTCATCAATACGAGAGACAACCTCCTCACCGGAGAGCGGCTCACCGGTCTCTACCGTATCCAACTCAAATGAATCGGTCTGCTCCTCTTCCCACTCCATCAACTGTTCCCGGGTATATATTTCCGTCTCGGAAGAAGATAACACTTCATCAAGCCGGTCACGGTCATAGGATGCTGTCTCGGCTGCTGTCATATCAGTTTCCTTACCGGTCTCTGCCGGCGTTGACAATTCCACCGTATCATCGAGGCCATCAACTCCCAATGTATCAATCTCCTCCCCGGCAGGAAGATCCATTCGTATCTCCTGTGTCTCCGCACCTTCCACATGAACAGGCTCAGATGCTTCCTCCATGGGAAACATCTCATCAAGCCGGGAAATGACCTCATCACCTGACACCGAGGCTGGTGCAGCAGGGACTTCAGTTGTCGGGACACCGGTGGTATCATCCGAAAGCGCCAATGTTTCGTCCGGTTCGATTTCTACCTCCTCAGAAACGGAAAAAGTTTCATCAAGCTCAGCAACTTCAGCATCGGCAATTTCCCTGATCATCTCTCTGTCATACACTGCTGTTGCATCAGAAGCTGTTTCCGCTGAGTGTTCCTCCTCCATAAAATCTTCAGGGATTAATTCCTCTGTGGGTGTTTGCGAAGGCGCGGCAGGAATGTCACTCAGGTCCTGCGTCTCAGCAAGGATTTCCTCCTTCTGATCCGGCAATTCGGTTGGCGTCGCAGTGACATCCTGTTCAGGAAGTGTCAGTTCTTCGGTTAACGGCGTTGCTTCCTCTGAAAGCTCCTGAAACCCCTGTTCGACCTGTTCAAGCTCAAGGGTCTCATCCAATGAGATCGTTTCATCTTTCTGTATTCCGACAGTACTCTCCGCCTCTTCAAGCAATCCCTCGACCGGTAATTCCTCCGGGGATGGTTCAGACTCCTCTCTGCTCTCCACAGGAGCCCTTTCTTTATCTAATATCCGGGTCGGCTCAGAAACTGATTCGACCGGCTGCACCAATTCTCCCACCTCTTCAGGAGCTGATTCCCCGGCTTCCGGACCGGTCGGCACCACAAGCTCCTCTGCCTCGGCAAACATATTCTCCACTCGTGAAGACATTTCATCCTGCTCACCCTCAACACCCGCGTCTGAAACTTCAGGTACCCCAGCGGCTCCATCACTGGAATCGGTAATAGCCGCCAGTGCATCCTCCTCCGCTTCAGCAGATATCGCTCCGGTAACCGTTGAAGGGGTTACGACTTCACCGGCACCTTCATTACCGAACATTGCATCCATACGTGCACTGATATCATCCTTTTCCGGTATATCCGTGTCGATTGATTCACCCAGCTCTTCTATACCTTCGACGGCCAATTCTTCCCCGTCAGCAGTACCTTCAGCTTCCCCTCCCTCTTCCACTAAGACAGCATCCATCTCAACTTCCAGTGTCTTTTCCTCAGCAGACTCAAGATCGATATCATCCCCAAGTTCTTCTGTGGGTGTCACTTCAGGCGCACCCTGGATTTCATCTACTCCAGCTTCCTTTTCAGCCGCTTCCTCATCCGCCAGCATCACATCATCAAGGGAAGGTACTTCCTCTTCAGAAACTTCTACCCTACTTTCAGTTTCGGCGCCCGATAAACCGGCTTCTTCCGAGGGTTGCTCTGCCGTTATATCCTCCGGTAAAGATTCCTCAAGTTCTGCAATCTCTTCCGGTATGCCTTCATCACCTGACAGGGCCTGTTCGGAGGCCTTTTCATCAGGGAGCTGAAGCTCTTCGAGCCCCGGTTCTGCAGCAGATTCCAGCTGTTCCACTGCAGCCGGTGCAGCTACCTCTTCCATTGCAGTTTCGGGTGCGGCTTCGTCTTTCATCCCCGAAGCCTCAGGGATAACCTCTTCCAATTGCGCCACAACTTCATCACCCTGTGGAAGTCCAACATCCTCCTCATCAGCGACACCAACCTCTTCCAGGGTCTCCGGTTCAGCAGGTTCAACAGATCCCTCTTCGGAAAGGTCACCGACACCGGCATCTTCTTCTACAATTGGTGCTGTCTGTACAGCACTCTCTTCAACACCCAGTATCTCATAGAGATTGGATTTATCACTCCCTTTAAACACCGTTATCAGATGCTCAAGTGACGGGTTCTCCGGGTCCATTTTAAAAAGAAGATTATATAAATCCCCGGCTTTCTCCTCCATTCCCTGCTTGGAAAAGACATCGGCAAGCATTTTAATGGCGATCTGATTATGCCTGTCCAGCCTGCAGACCTGGGTAAATTCTTTTATGGCATCATTAAAATTTTCCTGTTCAAGGTAGCAGCGTCCCAAAATAATGCGCCCGGTCACATAATCAGGATGCAATTCCAGCCCCCTGGAGCATATGGCAATAGCCTGCTGGACATCACCGCTCTTCCGATAGGAATCAGCAAGGCGGGAAAATACCAGAGAATTGGGCTTAATCTTTAATTTGTTTTCCAATCTCTGTACAGACATATCAGTAGGTGTAGGCATTCATCTCCTCCGCGTTGTCCGTATAAAAAAGTGGTAGTTTACTCAATGAATAGCAAATATTTAGATTCATTATAATTTTATAATACTTACCCGCCGGGGGCAACCGATTATATAGGATTACCCCACTCGTTTATGCATACGTAGTGTTTTTTTCTCCATCATAATTATAATCGTAATTATACCTATAATCGAAACAAATTGGAATATAATAGAAGCTTGGAGCAGCAGTACAATCTATAAAATACCGGAAATAATCCTGTCAATAATACTGCTTGTCGAGCAACCATCCTTGAAAGATACTATGTGAACCTTCCCACCATACGCTTCAACCACCGGTTTTTCAATAATGTCTTCCGTATAATCACCACCTTTTACATGAATATCCGGTTTGATTATCTCCAGAAATGCTCTCGGATCATTTTCAGGAAAGATAAATGCACAATCAACCATTTTAAGAGCTGCGATAAGCGAAACCCGGTCAGTTTCATTTTGAACCGGTCTGCCGCTCCCCTTCAATCTTTTTACAACATCGTCGCTGTTTACACCCGCAACAAGAATATCACCAAGTGCTGCAGCATCGGCAAGGTAGAGTATATGGCCGGCATGGAGGATATCAAAACAGCCGTTGGTGGTGACCACAGTCTTTCCTTTTTTTCTCAACGGGGCAAGGTATTCCGCTACAGCCTGTGCATTGTTATAAACCGCATCGTGCATATATTGACTCATCTATATCTCCTGTCAATACCTGTTACATCGGAACATTGTGTTAAAACATCTGAAATACGTTCCTCGTAACTGCCTTTTACCCGAGCAATTAATAAAAAGACACTGATGTGACTATTAAAATAAAATGAGGCCCCATATATGCCTAATGCAATATCATAAAATGTTAATTCACTAATATAAAGTATAAACAACAATCAAGACTCAACATATTTAATATACAACCCATACCATTAAAACACTGTTTGGAATGGAGAAAATTAAATAAAAAAAGGAAAAAAAGATTAAAGTTTTTTCATCTTCATCCGATATAACGGAATAGGGTGAAGTAGACACACTTCACAATCTTTGAAAAAGCGGCAATACCGAGGAATTATGAAAAATGTTCAAGTGCACCTTGATATTGCCGATTTAAGTAACAGGACGTAATGCGCTAAGTGCATGTCCTTAGTTTCAAGGATGATACTAATCTATCATTCTCCACTATCAACAAGGATGTTGGTATGAGAATCAACCACAATATCTCTGCAATGAACGCGCAGGTTTCGGTATTTAAAGTGTCGCGTTCAACCACTAGTTCAATCGAAAAATTATCTACCGGATTACGAATTAACCGGGCATCGGATGATGCAGCCGGTCTCGGTGTTTCTGAAAACCTGCGGACACAGGTACGGGGTCTAGCTCAGGCATCAAAAAACACACAGGATTTTATAGCGTTGCTCAATATAGCGGAAGGCGCCCTGAATGAACAATCGGCTATTCTCCAGAGGATGCGGGAGTTGGTAATCCAGGCAAAGAATGATACCTATACTCAAACAGAGCGAAATTATATGGGTGAGGAGTTCCAGGCTCTGGGAGAAGAATTGGACAGAATGGCACGAACGACCAATTACAACGGAATGAAGCTTTTCTACTGGGTTAATAGAACTACTTCCGCTACCGGTGATCCGAAAGTGATGGATGATGCCACCGATGCATGGGATGCAGCAGCGGATGCGGTATTCGGAGCAAACGACGACGGCGGCGCCACACTCTTTAACATGATGGTTGGTGCAAATTATTCATCTACTGATGCCAGTGCAAAGAATACGGCCGCTCAGTACAATAGTTTTGACAAAACTGCGGCGAATTTAATTTCCGTACAACTAGGGCAAATGGATATCAAAGGTTTATTTAATAAGACTGAAAATACCGCAACACAGGCATGGAATTTTATAACGGGAAACGGGAACGTTAATCCCTTTGACTGGAACAACGGAGTAGGTTTACAGGGTATAGCCTGGGCCAACTTGCAGGATAAGCTGGGTACCATTCTACAACTTATTGATGGGGATAATTTAACCTACATGTCAGGTACGGGGAATCCGGCCTGGTCAGTGGGAACAAATTATACCGGCCTTGAACGTGTCAACAAAATGCGAGCCTACATTGGAGCCATGATCAACCGGTTGGAACATAACATGAATAATCTGAGTGAAGCGGAAACCAATCAACAGGCAGCCGAAAGCCTTATCCGCGATGTTGATTTTGCCCAGGAAACAGCCACATTTACCAAGAATCAGATACTGACACAAACAGCAACAAGCATGCTGGCTCAGGCAAATGTCCAGCCGGTGCAGATTATGCGTTTACTGCAATAGCAACGCTGTTATAAGGATATAACCGAGGCATCAATCTTATGTGGGTTGATGCTTTTTTTATTTACATCCGTATATTGCTATTCAAAAGCATTCCTAATCAATCCTTACCTGAAAAAGTTGCTTTTTTCCATTAAAAGAGTTAATTTAAGCCAAAGTACAAACAATGATGCCGGATAATTCCGTTCCTTTTCCACGACGCATGAAAGGGCGCTGGGTCACACCTGAATTACTGTACTACTTTACTGTTTATGATACTCGAAATTGCCACGCTCCGCATAAAAATCACCCCTGCGTACACCTATAACCTCACTTCGGATTTCATGAAAAGAATTTTCAGTCTGTATACCGCGAAAAAATCAGGCGGGAGTTTTGATTTTGAGATACAACTGGTTGAAAAGATGGATCGACCTTCAGCAGTTCACGCTATGGAATCCAGGGGTGATACACGGTACTTTGAAAACGAAGAGCTGTTCATATTCGAAACAGAGTCCTGGGCATCCACGATTTTCTGGAAACGGAAATTAATGACCACCGTGTTTTTTCAGTACGAAGATAACGGCTTAGTGGAACGGTTATTCCTGCGAAACCTTAAACTGCTCGTATCACTGCTTATACTGAAAAAGGGCGGTCTGCCCTTTCACTGTTCCGCCGTGTCACCACCGGACAATAAATACGGCATCCTTTTTTCAGGTCCTCCCGGCTCCGGGAAAACTAAAATGGCGGTGACCTTTCAGTTAAAAAAGCGGTGGCATGTCTTTAATGACGAATTTAACGGCATTCTCCCATGCGACAACCATTACTTTGTATACTCTACTCCTTTTACTACACCGGAAAAGTTCGTTCACTGTTCCTCCGGCAAAACCCCGGTTAAAAAAATTTACTTTCTGCAAGAGGCACCCGTCACGGAAACCGGAACACTCTCTTTACAGCAGAAATATTTTTCCGTGCTGGGCGGTATTTATACCTTCCCAACCTCTGAAAATTTCAGTATAATTATAATGGAAAGGGCGGAAGATTTTGCCCGCAAAATTCCCATAGAGATGTTATATATTAATAATAAAAACAGCAATCCCGACAAACTTATTAAACTGACGCAGCAAAAGCAGGTAACCATGGTTAAAGTAAGTGACTCCGTATCGGTACGCAAAATAGAAGACGAGGTCTTTATTTTTGACAGGAAATCGTCAACAATTCATACACTGAACAAGGTCGGTTCATATATCTGGGAGCTGTTAACCGAAAATGTCCCTGCCGAAAAGATTACCGGAAAGATATGCTCCCGATTCGATATTGATGAGAAGACAGCGGAAAGGGATAAGGTGGAATTTATTAAGGAATTAAAAGAGAAAAAGCTGTTGGAGATTGAACCATAACGCTCAGAGACTGCTTAATATTTCTCCCCGCAGGCGGATTCGAAATTATATCTGTAAAATACCATGATACCATTTGAAAAGTACGACAGTAGAATATTTGATCTTGGCATGCGGAACCATTACACGATGGCGGCCATAGAGTTGACAAAAAGGTGTAATGCCGCATGTGACTACTGTTATGTATCAGACAACACCAGCCGGGATCTTTCAACAGACAAAGTCATTGAAATAATTGACAAACTGGCCGACGCCGGGCTGATGCATCTGAACCTCACCGGCGGAGAACCGTTTATGCGCGAAGACCTGACGGCTATCCTGGATCATATAATAAAAAGAAATTTCTGGAAAACCTCGATTTATACCAACGGGACTCTTATTACGGATCGCCATATTGACTATATCCGTAAAAACCGGCAGTATATCAGCCTTGTTCAGTTTTCCGTGTATTCGCATATTCCGGAAGTGCACGATGCCTATGTCGGTATACCCGGAGCATTCGAAAAAATACTGGACACAAGCAGGAGACTCAGAGACGCCGGTGTCTTTGTTCCCATGGCGTTTAACATACTGGACATAAATCATACTGCAATAGGCGACACGGTTCGCTTTTTCAAAGAGCATGGCTATACTATACGATGCGGATTCAATAAAATTATCAACAGCAGGAAAAGTGGTGATCGGAACCAGAATCTGCAGAGGCTTCAGCAGGCAACCTCCTTTGATTTTTACTGCGACTTGCTCAGCGCTGTAACTCCTGAATTCCTGGAAAATGAAAAAATTAACTACCGTAAACAGTTGAAAAACACAGCGCCGGAAGATATTCTTCTGTGCAGAGGTATAATATATTCCATATATATCGATGCTGAAGGCTATCTGAAACCATGCAGCTCTTTCAGAAACTTGCAGGTGGGGAATATCTTTGAAAAGGGATCATTGCATGATATTGTAAACAGGTCTGATGAACTTAAAAAACTGAAAGCGCTTCGACGAGCGGATCTCCAACCGTGTAGAACATGCAGCCACATTGCCATGTGCAATATCTGTATCGGGGCGGTACATACCGAAACAGGACAGCTCAAACATCCGTCGGACCAGTTTTGTGCCTATGCGAAAGCTGTTGAATATGTGTAACAAATTTAAACTATCAAATTTTCTAATAAACAATGAATAATAAATACAAAGCAATAACTGATTTTCTTTTTACAACTCCGATGCCGACATTAAAGATTTGCAGCAATTCCATGCAACCTTTACTTACAGAAGGTCAGCAAATAAGCATTTTACCGCTGCGTAGACCTTTGACATGCGGCAAATGCTATATTTTTGTTTATAAGGGCAAATTATTTGTCCACCGTCTTATAAGAACAATGAACAGTAAAGCTGTTTTTATCGCAGACAGCGCTCAAAAAAACGAGGTGGTTCCTATTGACGCAATAATCGCGGAACCGGTCTTATACCAGAAGAGAATAAGTATATTTATAGTTCGTATGTTAAATTATTTTTTTTATTTTTTTATAAAAAAATTTCCCTTTTTAGCCAGACTACGTGTAAAAACAGTGCGGGGAATCATTAAATGCGAAAGGGCCCTGTATGAAAGAGGTATATGAAAAACCGTCAATTGAATCAGAAAAATTCTCACTTGAAATGATGCAAGCGACATGTGATATATCTAAAAAAGATGCTTACGGTTATTCACTCTATCCCGCTTACTACCCTGGTTCCTGCGAGGGTTGCGCTAATACCAGCTGGACAAATTCATAGTACGATTATCCGGCATTTTTTATCTTTCTACGTATCCTGTGCGCACTCATCTTGCTTGATATTAATCGGGTTACATTGCCCGGAAACATGACTGCGAACCGGACCATCCGCTTCATTACCTTGTCTTCACTATACATATACCCGTATTTTTCAGCATGTTTCTTCAGAGACTCACTTATTTTCCATCTTCTTACTTTTGGAAAAAGGGATGCCGATTTCCTACCGACACTGACAGGCATAATATGCTTATAG
>Ga0190359_1001652_pt1 | contig 13880 bp, 6 predicted proteins | sample 48721823_MG_FD_161269 | JGI IMG/M metagenome (GOLD analysis project Ga0190359, IMG submission 161269) | Hydrothermal vent microbial mat bacterial communities from Southern Trench, Guaymas Basin, Mexico - 4872-18-2-3_MG | ecosystem: Environmental > Aquatic > Marine > Hydrothermal vents > Microbial...
CCATTCGTGCAGGTCGGAACTTACCCGACAAGGAATTTCGCTACCTTAGGACCGTTATAGTTACGGCCGCCGTTTACTGGGGCTTCGATTCAGAGCTTCCTCCCGACAAGTCGGGAATGACCCCCCCTCTTAACCTTCCAGCACCGGGCAGGTGTCAGGCCTTATACTTCATTTTTCAATTTTGCAAAGCCCTGTGTTTTTGCTAAACAGTCGCCTGGGCCATTTCACTGCGTCCCAACATCACTGTTGGGAGACCTTTATCCCGAAGTTACAGGTCCAATTTGCCTAGTTCCTTAGCCACGGATCACTCGAGCGCCTTAGTATTCTCTACTTGACTACCTGTGTCGGTTTACGGTACGGGTTACCTACACCTGAAGCTTAGAGGTTTTTCTTGGAAGTATGCTTGGGATCACTATCCGCTTGCCCGGAGGCTCACGGTACTGTCGGGTTTCAGCTCAACCGGCGGATTTGCCTGCCGGTCTCAAAACCTACACCCTTCAACGTACTATTCCGTCAGTACGCGGATCTTACGCGACTTCGTCGCCCCATCGCAGTGTAAGTAAGTACAGGAATATTAACCTGTTGTCCATCGACTACCCCCTTCGGGTTCGCCTTAGGACCCGACTAACCCTGATCCGATTAGCGTTGATCAGGAAACCTTAGTCTACTGGCGGGCAGGTTTCTCACCTGCCTTATCGTTACTTATGCCTACATTTTCTTTTCCAGACGCTCCAACAGACCTTACGATCCACCTTCGACGCCGACTGGAATGCTCCCCTACCATCCCGACAAGTCGGGATTCATAGCTTCGGTAGTATACTTGATGCCCGATTATTATCCACGCACAATCGCTCGACTAGTGAGCTGTTACGCACTCTTTAAATGAATGGCTGCTTCCAAGCCAACATCCTAGCTGTCAAAGCAATCGCACCACGTTAGTTCAACTTAGTATACATTTGGGGACCTTAGCTGATGATCTGGGTTGTTTCCCTCTCGGCCACGGACCTTAGCACCCATGGCCTCACTCCCGTGTATATCTGATAGCATTCGGAGTTTGTCTGGGTTTGATAGGCGGTGAAGCCCTCTAGCCCAATCAGTAGCTCTACCTCTATCAGACTCACCACGAGGCTGCACCTAAATGCATTTCGGGGAGTACGAGCTATTTCTCAGTTTGATTGGCCTTTCACCCCTACCCACAGTTCATCCAAACACTTTTCAACGTGTAATGGTTCGGCCCTCCATCCCGTGTTACCGGGACTTCAGCCTGACCATGGGTAGATCACAAAGTTTCGCGTCTATCCCCACTAACTATACGCCCTGTTCAGACTTGCTTTCGCTTCGGCTTCTCCCGTGACGGGATTAACCTTGCTAGTGAAGATAACTCGTAGGCTCATTATGCAAAAGGCACGCCGTCATCCCGATAAATCGGGACTCCGACCGCTTGTAAGCGCATGGTTTCAGGTACTATTTCACTCCTCTGTTCGAGGTGCTTTTCACCTTTCCCTCACGGTACTAGTTCACTATCGGTCTCTTAAGAGTATTTAGCCTTGCCAGATGGTCCTGGCAGATTCACACAGGGTTTCACGTGCCCCGCGCTACTCAGGATACTGCTGAAATTATTCTATTTACGTGTACAGGACTTTCACCTTCTATGGTTTAACTTTCCAGGAAATTCCACTTGAAGAATAACTCCGTGTAGCAGTCCTACAACCCCATGTCAGCCGAAACTGTCATGGTTTGGGCTCTTCCCCGTTCGATCGCCTCTACTTAGGGAATCACTATTGTTTTCTCTTCCTCCGGTTACTTAGATGTTTCAGTTCTCCGGGTTAGCTTCCCGATAAATCGGGATGATACCGCTCACACGGTACCGGGTTGCCCCATTCGGAAATCAACGGATCACAGCTTATTTGCAGCTCCCCGCAGCTTATCGCAGCTTGTCACGTCCTTCATCGCCTTTAAGAGCCAAGGCATCCACCATACGCCCTTACTTACTTTCTTAGCACTGAGTGACTCAGTTAAAATCTTTTAATTGAATCTTCTTCCAATACGTCAAAGAACTTCTCCCGGAAACCGGGATTGTGATTATATCCGGATTCGAACCGGATCCTGCACCATGATAACCAACAAACAATGAACTCACACTCACACTCACACCCACACCCACACCCACACCCACTTCGTGGAGAATATCGGAGTCGAACCGATGACCTCCTGCTTGCAAAGCAGGCGCTCTAGCCAACTGAGCTAATCCCCCAGGTTTTCACCTCCGGGATTGTACTCGCGTCTTTCGCACTACAGAGTCATTATCCCTTCAGCCTGGTAGTCCCGAGCAGACTTGAACTGCTGACCCCTACATTATCAGTGTAGTGCTCTAACCAACTGAGCTACGGGACTCTAGAAGAAAAGATAAACTACTCTTCTGCTCTGGGTTATATGATAAAAAAAGAGTAAACGGCCGGTAGAATATACCCCGAAGGGATAGTAAATCCTTTCTCTAGAAAGGAGGTGTTCCAGCCGCACCTTCCGGTACGGCTACCTTGTTACGACTTAGCCCCAGTCACCAGTTTTACCCTAGGCCGCTCCTTTCGGTTACAGACTTTAGGTACCCCCGGCTTCCATGGCTTGACGGGCGGTGTGTACAAGGCCCGGGAACGTATTCACCGCGCCGTTGCTGATGCGCGATTACTAGCGATTCCACCTTCACGAAGTCGAGTTGCAGACTTCGATCCGAACTGAGACCGGTTTTAGAGATTTGCATCCTGTCACCAGGTAGCTGCCCTTTGTACCGGCCATTGTAACACGTGTGTAGCCCTGGATATAAGGGCCGTGCTGATTTGACGTCATCCCCACCTTCCTCACACCTTACGGTGGCAGTCTCGTTAGAGTCCCCGGCATGATCCGCTGGTAACTAACGATAGGGGTTGCGCTCGTTATGGGACTTAACCCGACACCTCACGGCACGAGCTGACGACAACCATGCAGCACCTTGTAGTCCGTCCCGAAGGAAGGTCTCGCTTTCACGTGACTTTCGTCCTACATTTAAATCCAGGTAAGGTTCCTCGCGTATCATCGAATTAAACCACATGTTCCACCGCTTGTGCGGGCCCCCGTCAATTCCTTTGAGTTTCATCGTTGCCGACGTACTCCCCAGGTGGATCACTTAATGCTTTAGCTTGGCCACTCACCCAAAAGGGCGAACAGCGAGTGATCATCGTTTACGGCGTGGACTACCAGGGTATCTAATCCTGTTTGCTCCCCACGCTTTCGTGCCTCAGCGTCAGTTACAGTTTAGTAAGCTGCCTTCGCAATCGGTGTTCTGTGTGATATCTAAGCATTTCACCGCTACACCACACATTCCGCCTACCTCAATTGTACTCAAGACTAATAGTATCAATGGCAGTTCTACAGTTAAGCTGTAGGATTTCACCACTGACTTACCAGTCCGCCTACGCACCCTTTAAACCTAATAAATCCGGATAACGCTTGCATCCTCCGTATTACCGCGGCTGCTGGCACGGAGTTAGCCGATGCTTATTCATACAGTACAGTCATTCCCTGACACGTCAGGTGCTTCTTCCTGTATAAAAGCAGTTTACAACCCATAAGGCCGTCATCCTGCACGCGGATTGGCTGGTTCAGGCTTTCGCCCATTGACCAATATTCCCCACTGCTGCCTCCCGTAGGAGTCTGGTCCGTGTCTCAGTACCAGTGTGGGGGATCATCCTTTAAGACCCCCTAGACATCATCGCCTTGGTGAGCCGTTACCTCACCAACTAGCTAATGTCACGCATGCCCATCAGAAGCCGCCGGAGCTTTGGTCCTGATACCATGCGATATCAGAACATTATGGAATATTAATCCCCGTTTCCGGGGGCTATTTTCCAGCTTCTGGCAGGTTGCATACGCGTTACTCACCCGTGCGCCGGTCGTCAGCATTCCGAAGAACCTGTTACCCCTCGACTTGCATGTGTTAAGCCTACCGCTAGCGTTCATCCTGAGCCAGGATCAAACTCTTCGTTGTAATTGTTTAAATCTTTGCTCTGGATTTACTACTGTCAACTAAGGAAATTGACTTCTTCCTTACCGACCTGTCTACTCTTCATTTTTTCAAAGAACTCTTTTCTTTCAGCGAAAAGTGGTGCAAAGGTATACAAGAAAAATCTTTTACCAAAATAAAAATGTTTTTTTATTTAAAACCTGAACCACCATAAAAAAGAACTCGCTGTAAATTGGGACTGCAAATATACAACAGTTTCTGATTTCTGCAATAAACTTTTTTTACTTTAATCCCACTGTTTCTACTAACCCGCTAACCATCAATGAAATATTTTTTATATCCGAATTCCTTGCAATCATTGCCCGTATGATCAAACCGAAAAATCATTATATTCGCTTGCAACATCCTGCTCAATATGACAACCGATTCACTCATCATCATACCTACTTATAACGAGGCAGATAACATAACCAGACTGATCAATGCCATATTTGTGCAACCGAAATATTTTCATATCCTGGTCATTGATGACCATTCAACCGATGGAACAACACAACAAATTAAATCACTAAACCACCAATATCCCGACCGCCTCTTTCTGATCCAGCGACCAGGAAAACTGGGACTCGGAACCGCATACCTTACGGGATTCCGCTGGGCCCTCGAAAGAAATTATCAGTTTATTTTTGAAATGGATGCCGATTTCAGCCATAACCCCAACGACCTGATCCCCCTTTATGAAGCATGTAATAATCAGGGAGGCGGATTGGCTATCGGATCCCGATATAAAAAAGGTGTAGCCATCGTGAACTGGCCCATGAGCCGCCTGATGCTCTCATTCTTCGCCAGCTCCTACGTCAGAAAAGTAACCGGCATGGGAATCCGGGATGCCACCGCCGGATTCGTTTGCTATTCGCGAGACCTGCTCGAACGACTGAACCTTGACCGAATCCGGATGAAAGGATATGGCTTTCAAATAGAAATGAAATTCAAAGCCTGGAAACTGGGTTTCCCCATCATTGAAGTACCCGTAATATTTATCAATCGCGAATACGGTACTTCTAAAATGAGCGGCGGTATAATGAATGAAGCTGCATGGGGTGTTATCCGTATGAAAATCAGCAGTCTGCGCAGAGATTACCCAAAACACATCAGTCATCCAAAATGAACCGAACCCTTATCACCCAAGCAAATATCATCAATGAAGGTGAAACTTTTACCGGGCACCTGCTGATCGAAAATAACCGCATCGCCCAGATCTCACGACAGCCTGCCCCCCCCTCCGTTCCCGACGATACACGGATAATACATGCAGCCGGCAAGTGGCTACTGCCAGGAGTTATCGATGACCAGGTCCATTTCAGGGATCCCGGACTGACATACAAAGCGGATATATATACCGAATCAAAAGCCGCTGTAGCCGGAGGAGTCACCTCATTTATGGATATGCCCAATACCATCCCGCAAACTACTACACGACAATACCTCGACGATAAATTCACTCGTGCAGCCGAAATCTCCCTGGCCAATTTCTCTTTCTACCTGGGTGCTACTAATGATAACCTTTCCGAACTGCAGGCTGTCAACCCGAAAACCACCTGCGGTATTAAAGTCTTCATGGGTGGCTCTACCGGTAATATGCTCGTAAATGACCCCGTAGCCCTTGACCATATCTTCAGGATCCGTAAAGTACCTATCGCCGTTCATTGTGAAGATGAAGATACAATCCGCCAAAATCTGCAAACCTACCGCCGGGAATTTGGTGACGACATACCTATCGAAAACCACCCTCTCATCCGTAGCGAAGCAGCCTGCTATCGTTCAAGCTCTTTTGCCGTTGAACTGGCACGACGATACCAGACACGACTCCATCTGATCCATATCTCCACAGCCAAAGAACTGGAACTGCTGGATCCGCCCGGACCGGTAAAACAAAAGAAAATCACTACCGAAGTGTGTATCCACCACCTCTGGTTTCAACAAGAAGACTATGCCGATAAAGGAAATCTTATTAAATGGAACCCGGCTGTTAAAACCGGCGCCGACCGTGAAGCCCTGATCGAAGCCCTGCTCAGCGACCGGATCGATGTGGTGGCTACTGACCATGCCCCGCATACTCTCGAAGAGAAAGACCAGGTCTATACCCTTGCCCCTTCAGGCGCCCCTATGGTACAGCACTCGCTCACAGCTATGCTCGAATTTGCCCACCAGGGACGAATACCTGTTGAAAAAGTGATCGAAAAAATGTGCCATGCCCCTGCTGACCTGTTCCAGATCCATCACCGCGGATACCTCCGAGAGGGATACTTTGCCGATCTGGTCCTGGTGGATCCGCATGAAACATGGACCGTCAACTCCTATAATATATTATATAAATGCGGATGGTCCCCCCTCGAAGGGACTACCTTCAGATCAAAAGTAACCCATACCTTCGTGAATGGTAACCTGGTGTACGATAATGGAATATTCGATGAATCTGTGAAGGGAACCGCCCTGCAGTTCGATCGCTAACCCAATACAAACCGTGCCGTTCTCCGACTTAACTGCTGAATCAATATCCGCCTTTCCCCGGTCATCCGTTTTATAAGCTCCCGGTTGTACCGGCGTATGGTTAATAACTCAAGATCTGTGTTATACAGAATCCTGAAACGGGGCAACAACTCACTGATCAATCCGTTGATAGGTGCATCATCCGCATTCACACATATTGTCAGACTGATCGCCGCATGCTGCATCAAATTGACTTTAACCCGGTAACGATGCAACGCAGCGAAAATCTCCGAAATCATCTCTTCTACAATAAATGAAAAATCACGCGGCTGAAAAGTAATCAGTACCTGATCCTTTTTCAGGATAAAAGCAGGCACTTCATCTTCTAACTGCTCCATTTGACGGATTTGAGTTCCCGGATCATCCGGATGATCAAAATCCTTCACCCATAACGGTATCGCTTTATTATGCAACGGCTTAATGGTTTTGGGATGAATCACCCTTGCACCGAAAAAAGCCATCTCAATAGCCTCCAGATAGGAAAGCCGGTCTAACCGCCGGGTATGTTCAAACTCTTTCGGATCTGCATTCATCACACCCGGAACATCCTTCCAGACCCATACTTCATCAGCATCCAGGCAATGACCGAAAATAGCCGCCGTATAGTCAGATCCCTCACGACCCAAAGTAACCGGTATACCTGAATCGTTGGCAGCTATGAATCCCTGAGTCAGCCAAAGTTCTTTGGATTCGCTGATGCCCAGCTCCTGTATCCTTCTCGTGGTCTCAGGCCATAGCACATTACCGTCTCTGAAAGTCGAATCCGTGCGGATCATCCCCCTGACATCCAATAACCGGTGCGCAATCCCCCTCTCCTCCATGACTGCATGGATCAGAGCCGATGAAAGCAACTCACCGAATACCACCAAACGGTCATAAGCCTGGTCAAATAAATCTTCGTGCTCCCGGGCCAACTGATTGCGAAGCTCTCCGAATAAAGGTTCCAGATATCGATCCCACATCCCGGCCCGATCCCGAAATAACGATTCGGCTAACGATAAATGAAAGCGGTAAATTTCTTCATACTCCTCATCCCAACGATTATCATAAAAATATCCCTCTACCAGGTGCTCAAAAACATTCGTCATCTTATTCATCGCCGAAACCACTACAACCGTCGGAAAATCAATATCCTGAATGATCCTGAGCATTTGCTCCACCGCTTCCGGAGTCTTTAAAATACCCCCGCCGAATTTATGAATGATCATCTCTGTAAAAAATTTTGGCCAATTTACTACTTTTAATGCATGAAATCCTACTCCATCACCACCCTTAACGAATTCATTATCCAGCGCCAGGCGGATTTTCCTTATGCCAAAGGCGAACTCTCCAGATTGCTCAGCCATCTGGGTACCGCTGCCAAAATCGTTAATAAAAAGATCAATAAAGCCGGACTGGTGGATATACTAGGTGAATCCGGTGAGATCAATGTGCAGGGAGAAGAGCAGAAAAAGCTGGATGTATTTGCCGATCAAACTTTTATCAGTGCACTGCAGGCCAGCGGTGAGGTTTGCGGATTGGTCACCGAAGAGAACCAGGAGATCATCACTTTCGATGATAATCTTTCACTGGATGCAAAATATATATTGATGATGGATCCACTCGACGGCTCTTCTAATATTGACGTCAATGTATCAGTCGGTACGATCTTCTCCATCTATCGCCGGGTATCCCAAAGGGGCCACCGGGCAGAAACCAGGGATTTTCTGCAATCCGGCAGCCGGATGGTGGCCGCCGGATACGTGGTGTACGGATCATCTACCATGATGGTCTATACTACCGGAAAAGGAGTCAACGGTTTTACGCTGGATCCTTCCATCGGTGAGTTCTGCCTCTCCCATCCCAACATGCAAATCCCCGAAGCCGGTAATATCTATTCAATCAACGAGGGACATTACATCAATTTTCCTGACGGCGTTAAAAAATTTATCAAATATTGCCAGGAAAACGACCCTGAAACCCACCGCCCCTATACCTCACGATATATCGGCTCCCTGGTATCCGACTTTCACCGCAACCTGATCAAAGGCGGCATCTTTCTCTACCCGCAGTCAGCCGCCAGTCCTAACGGAAAGCTACGCCTCGCCTACGAATGCGCCCCCATGGCTTTCGTAGCCGAACAAGCCGGCGGCCGCGCCTCCAACGGCCATCAACGTATCCTCGACCTTACCCCCGAATCCCTGCACCAACGTACCCCGTACTACGTCGGATCACTTCAGATGATTGAAAGACTGGAAGAGTTTATCAAGGAAAGCGAATAAGTATTCTATAAAAATTTAAAATGGCAAAACAAAGACTGAGAAATTAGTTGGATTCATAAAAAAGCACTTATATAACCGGCAGAATCATCAGTATCCGATTTGTAATATGTAATTCATCCCTATCTTTGAACTGATAACTCTGTCACTCATGAAATCCTTACGACCTGTAACTTTTTTCTTTTTCCTGATTTCTGCCTTCTGCCTTCTGCCTTCTGCCCTGAACGCCCAGCGCCCGAAAGTAGGACTGGTGCTCTCAGGCGGCGGAGCGGCCGGACTGGCTCATATCGGAGTGATCAAAGTGCTTGAAGAAGCAGGTATCCCCATCGATTACGTGGGCGGCACCAGTATGGGATCCATCGTTGGCGCCCTCTATGCCCTGGGTTATACCCCTGAACAACTTGAAGAAATGGCCCTGACCGAGGATTGGGAATCACTCCTGACCGATGAAATTCCCCGCAACAATATGACCTACGAGTATAAAGAGGATCTCGAAAAATACTTTTACTCTTTCCCGATTACCAAAACCGGAATTCAGTTACCAGCCGGACTGGTATCAGGGCAGAATATTACCAATATGCTGGCCGGACTGACCTGGCAGGCATATAACATCCGGGATTTCAATCGTTTCCCCAGGCCATTTCTCTGTATCGGCGCAGATATCGTCACAGGTAAAGAGGTGGTTTTAAACAGTGGCGTACTTCATGATGCGATCAGAGCTTCTATGTCTATCCCCACAGCCTTTTCTCCGGTTGAAGTACAGGGGAAACTGATGGTGGACGGAGGATTCATAAATAATTTTCCGGCTGAACATGTCAAGGCCATGGGAGCCGATATCCTGATCGGCGTGGATGTGCAACGCGACCTATTCAAAAAAAGCGAACTGAACAATATGGTCAACCTGCTGAAACAGGTCAGCTCACTGACCCGTGAAGATATCAATCAAAAAAACCGCGACCTGTGCGATATCCTGATCCGTCCCAATACACCGGGCGCCGGAATCCTGACATTCTGGATGGCCGATTCGATTATCCGGGATGGTGAACGTACCGCACGTGAACAGTGGGAAACCCTGAAAGCACTGGGAGATAACCTGCGGAAATTAGGAGGAGAAGAAATCCATCCGGTGAAACCGTTACCCAGATATGACTCCCTCTTTATCCGCGAGATCAGCTATACCGGACTGGAAAAAGTCACACCCGCGCTCATCCGCGCTAAAATGGATCTCCCCTTCCCTGCCTGGCTTACCCCGGATGATATCTTCAGAGCCATGCAAAGAGCATACGGCACTAACGAATTCACCAAAATCACCTATCAACTGGATCCGGTACCCGGTGGCGCCCGGCTGGTGGTACGTGCCAAAGAAAAAGTCAAAAATTTGGTTCATATCGGTTTTCATTACGATAACCTGTTCAATGTCTCCCTCCTGATGAAAGGCGAGATGCGTAACCTCTGGTTCAAGGGCGACCGACTGAATCTCGACCTTACCCTGGGGGAAAATCCTAACGTTACCGCTTCCTACTTTTTTCTCAGTCGTAAAAAACGGGATTGGGGTATCCAAACCGAATTTAACCGGATCCATGCCTATGAATACGATGAAGGCCATAAAATCGGAAGTTACCTATACCGAGATGCCCTGATGAATCTGGTACTCCGAACCACATTTCATGAGGAGTATGCAGTTTCAACCGGAATCCAGGGAGAATTTGCATCTGTTGCCCCGGATATCACTTTTCTGCAACTGGGTGCATTCAACTCACCAATGATTAATTATTATATCCGGTTCGATAAAGATAATTTCAACCGGGTTCCTTATCCTACCAATGGGGAAAAAGTAGAAATCGCCCTGAAATGGATCAATAACTTTACTTCAGCAGGATACCAGCCGGCGTTGTCATTTAATTACCGCCACCAACGCGCTTTCAGAATGACCGACAAATTCAGTTTTCAACCCTCTATGATGCTCTCGATGGCTTTCGGAGACTCAATCCCTTACCCCTACCGCTCCTATCTGGGCGGATTGGGATACTACCATAAAACCGTCATCCCCTTTGTGGGTATGAACTATATGGAACGGTCAGGGAATTTCGGACTGGTATTCAGGGGGGATCTGCAATATAATATCAAGGGCAACCATTACCTGATCCTGAGAAATAATATCGGAAAATCATTTAATACCTTCACCGAGTTCAAAGACACCAAAACCATTCTCGCCGGCACCGGCTTCACTTACGGATATGCCAGTCCGGTTGGCCCGGTAGAAGTCACCCTCATGGCCGCCAACGGTGACTATCGGCCGATCCTGTTTGTTAACCTTGGATACTGGATGAGATGAGTGTGGGTGTGGGTTTTCGGGTGCATATATCTCAAGCAACAATTATATTATCTTTAGCCCTCAAAATTATAGCATAACAGTTATGATATACCGAATAATAATGGTGACTGTTTTTTTGCTGCAATTCTTACTTACTCTTTCTCAGAATGCTGTAACTCCAAAAGTCTCTGCCGGATTCATGGATCAGACCATTCATCTCAACGGGATCCCCGATGAGGCGGTCTGGCAAAAAGCCGGCGTCATCAACTCTTTTAAAATGATTGACCCGACCGAGCATGGCGAGCCTTCATTTGCCACGAAAGTCATGCTGCTGGCTGATCATAAGAATATCTACCTGGGATTTATTTGCAAAGATCCCCATCCTGAAAAAATAGTGGCATATTCTAAAGCCCGCGATGCACGACTTAGAAGCGAAGACTATATCAAAATTGTCTTTGATACATACGGAGACGGCCGCAGCGCTTATATATTTTCAATAAATCCGTATGGCGCACGGTATGATGCGCTGGCAAGTAAACGTGGGGAAGAAGAAGATGAGAACTGGGACGGTATCTGGGTGGCCAAAACCCGCATACTGACCGACGGCTGGAGCGCGGAGATCAGAATCCCGGTTAATACGCTTACTTTCCGTAAAGGCTTGCATACCTGGAGGTTTAATGTTGAAAGAGGTATCCAGCGCCTGCTCGAAACAGATCGCTGGACAGCCATCTCAAGAGATTACAAACTGGCTCAAACCATTCACGCGGGAGAATTAATTAACCTCCCTGATTTTAACCTCGGAATCGGACTGGTGGCTAAAGCATCCACTATTCTTGATCTGAACCGTTCAGCCGGAATACCCGGAAAAGTGAAATGGGATAACAGCCTGGATGCCACCCAGAAAATTACACCGGATATCACCGCCCAGTTAACCATCAATACGGATTTTGCCGAAACCGAAGTAGATACACGGCGCACCAACCTGACACGATTCCCCCTGCTGTACCCCGAAAAAAGGCAGTTCTTTCTTGAAGGTTCGGATATTTATGATTTCGGACTGGGATTCGGGAGAAATATGCTGGCTTTTCAAAGCCGTAAAATCGGACTGGTTCACGGACAGGCTGTTCCGCTCAGGGTGGGCGGAAAAGTAAATGGAAAAGTGGGCCGTACCCAGTTCGGAGGACTGGTTGCCCGTACGGGCAACGTGGAGGATGTCGCCCCGGCTGCCACCATGGGCGTCGTAAGAATCAAGCAAAACCTGCTGAAGGAATCAAATATCGGAATGATCGGGATGATCGGTGATCCGCTGGGCAGGGCAGGCAGCTGGACCGCCGGAGTGGATTTTACCTATCAGAATTCAGAATTCCTGGGGGATAAGAATTTTCTGGTCGGCGTGTGGGGCATGATGACCAACCGGACAGATCTCACAGGAGATAAAACAGGTATCGGATTTACTATCGATTATCCGAATGATCTGTTGAATCTCGGATTTACCTATAACCGCCTGGGAGAATCTTTCGATCCCTCACTCGGATTTATCCCCCGAAAAGGAATTTCCTATTACCGGTTATCTGCCGACTACCTGCCACGACCAAAAAAATGGAATATCCGTAAATTTTATTTTGAATCCTCTTTCTCTCTTTATACCGATCTGAATAACCACTGGGAGAGCTACCGTATTTTTACGGCGCCATTCCATTTTAAACTTGAAAGCGGCGACCGTTTTGAGTTTAATATTTCGCCTGCCGGAGAATACCTGAAAAACCCTTTTGAAATTGCCGATGGAGTGACCATCCCCAAAGGAGCATACCACTATAAAAGATTCCGCCTCGAATTTGAAAGCGCCAGCAAAAGACGAATAAACGGCCAGGCAACCTGGTGGTTCGGAGGCTTTTACGGCGGGCGACTGGATCAGATCGAGCTGTATCTGAATTTACGGCCGTTTAGTTTTCTGACCTTTACCGGTAATTTTGAACGGAATATCGGAAGGATCCCCTACGGTAATTTCACCCAGGATCTATACGGGATAAGAGTGCAACTGAACATGAGTTCCAATCTCAATCTCAGCTCTTTCGTGCAATATGACACCGAAAGCCGTTCATTCGGCACCAATAATCGTTTGCGCTGGACATTCGCCCCGCGAGGTGACCTCTTCATCGTCTATAACCATAACATGGCCAAACCCATTGAAGAACGGTTCTGGATCTACCAATCTAATCAGTTGATTGTGAAACTGGTTTACGGGATCGGGTTGTAATCCGATTAATAGCAATATCACAAGCAGTTTCAAATGATTCACGAAACTCCGGCCATCTTGCCAGAATTTCATGCGCCTGCTCCTCCGTAATCTCTCTTTTCTGAATCTTATCCGCAAGCATAACCATATAACCAGGATTCAAGCCAAGTCCGTAACAATAAGAAAGCATTGTTGACACAATTGGCATTGAACCATTTTTCTGGTATTTGTACAGGTTGACCATTGTGGTTCTAAGCACCCACTTTTTCGTATGCCCGGTGACTTTGGGGAGATTGATCATCAATTTTGTCAAAACTCCCGCAGTTTGTAAGGCTCTTTGCTGTAAATTCTTCATGTGGTTTTGATTATTCAACCACTTTAAAATTATGAGCTTCTTATCAAAATCGCAAGCCATAAAAACAGTAATTGGAAAAGTTTCTCCATATTTTTTAAACCCTTTCATGGGTGTGGGGGGGGGGTAACCTCCTGTTTCTTTGGCTTGTATAAATTCCGGAGAAAGTTGTC
>Ga0190359_1001653_pt1 | contig 13871 bp, 10 predicted proteins | sample 48721823_MG_FD_161269 | JGI IMG/M metagenome (GOLD analysis project Ga0190359, IMG submission 161269) | Hydrothermal vent microbial mat bacterial communities from Southern Trench, Guaymas Basin, Mexico - 4872-18-2-3_MG | ecosystem: Environmental > Aquatic > Marine > Hydrothermal vents >...
TAAACAGCAGTCCCCGAAGCCATACTCTTGTCTTGGTCAGGAATACCTGACTTACAGAGAAAAATCAGGGGTGAGCAGTCATCAAAGAAGGGGTAGACTAAAAGTCTATCAGGGTGTCATAGAGTCAATCTCTGCTACTCTGAGATATTCATAGTTTTTCATGTTCTAAATGATTGACCTGAGCCATTGTTTGATATAGAATCTTTACATGATAAGATTCCTGCCTGAGTTTATCTGCAGACAGTATAAGGAGAAAAAACATTCCGGAAAGTTCAGGGCTGTTTCCCTTTTCATTGATATGACAGGTTTTACCTCAATCAGTGACAGGTTGAAAAGGTACGGAAAGGAGGGTGAGGAGGCATTATCTGAAATCATTAATATTGTTTTTGAACCTGCCATTGATTCCATTTACATACATAATGGATTCATTACAGGATTTGCCGGTGATGCCTTCACTGCAGTTTTCCCAGAAGAAGACCCAATAAACGCAATCATTGCAGGTTATGAAATCAGTCAGACCTTTTCTGGTCTTGTGCTTCATACCATGCCTGAAAAATTTAACGTGAGTGCAAAGATTGGGCTTTCAACAGGGAATGTGGAATGGGGAATTATAGAAAATCCACTTCAGAATACCTATTACTTCAAGGGCGATGCAATCAATGGTGCTGTATACGCTCAGGGGCACTCAAAAATGAACAGGGTTATAATTGACAGCAGGCTGAGGAACAGATTAAAAACAGGGATAAAATTAAAGGAAGTATCAAAAGGATATTATCAGGTGAAAGAGGTTGATTTATCCAGAAGCAAGATAGGCACTCTCAATGCCTTTTCCCCTGATAGGGAACTCCTCAAAAGGTTTGTACCAGAAGAGATTATGGATATGAAAGGGATGGGTGAGTTCAGAGAGGTTGTTCCTGTTTTTGTAAATTTTAAGCCAGAGAAGAATCCTGAAGATTTCATAAACACAATCATTGAGAAAACATTCCAGTATGGTGGTTACTTTAACAAGGTGGACTTTGGTGATAAGGGTGGCATTATACTGGTTCTCTTTGGTGCACCAAGGGCAAGGGAAAATCAGGCAAAAAGGGCTGTTGAGTTCTCAATGGATGTTTTGAACACTGCGAAGCATACAAATGCAAGGATAGGGATTTCAGGTGGCACTGTCTATGCAGGAATTCTTGGAAGCAATATCAGGGGTGAGTATTCTGTTTTAGGGAAAATGGTCAATCTTTCAGCAAGACTCGCAACCTATGGAGACTGGGGAAAGATTCTGGTTGACACTCATGTGTTCAATCAGTTGAAGAATAGCGTGGTCTTTGAGGAGAAGGATGAGATTAAGTTGAAGGGGTTCAGGAAAAAGACAAAGGTATATGTTCCACTGAAGATGGTTACAGCACGCTCACCTTTAGGGATGTATACATTCGTTGGCAGAGAAGATGATTTATTGAAATTGAAGGAATTTATTGAGCCTATTTTCAAGGGAAAATTCCCAGGTGTGATTTATGTGGACGGTGAAGCGGGCATTGGGAAAAGTGTACTTATAGAGGAGTTACACCAATCACTTGGTGAACGGATTAATTACTTCTATATGCCTGCTGATGATGTTAAGCAAACAGGATTTTTCCCCGTTGTTCAGTTCTTAAGGAATTATTTCAAGCAGGATGAAGAAATGGAAAGGGAGGAGAACAAAAAGAGATTTGATGAGGTGTATTCACGCCTCTATGAACTCGCTGAAAACCCTGAAGTTAAAAAGACCCTGAATATAGGGAAACCATTGATTGCAGAACTACTGGGAATTGATTATCCAAGAACATCCAGCCTGACACCAAAGGCAAAGTACAACAATACACTGTTCACCCTGAAAAACATAGTAAAACTGGAAAGCGGAGAGAAGCCAACCCTCGTTGTGTTTGAAGACCTCCAGTGGATTGACGACTCAACAAAGGATTTCATCCGTTTGCTGGTCAGGAATGTTGAGGGGTTTCCCTTTGGTGTAATCATAACAGGACGACCTGATAGTAAGGGAAACCCTTTGAGAATCTCTGGGTTGGATGCCCCTCAAAAGCATATCAACCTTACAGGTCTCAATCTTGATGCATCAAAAACGATTATACATAACATAGTTGGGACTGAGCCCTCTACTGAACTGGCAAAGGTGATATTTGAAAAATCAGAGGGTAATCCCTTCTATGTTGAAATGATAACAAAATATCTGAAGGAGAACGGATATATTGTTAAGAAGAAGGGGAAGGCAACCCTGAGGTCAAAAACCTTTGATATACCAGGAACAATAAATTCAATCATTGCAGCAAGGATAGATAAACTTGACAGAGACCTGAAGGAAACAGTGAAAATTGCATCGGTTCTTGGAAGGGAATTCTCCATAAGGGTTCTTTCAGCAATGCTCTCTGACAGACCTGTTGAAAAGATGATACTGAAGGGGATTGAGGAGGATATCTGGACATCCATGAGTGAATTGAAATACATATTCAAGCATGCCATCATAAGGGATACTGTTTATAACATGCAACTAAAGAGGATCTTACGTGAACTCCACAGGCTTGCTGGAGAGACCATTGAAAAACTATTCAAGAACAACCTCAATCCCTATCTGGGAGAACTTGCCTATCACTATGAGAATGCAGGGAATGTGAAAAAGGCAAAGAAATATCTCAAAAAGGCAGGTGAAAAGGCAAGGAAGGACTACAGGATGAAGGAGGCACTGGATTACTACTTGAGGTTGAGAAAGTATATTGATGGAAAAGAGAGAATAGATGCTTCCCTGCAGATTGCATCGCTGAAGTCTTACATTGGTAAATGGAATGAAAGTCTGGAAGAGTTAATGCAGGTTGTTAAAGATGGGGGAAAAATAGGTTACAAAAAGGCTGTTGCCCATGCAAAGACATCCATCGGAACAATATACGATAAGATGGGCAGGTACAAAGAGTCTGTTAAGATACTTGAAGAGGCCAGAAAAATGCTTGAAGACCTGGATGACAAAGCAGGGCTTTCATCCGTACTGGTGCGTCTGGGTATGGTGAAAAGGGACATTGGGAAACCAGACCTATCCATAGAATTGATAAAGGAAGGATTGAAGTATGCAAGAGAAACAAAAAAACACACTGCAGAACATTATGCACTAATGAACCTTGGAAACATATACTTTGACATTGGGGATTACAAAAAGGCTATTCATTACTATGAGGAATCATTGAAGGTGGCAAAGAAGTACAGGCAGAAAGACAACTTAGCACACTCACTGGGAAACCTGGGGAATGCATACTGGGCATTCAGAGAACTTGACAGGGCACTAAAACTTTACAATCAGGCGCTCTCCATTTCTTCAACCCTTGGTGATGTGTACAGCATGGCAATAGCACAGATAAATATAGGGATGCTCTTTCAGGAACTTGGAAAACTCAATAAGGCGGAGGATGCTGTGTTGAAGGCCATTGAACTCCTCCGTGAGATCGGGGACAGGGTTGATGAATGCAATGCACTTGGAACACTGGGTTACATCTACACAGAGATGGGGGCATTCAAAAAAGCGAAAAAACTGCTTGAAAAGCAATTAAAGATGGCCGAGTCAATAAAGGATGTATTTTATACAACAGTATCCCTGTATTACAATGGGGTGCTTCACAAAGAAATGGGTGAGTACAAAAAGGCACTTGAATTTCTCAACAGGGGGACAGAAATAGGTGAAAAACACGGTCTCCTGCATATCTATGCCAGTTGTCTATCAGAAAAGGTGGAAATACTTATAGATACTGGTGAAATGGAAGAGGTAGAAGGCCTGCTTGAGAACCTGAAGGAATTGAACAAAAAACTCCATGTTCCCACAATTGCCCTGAGGGCAATTATACTTGAGGCAAGATTGATGGCTGCAAATGATAAAGGCGCTGCTGTGGAATACCTAAAAGAAAAAAGGGGAAAACTCACAGAGCAAGAAAATCAGTTCCTCCCCTACATTGATCTGGAAATTTACAGGATAAACAGAGACCCATCACTGAGGGAAGATTTGATTAAAACATTCACCCGTATATATGAAGAAAGTCCCAAGTATGCTATAAAAAGGATACTGGAGGAGTTAGAGGGTTCAGCTGTCAATGATGCTTCCAGGAAGAAGAATTGAGATATAGGGGATTCTCTGTGGTGGAACTGCAAAGATACCACCCCTTTGATACTTCAACCTTAATTCCTCTATAAGATCCCTGTCCAGAATCAATATCCAGTCCTCCCATCTCAAATCAAAGTCCTCAGGGTTTACACCAGAAACAGAGAGGAAGATTGCCCTTTTCAATGGGTCATTCTTTATACTCCTGTAAAAGGAAAGAACCCTCCTCCTTGCATCTTCCATCTCTTTTTCACCAATCCCCTTTCCAAGACATCCAAGAATCTCCAGAAGGTCTCCTTTTATATAGAAAGGTATCTTTCTGCCTGTTTTTGAAAAAACAGGGGTGAAACCTCTCTCCTTGATTATCTCCATGAGAAACAAAAAACGTAAATATCCCATTTCTCTTGTATCAGGTGGAAGATTGTAATATCCCTGGGCCTTTGATGGAACAATGAAAAACCCTCCAACAGGTTCAAGGTTGTCCAGGTTATATTCCCCTGCTACAAGCGTATCAGGAAGGGTATCAAGGATGGAGACAAACCGTTCCTGCTCATCTTCAGGAATAAAAACCTTAAGGAGTGAAAACCCTCTATCAGATGCATACATGCCGAATAAGAGGTTGAGTATGGGGTGCTTGAATCTGAATCCAATGGGTTTTGAAGGATATGCCTTGAGACTATGGCTTATATAATTTACCAATTCCTCCCTTCTCCCAAATTCCCTCAGAACAAGGCCAGTGTCATACTGCCTTCCTCCTGGAATCCTGTTCTCGGGGAATCCAATCAAAAGAGCATACTTCCTCATGGAAATGGGGATTATCTCAATCCCATTGGAAAGAATCACCTGCTCAAAGGAAAAGAGGAGAATAACTATTCCCATTCAATTGTTGAGGGAGGTTTTGAACTCACATCATACACAACCCTGTTAACACCCCTCACCCTGTTTATTATCTCAGAGCCCACCCTCTGGAGAAATCCAGGTGGGAACTCAAAGGGTTCTGCTGTCATACCGTCCTCGCTAACAACAGCCCTTAGTGCAATCAGGTATTCATAGGTTCTGAAATCACCCATCACACCCACTGTCCTCACTGGAACAAGTACTGTAAATGCCTGCCATATCTTGTTGTAGAGCCCCTCTTCCCTTAACATGTTTATATAGATGTAATCTGCCTCCCTGAGTATATCAAGCCTTCTCCTGTTCACCTCACCAATAATCCTGACTGAAAGTCCGGGACCAGGGAAGGGATGCCTTCCGTAAATTCTCTCGGGTATCTTCAGTGCCCTGGCTATCCTCCTCACCTCATCCTTGAAGAGTTCCTTCAATGGCTCCACCACCTCTAAGTTCATTCTCTCAGGTAGCCCACCCACATTGTGGTGGCTCTTTATAACCTGTGAGGGACCAGGTATCTGGGCACTCTCAATCCTGTCAGGATACAGTGTCCCCTGTATAAGGTAATCACCCTTCCCTGTCTCTCTTTCAAACACCTCAATGAACTTCTTACCAACAATCTTCCTCTTCTTTTCAGGGTCTTTTACACCCTTGAGTGCCCTGAGGAATTCATCTGAAGCATCTATAACATTTACCTTAACCCCTATTGTGTTCAGGTATTCCACCACTTCCTTAGCCTCATCCTTCCTCAACAGCCCTGTATCAACAAGATAGGGGGTAAATTTACCAGGTATAAACTTTCTGGCAAGAACAGCACAAACAGTGGAATCAACACCACCAGAGAGTGCAAGGATTGCATGGGTCTTAACCCTTTTAAGTTCCCTCTTTGCCTCTTTTAACTGTTCCTCCACATCCCAGTCCTTTTCAGCACCGCATATCCTGAAGACAAAATTCTGAAGCATCCTCTGTCCGAATTCTGTATGAGAGACCTCTGGATGGAACTGGAGACCATAAATCTTTCCTCTTTTTATAGCAGCATAGGGGCTTGACTTTGTTGAGCCTATTGGAACAAAGCCCTCAGGCAAACTCTCAACCCTGTCTCCATGGCTCATCCACACCCTTGATACATCAGGAATTCTGTAAAAGAGCGGGTCTCTCACCTTTTTAAACATGGCAGGCCCATACTCCCTTTCAGTGCCCTTCCCAACAACCCCTCCATTCATGTGGACAATCGCCTGCAACCCATAGCACAGACCAAGTACTGGAATATTCAGGTGGTAGATGCACTTATTGGGAAGTGGAGCGTCCTTCTCATAAACACTTGATGGACCTCCTGAAAGGATAATTCCCTTTGCTTTTTTCAAGCGCCTGCAATCAGTATTGAATGGGAGAATGTCCGCCTTTACTCCCATCTCCCTGATTCTTCTTGCAATCAACTTTGTGTACTGGGAACCAAAGTCAAGTATATAAATCATTGCCTCTCCTTCAGTATTTCATTCACAAGGTTAAAAAGTTCCTCATTCATTGAGAGCCCTGGCATTTTGCTTATCTCCTTTATAAATTCAATCTCTCCCTTATCCCCCAGGAATCTCAATGCCTCTATCTGTTCCTCACCTGTCAGATAGAAGAATCTCTCCTTTATAATCTCAACACACCATTTATCCTCTATCTCCATCAAAACTCTGAGTGCCTCCTTCTGTATAACTGGATTGGGATGTTTTAAAAGTTCTCCAATCCTTGGAATGCACAGGTCTGGCTTACCCTTTTTCAATATCCTGAGCCCCTTCACAATAAGCACCATATCCTTGCTCTTTATAAACCTGTCTATGTGAGGAATAACATCATTTGCATGTGCAAGAAGATACTGGTATATCTGTTCTGAGAGAAGGTTGTCGTCTGTATCAATGTAAAAATCAATGAGAACATCAATAACCCTATCCCTGTCCAGGGTGTTTAGAAGGTCTTCTGAAACCTTTCTTATCTCAGGGTACTTGAGGAAAGAGGCAATAAGCCTGATTGTTTTCTCTTCACCGTGCTTTTCAATGGACTCTTTCAATTTTTCATCAAGCAAATCCCTGTCATCAAGTTCAGGTATCCTTTTAATAATATCAAGATATGGGGTTCCATTCCTTTTCAGTTCTTCAATCAGCCTGTAAAATCCTCTTGCAGTGTTAAGAAAACCTGCAAGGTCTGAAACCCTGAGAAAATCCCTGATTTTGTCGTATTTTATCTCCCCCTCACCCCTCAGGCATTGGTTTAAGAACTCTTCACCGAGAAAACCTATTGCCTTAACAAGCCTGTTCCTTAGGGTTGCAAAATCACCACCTGTTTTCTTCACATAGGTTGAGAGGCTCTGGAGGAATGACCTGAAATAGGGAAGAAGTTCCTTCTCACCATCACGGATTTTTTGCGCCACATCTACAATTTTATGGAAGAGTTCATCCTCACCCGTGACACCTTCAAGCATCCATCTGAAGAATTCCCTTTCAGAGCCAAACCTACCCAATTTCATCCCCGCAAAAGGGTTAGTGCCTTTTTTCTGTTTTTGGAACGGAAGAAGTATGCACCAGAGACAACAATGTCCACACCTGCCTTTTTCAAAAGGGGTGCATTTTCACCATTGATGCCACCATCCATCTCAATGGTTAATTCACTGTAATGTTTTCTCAAATATTCAACCTTTCTGAGGGTTTCAGGAATGAATTTCTGTCCATAAAAACCTGGATTCACACTCATAACAAGAATGTAGTCAATCCTTTCAATGTATGGAATGGCCTTCTCAACAGGTGTGGGTGGGTTTATTGCAATTCCCATTTTTACACCCATTTCCTGACCACGCTGGATAATATCAACAGGGTTCTGGACAGTCTCAAGATGGAAGGAAATCATATCACAACCTGCATTTATATAGTCCTCAAGATACTTATCAGGGTCTGTTATCATGAGATGTGCATCAAGGGGAAGTTCTGTGAGTTTTCTTATTCCTTCAATCACCACAGGACCAAAGGTGAGATTGGGGACAAAGTGGGCATCCATCACATCAAGGTGGATAATATCCGCACCAAGAGCAGTGAGGGATTTTATCTCCTCAGAGAGTTTTGAGAAGTCTGCTGCCATTATGGAAGGGGCAACCTTCATACTGAACCTGTCTTTAAAATCTTTTTAAGTTTGTTAATGTGTTTCTGGGGAATGGGCATCTCCCCTATCTTCTTCAATGTCTTCTTTATGTCGTATTTTTTTCTCTTTAGTATAATATTTCCATCCTCAATAATTGCATAGGCTGCATATGGGATTCCATCCCTTGGTTGACCAACACTCCCTGGATTGAGAACAAACTTTTTGCCAAATCTCCTGTAGTACTGGTAATGTGAATGCCCGACAAGGATAATGTCTGCCGATTCAAGGTCAGGGGTTCCAATGTAGAGGTGCTGGATTGTCATTTCATCTGTGAACTTCTCTTCATCATCACATGGATACAGATAACTGAACAGTGGATCTCTTGGTGTTGCGTGGAATGCAGCAAATTTTATATCATCATAGGTGAATTCATGGGACGGATACAGGGTTTTGAGATACTCTATATCCCCTCTTTTCAGTTGCTTGATAGTATACTTCCTTGTTTCAACTGCAATCTCATGGAGTTTTGTGGAACACCTGCAATCAACACCATGAGCAACTGCATTGTCGTGATTACCAAGTATGAAGACATGGGCTGTATTCTTCAAAATCTCCAGAACTGGCTCAGGGTCTGGACCATAATCACACACATCGCCCAGATAAACGAAATAATCATAATCATCCTGGAGAACCTCCTCAAGCGCCTCCAGGTTTCCATGGACATCTGAAGCAACGAGGATTTTCATGGATGAAGTATAATAAAAATCCTTAATTGTGTCAAGGGTGGATACCCTTCCATCCATGTGCGGGCATAGACGTTCAAACTATATCACTAAGAAAATGAATATGTTAGGAATGTTCACAGGCACCCAAAATGTCATAATGTCAAGGTCCGGGCTTGACTAAACCTACATTCACAATATCCTGATTATATGGTTATTCTTGGACTGAATGCATATCATGGTGACTCCTCTGCTGCCCTTATAGTGGATGGAAGGCTTGTGTATGCCATTGAAGAGGAAAGGATAAGGCGGCAGAAACACTGGGCAGGTCTCCCTGTAAAGTCCATTGAAAGGGCACTTGCATTTTCAGGGATTGATATAGATGAGGTTGACTATATTGCAGTTTCAAGGAATCCAACCCGAAGAATTATAAAGAAGGGATTATGGGTTCTTTCAAGGGGGGTGAACAGGGATTTTTTAAAGGACAGGGCAAAGAATGCAGGAAGGATAACAGGCATAAAGGGGTCCCTGTCAAATTATTTCGGGAAGAGTGTAAGGGCAAAACTCGTATTTGTTGAACACCATACAGCACATATATACAGCACATATGGGGTATCACCCTTTGAAGAGTCTGCAATACTCACACTTGATGGATTTGGTGACTTTGCCAGTGCAGTGCTTGGGGTTGGCAAAGGGAACAATGTGAAGTTTATAAGCGAGGTAAACTTTCCACATTCTCTGGGACTTTTCTATACGGCATTCACCCAGTTCCTTGGTTTTCCCCATTATGGTGACGAGTACAAGGTTATGGGATTATCTGCATATGGAAAACCTGCCTTTATCAAAGCCATGGAAGAGGTGATAAGGTTTGACCCACCATACTACAGGATGAACCTGAAATACTTTATGCATGCAATGGGCGGTGTGGACATGACATGGATGGATGGCATCCCTGTAATAGGGAAGATATATTCACCTTACACAGAGAAGATATTAGGGAAACCAAGAAACAGGGAGGAAGAGATAACAGAGAGGCACATGGACATTGCCTCATCCATACAGAAGAGGTATGAAGACATCTTCTTTGGACTCCTTCAGTTCCTCCACAAAAAAACAGGGATTGATAACCTTTCACTTGCTGGTGGATGTATCCAGAACAGCCTTGCAAATGGGAAGATTTTAATGAATTCCCCGTTCAGGCATGTTTATATACCACCTGCTGCACATGATGCGGGGACTGCAATTGGTGCTGGTATGTATGTATGGCTCAACCTGATAAAGGGAAGAAGAAGTTTTGTTATGGAGAGCCCATACACAGGTGACCATTTTACAGAGAGTGAAATAGAAATGGCACTCAAAAAACATAGATTGAAATACAGAAAACTTGATAAAAACAATATTACCAAAAAAGCAGTGGACATCCTTTCAAGGGGTGAAATTCTGGGATGGTTCCAGGGAAGAACAGAGTTCGGTCCAAGGGCGCTCGGGAATAGGTCAATCCTTGTTGACCCGAGAAGGCAGGAGATGAAGGATATATTGAACAGGAGAATAAAGAAACGTGAGGGTTTCAGACCCTTTGCACCATCCGTTCCTGAAGAGTATGCCTCTGACTGGTTCAACATAGACCACAAGAGCCCCTTTATGGAGCGGGTGTTCCCTGTTCGCAAAGAGAAGGCTCATCTGATACCAGCAGTTGTCCATGTGGACGGAACTGCACGGGTTCAGACGGTAAATAAAGAGATAAACCCTCTTTACCACAAACTCCTTGTTGAGTTTGGCAAAAAAACAGGTGTTCCTGTTCTCCTGAATACATCCTTCAATGAGAATGAACCCATTGTGAACACACCTGAGGATGCGATTAACTGCTTTTTAAGAACAGGAATGGATGCCCTGATTATTGAGAATTTCCTTGTTGAGGCATAAATCTATTTCTCAATCCATTTATAGTCAGTATTCCCCAGGTAATTCCAACAAAGGATGATGTAACATTCCCTGTAATTATGCCAAACCACACACCTATAAGTCCCTTATGAAGAACAATACCAAACAGGTATCCAAAGAATACCTGGAGTATTATCGTTCTCAAAATTGACATAGCAAGTGCCCTCTCTCCGAAACCTATTCCCTGAAACATTGATGAAGTAAACATGCCAAAAGGGGTCAAAAAGAGGAATAAAGGCAGAATCCTCAAGGCAGTTATCAGGTCATCCCTTATGACTGAAGCAGTCTTTGAATAAGTAAAAATAAATGAAATCTGTCTTGCAAAAATAACCATCAAGGTAACAACGAATAGTTCAATAATCACACCTATTTTTATGCCATAGAAATAACCTGTTTTCAACCTGTTAATATCCTTTGCCCCATAGGCTGCACCCGTGACAGCTATAACACCTGTGGCAATACCAAGGAGCGGTATAATACCAAGCATGACTATACGCCAGGCAGATGTAAATACAGCAACGCCATTTGTTCCACCTGCCTTAACAACTATCATGTTCAGAGCAAACATTGCAATGGACATGGAAAGTTGACTGATGGATGCTGGAATACCGACCCTTAAAATCTCCATTGTGAGTCTCCCATTAAATCTGAACCCTCTGAACTTTATTCTCACGTATGTATCCTTTTTAATAAGAAGCCAGTATCCAGTTAAGAGAGATGTTACTGTGATTGAGATAAGGGTTGCCCACGCCGCACCCGCAACACCAAGTTTTAATTTATAGATAAAGATTGGGTCAAGTAAAATATTGAGGACTGATCCGGCTATCATTGCATACATCGCCCTCCTTGTATCCCCTTCACCTCTCAATATTCCCGTTGCAACATTACTGAAGGTCAGAATAACCGCACCACAGATCAGTATCTTTGCATAGGGGATTACATACCTCAATGTTTCCTCATCTGTTCCCATACTCCTGAACACTTGCTTCACAAAGGGTAAAACAATCAAGGTCAGACTGAGCCCTATACCCAGCCCTATAATTATTGTTGTTACTGCAGCAATGCTTGCCTTTTCCTTATCCCTTGCACCTATCTTCCTTGATATGGAAGAACTTCCACCAATCCCTATCCCTGTTGCCAGCGAAATAATAACCATGAACACAGGATAAAATAACCCTATTGCACCAAGTTGTTTTGCCCCAAGTCCAGAAACCCATACGCCATCAATGATATTGTATAAACTCTGAACAAGCATGGCTATAATCATAGGCAAGGACAACTTAAGAATTGCCTTTCTCGGGTCTCCAAGAAGGGTTTTTACACCTTTTGTGGTCTTCTCCATTACTTCAATCTCTCTATCACGGGTTCTTTAATATCTTCTGGTGAGATGCCTGTAAAGGGGTTTTGTGAGACAATAATATAATGTGCGGATATATCAAGCAGTTTTACTTTCTTAAAGAATACAGAGAGCATTGCTGAAATCTCTGCAATACCCCAGAGGTAAATCTCCTGGACAAAGTTTGAACCATCAGGAGAAACATACCTTCTCCTCAACATACCTGTGTATGGATTGTATCCTGTGTGGAAACTCATCACGAACCTGCCTCCCCTCTCCTCACCCAGAGCAAATTTGTATCCTGTTTTGAGAAATATGCTACCTCTGCGGTCCGCTTCATCCATAATGAAGAATCCACCCCTCTTGAGAAGGTGTGCAAAGGATGAAAACACCCTTAAAAGTTCATGTGGATTAAAATGGGGGGTTGAAAGACCCCAGAAAAGAACCACATCAAACTTCTGTTTAAGATTTTTCAACTGGAGTGCATCCATAACCTTAACCTCTGCTTCAAGCCCCTTCCTTTTTGCAAATTTTCGTGCACGCTCAAGTGTATCAGCCCTCAGGTCAGTCATCAATATTTTAACCCCGAACCCCTTTTTCTTCAGATACTCACCAAGTGCAACACCACCAAACCCTGCACCAGCGCACACCTCAAGGATGTCCAGGTTTTTCTTCTTTATACCCTTCAGCACCTCAGGTGGTAGAGCAAGTTCCATCATCTTCCCTGTAAACTCATAGTATGCCTTCCCGCTCTCTGATTCAGGTTCACTATCCCAGGGGAAAATGTTATAAAAGTCTTCAAGGTTTTTTCCTTTATCCATTATCTCCTCCTTTTTTCAGACCTCTGCCACAACACGGCAGGGAAGACCGGTTAGACCCTTCAAATAATTCTCCGTCCATGGTATCAAAGTGGGTTCCAAGGTGTCCCAGAGAGACAAAATCTGCACTATCCAGAACCCCCTTCAGTTTATCTCCTTCAATCTCAAGACTTAAATCAACAAACATAAAAAAACTATATGGTATATACTCGTAAAGTCAAGAAATAATAGGAAAAACTAAGGCCTTGTAATCTGTTCTCGTGGGTGTATAATTTTATTAAGGTGTATCATGTCAATAATTTTACTGCTGGGCTTAACCTACAACACCCCTTCTATTGATGGGGTGATAGGTAGTGATTGGGGCTCTGATGAGGTTGTGGCATTTAACAGGGTTGCCACAAACTGGGCAGGAAACAGCCTTGATTCTCTTTTCCTCACATTTGATAGCGAAAGCCTTTACATCGGGATAAAAGGCACCTTTTCCTCATCAAGCGGCAACTGTGTCCTCGTTTATATAGACAGGGATTTTGGAAACGACGACACCACAGGTGGCTTCAACAATAGATGGGATTTTTCAGATGAATCAGGAAACCTTGACCAGTCCATTTCAGGTTCTGTTCCCGCAAATGTACCCGTATCAGGTTTCTATGCAGACTTTATACTTGGTTCAAAGGATGAGAACAGTGTTGACCCTGGTATTTACAGTGATTATGCAGGCCTGAGAGAACTTAAATTCCTGTCCAGAACAGACTTCCCCTGGCTCAATACAGCCCACATTGTTGTGAATGACTCTGTTTTTGAAGCAGCAATCCCATGGAATTCACTATACCCTAAAGGCATCATATCCCATGCAAAGATAGGGATTTTTGCAATAATAAAGAACTGGAGTGGTGATTATATATCCAATCAGTGCCTCCCCCAGGATTCAACCA
>Ga0190359_1001655_pt1 | contig 13858 bp, 16 predicted proteins | sample 48721823_MG_FD_161269 | JGI IMG/M metagenome (GOLD analysis project Ga0190359, IMG submission 161269) | Hydrothermal vent microbial mat bacterial communities from Southern Trench, Guaymas Basin, Mexico - 4872-18-2-3_MG | ecosystem: Environmental > Aquatic > Marine > Hydrothermal vents >...
AGGGCAAGTGCAGGCATTCGTAATCCGGTGGGATCGTGCTACGATTAAAAATCAGGCTTAAAGTTTCGAAAATGCGTCAAATGGGGGAATAGAAAATCTCAGTTTTTCGTCATATCAGGACTCTTTATTTTCCGATACAGAACTTTGCAAAAATATTCTCCAAAATCTCATCAGTGGTGATTTCGCCGGTAATCTCGCCCATATAGTGGATAGCTTCGCGAAGGTCCTGGGCGACCAGATCGCTGGGCAGACCTTCCTGCAAGCCGTTGATGACACGCCCGATGGCCTCTCCGGCCTGTATCAGGGCCTCATAGTGCCGCACGCTGCTGATGATTACCTCCTGTTCGCCGGGCGGTTGTATATGCATCGCCTTTTTCAGTCGGGCTTTCAACTCTTCCAGATGAGTTTCTTTCAGGGCGGAGATGAAGACCGGGTCAGGGGCAAAGGATTGCAGCTTTTTTTTTATTTCCTGCAATTGTTCCGGGTCGGCTGTGTCGGTTTTATTGATTACCAGTATCAGGTACTGGTTTTCATTATCCAGCATTGAGTTAATTTCTTCAAACCGGGATTTTATTTTTTCAACCGGCATTTGCCAGTCGGCCAGCAGGATAATGACGTAGGCTTGGCGAATCTTTTGCCACGTGCGGTCGATACCTTTTTTTTCTACAACATCTTCGGAAGACCGCAGGCCGGCTGTGTCAATGAACCGGAACAGGTAACCGTCGAGGGTGATGGTATCTTCAATAAAATCACGTGTGGTACCGGGGATCTCTGAAACGATGGCTTTTTCTTCCTGCAGCAACACATTCAATAGGGTGGATTTGCCCGTATTAGGATCGCCGGCAATGGTCACAGGGATGCCGTTTTTCATGGCCCGGCCCTGCCGGAAGGAACCGGCCAGCTGACGAAGTGTCTGGCGTATTTCTCCGGCCAGGGTGAGTAGTTGGCTGCGGTCGGCAAATTCCACATCTTCCTCGCCAAAGTCAAGCTCCAGTTCGATCAGGGAAGAAAAGTTCAGTAATCGTCCCCGCAATTGCCTGATCTTATCTGAAACCGTTCCTTTCAGTTGGTTTAGAGCAATGCGATGAGCGGCAGCACTTTCGGCAGCAATCAGATCAGCCACGCTCTCGGCCTGTGCCAGATCCATCTTACCGTTCATAAAAGCTCGCATAGTAAATTCGCCCGGTTGTGCCGTACGGATACCCCGGTGGATAAGTGCAAGCAGGATCTGTTGCTGGATGTAGACCGAACCATGGCAGTATATTTCCACCATATCTTCTCCGGTGTAGGAGTGGGGTGTCCGGAAAACAGCCACCATCACCTCGTCAAGCTGTTGACCGTCAGATTCAAAAGAGGCCAGGTGCAATGTGCCGGCTTTTTGTTTCAGGAGGTTTTTATCCGGTTGGGAAAAACGGATGAGCGAAGCACATTTTTCAATGACTCTTTCTCCGGAAGCACGAACCAAGGCGATGGCTCCGCTGCCGGACGGGGTGGAAAGGGCACATATGGGGTCGTAATATTGCATGACGGTCTATCGTGGGACAAAGATAATAAGATGAAACGAACATGAATTTTATTAATCAATAATTCACATAGGAAAATGATATAAAAAATCCCTGTGAGAGTGAACGGAGCACAGCGAGCTCACAAACAGTTTTACTGTGAGTAACCCGTTACATGGGTGAAGAATATTAGTGTATATTGATTTCTGATGTTTTATAAACCAACAATTAAAAAACTAAAATGTGAAAAACATTCTTATCCTACCTGGTTAAAATATGGATATTTTTTAATTGAATAATTTTAGTCTTATCTTTGTAACAGTTTTACCGGGGTGTCCTGAAGATATAGAGGGCTGAGATAATACCCATGGAACCTGATCCGGATAATGCCGGCGTAGGGAATATACGGTTAATCTCTCTCTGTGTATTTTTATTTTGCCCGCGGATCATTTTTATGTTGAATTATTAACGTGTAATATTATGGAAAAACTAAATATCTGGAGAAACATCGAAAACGTAAAACAATCATCTCCCTTGGTACATAATATTACGAATTATGTGGCCATGAATAATACGGCTAATGCTCTTTTGGCTTCGGGAGCTTCTCCGGTAATGGCTCATGCCGAAGAAGAAGTGGAAGGTATGGTGACCATTTCGGGAGCGCTGGTGATTAATATTGGCACTTTAAGCAGGCATTGGGTAGCTGCCATGAAGAAAGCATTAATAAAAGCCCGTCTATTGAATAAACCGGTGATTCTTGATCCGGTCGGGGCAGGTGCAACATCTTACCGTAACCGGATGCTGGCTGAATTATTGGAAACAGGTAAATTTTCAGCTATCCGTGCCAATGCTTCGGAAATCCTTTCACTGGCATCTGTCTCGCATCAGACAAAAGGTGTAGATAGTACTAACACAGCCGAAGAAGCCCTGAAAGCAGCACAATACCTAAGCCAAAAGTATGAATGTACAATATCTGTCAGTGGTCCTGAAGACTATATCATTAATAAAGAAAAAAAAGCAAAAATATTAAATGGACATCCGATAATGTCCAAGGTGACTGCAATGGGATGCACGGCTACTGCTATAGCAGGTGCATTTCTGGCTGTCGAACCCGATACGTTCCAGGCTGTCTTCAGCGCCATGGCTTTTATGGGCGTAGCCGGTGAACTCGCAGCGAAAATATCAAAAGGACCCGGCAGTTTTCAGGTGAACTTCCTGGATAAATTATATAATATTTCCAAGGATGAGTTCTTGACAACAATAAAATTTTCAAACTATGAGTATTGAAAAATTTTGAATCTTGGCTCTTGAATCTTGAATCTTAAAAATAGTAAAAGAATGAAAAGAAAATACATTAACATGTATGATTTATATTTAGTAGCAGATGAATCGTTTTCCTTAGGCAGGGATATTCTGGAAGTAATAAAACAGGCTGTAAGGGGAGGGGTTACCATAGTGCAATTACGGGAAAAGAATGCGGATACGCATACGTTCTTGGAAAAGGCACACCGGGTACATGATCTTTTAAAGAAATACCATATTCCTTTGATCATCAATGACCGTGTTGATATAGCACTGGCTGTAGGGGCCGAGGGGGTGCATGTCGGACAGAGTGACATGCCTGTGGAATATGTAAAAAGGATTGTCCCCCGGAATATGATTATCGGCCTGTCGGTAGAGAATATGGCACAAGGCATGGAAGCTGAACATTTGGATGTGGATTATCTTGGTGTTAGTCCCGTATTTACCACACCTACAAAGCAGGAACTTATCTGTGAATGGGGCATTGAAGGCTTAAAACAACTCAGAGCAAAAAGCCGGCATAAACTTGTAGCTATCGGAGGCATAAATCAATCTAATGCAGCTTCCGTTATAAAAGCCGGCGCCGACGGTCTGGCTGTGGTCTCAGCCATTTGTTCGGCAGAAAATCCGGAAGTGGCATCCAAACAGATCAGAGATATTATCTTACAATACAAAAAATAATGAACATGACCACACTGAGAGAATTAGGGGAATTTGGACTGATAAAACGTATAGCGGAATATTTTCCTGTCCAGTCGGAAAATATGTCGGGAATAGGGGATGATTGTGCTATCCTTCCATTTAATGATAAAGAAAATATGCTTGTCACTACGGATATGTTGATAGAAAACCGTCATTTTTTGCTTGATAAAATCACACCGTATGAATTAGGATATAAATCATTATCCGTAAACCTCAGTGATATTGCTGCTATGGGGGGGACCCCTGTCGGAGCATTTTTATCCATAGGAATTCCGTCAAAAATTGATCTTTTATTCATTGATCGTTTTTTTGAAGGCCTTAAATTTCTTTCCGGAAAGACTCATACTCTTTTATTAGGAGGAGATACCACGGGTTCTCCGGATAATCTGGTGATAAACATTGCCGTTATCGGGAAAGCTGAAAAAGACTACATTAAGAGACGTAGTTCAGCGAAACCAGGGGATATTGTATGTGTAACAGGAAATCTGGGTGACTCCGCCGCCGGTTTGAAGGTATTATTTGAAAATATCCCATATACAAAACTTACAAAATATTTTATTCGTCAGCATCATATGCCCCGGCCTCATCTGAAAGAAGGTCAATGGCTCTCTAAACAAGACGGGATAAGAGCCATGATAGACATTTCGGACGGAGTAGAGTCGGATATTCACAGAATCATGGAAAGCTCTCTTGTTGGGGCACAACTGGAAATGGACAAACTACCTGTTTCAAAAGAACTAAATCTTGCACAGCAACAATTTTCCTGGAATATTTGGGAAATCGCCTTAAATGGCGGGGAAGATTATTGTTTAATGACAACCGTAGATCCTTTAAAATACGAAAATATCAATGAAACATATCTGAAGATTTTTCATCATCCTTTATATAAAATCGGTACGATCACAGGCCATACGGGCAAATTGGAACTATACCTTAACGGAAGAAAGATAACAACAGAAAAACATGGCTTTGATCATTTTAAAAATATGTAGCGAAATATAAACAAGCAAAAGATAATGAAGATATTAAAATCATATCCCAAAGTATTGACCATTGCCGGTTCCGATAGTGGAGGAGGGGCAGGAATACAGGCTGATCTTAAAACCATTTCAGCACTGGGATGTTATGGTACCTCAGCCATTACAGCCGTTACCGTACAAAACACATTGGGGGTAAGCAATATTCATCCTGTTCCGGTAGATATTGTAAAAGAACAAATTGAAGCCGTATTATCTGATATAGGAACAGATGCGGTTAAAATTGGGATGCTTCACTCAGTAAAAATTATTGAAGCTGTAAAAAATGTTTTAAAAGAATATAAACCTGCGTTCATTATACTTGATCCGGTGATGGTAGCAGCCAGCGGAGATAAACTTATTGAGGACGATACCATTGAAGTAATGATAAAGGAGCTTTTCCCCCTTGCCACCGTTATCACTCCAAACCTGGATGAAGCTGCCATTATTGCAGGGATGCCTGTAAAAACACAGGAAGATATGATCAGGGCTGCCAAAAAAATACTCTCCTATGGCAGCCGCAGTGTGTTGGTAAAAGGGGGACATCTCCCGGGGAATAAACTTTTTGATATCTTTTTAACCAATAAAGATTCCTGTCCTCTGATCATGGAGAATAAAAAAATCCAAAGCCATAATATCCACGGAACCGGTTGTACACTTTCCTCAGCCATCGCATCGTTACTGGCTAAAGGGGAATCACTGGAACAAGCCGTAAAAAAAGGAATTGTATATGTTCATACAGCTATTGAGCGTGGTAAAAATTATAAAACAGGTAATGGCCACGGTCCAGTGAATCATTTTTTTGCCCCAAAAAAATTAAAATAACCATAAAAAAAAAATATTATGTCATTTACACAAAACCTCTGGGAACAGGTAAAGCCCATATATAAAAAAATACTGGAACATCCTTTTATAAAAGAATTAGGTACGGGAACACTGGACATAAATATTTTTAAATATTATATAGAACAGGATTCATTATACTTAGTGGATTATGCGCGTGCTTTATCTGTTCTTTCTGCTAAATCAGGTAATATAGAATACATATTACAGTTTTCTCAATTTGCTGCTGATACTATTATTGTGGAAAGATCGCTGCATGATACTTATTTTAAGAAATATAATTTACACCTTCCCCGTGAGCAGAATCCTGCCTGCTTTATGTACACCCGTTATTTGCTTTCTACCTGTTCATTGCAAAATATTGAAACGGGTGTGGCAGCCCTTTTACCATGTTTCTGGGTCTACCGTGAAGTCAGTTCTCATATACTCAATATTGCAGGAAAGGACAATCCGTTTATTGACTGGATACGTGCTTATTCCACGGGTAAATTTGCTGCCTCAACAGATATAATGCTCCAAATTACTGAAACAATAGCAGCCGGGGCTTCTGAAACTGTCAAAAATAAAATGATAGAGGCATTTATTATGGCAACACGACTGGAATATCTTTTCTGGGATGGTAATTATAAAAGAGAAAACTGGATGATATAAGAATGAACCGAACGTATCAGAAAAAGTCGCTGTTTCCTTATTTTTCAGGGAAAGATTATTTTACCAACACCCCCTACAACATATTGGGAAGGATATAAAGATTTTATTTTTTCTTTGTATTGCGTACAATGAGTAGGGCAGATCAATTTCATGTCTTTAAACAAATCAAAGTTATTAAAACCATGTAACCCGCCTATTATTGCATAGACTTTTCCGAATTGTGAAGCGGCTCCCAGAATATGTTCCATCCGTGGATGAGAACACCCCACGATCACCACTATTCCCCTGTCTGTCCTTATCGCCATACTTTGCTCTATACCATCAAGCTCACCGGTAGAGAAGACATTTTCATGAATTTGGTAAGGTTGTTCAATGCTGACTACTTCTTTTGCTCCGGATAGCCCGGGACAGGAAAAGGGAATATAAACGGTAACCTCTTTGTTCACCTGCAGGAAATCAGGTAAACCGCCAATGTGATCAAAATGGGCGTGGGAAATGAAAACCTCATCTATGGAAGCCGGGTTGATATTAAGTTTTTGCATATTCGAAAGAAGTATGGAACCAATAGTCCCTGTATCAAAAAGAATGGTCGGTGTATTCTCTTCTTCTATAACACAGGAAAAACCCCAGTCAGCTTTAAGTCCCTTTTTGTAAACCGTGTTATCATAAACAATAGTAACTTTCATTTTAAATCATCCATAGTTATTACTCTTCCCACGCCCACATTTATATAATTATTGCCATATTCCTTTTTAAATAAAGCTCTTGCATTATCTCCCGAGCAATGGCAGGGACCAACAAAGCGCACACCTGATCTCCTGAAGCTTAAAATAATTTTTTCTATTTCGTCTTTGCCTGTGGCAAATAAATGGAAACCTCCCATGACTAAAAGCACATCACTCTTAACCAATGCTTTAGCCTTATTCACTATGTTTATAATACCGGGATGCGAGCATCCGGTTATTAATATCAATCCTTTTCCCGTATTAATAATAAGAGATTGCTCTTTTATCCATGTCCCAAGCTCACCGGTCGTATAAACACCTTTACAAATCTTTAAAGGTTCCCGGACTTCAACTACTGTTGCTCCGTATTTATGCACACCATCTTTAAAACTTTTCGGGAATGATTCAGGTAAATAAACAACAACATCATGATTCTTTTCAAGAATGCTATGTAGTCCTCCCACATGATCACCGTGAATATGGGAAAGGACAATCAAATCTATTTCTTTAGGATTAATGCCTGACTTTCCCATGTTTGCTAACAATATTGTACCGTCTCCGCCCGTATCAAAAAGAATGTTTTTTTCGGTTCCCCTTATCAGACAGGAAAATCCCCATGCAGTAGTTAATCCTTTCCTATAAGGATTATTGTCATAAAGAACAGAGATGGCTGGATTGTTTGCAATAGAGGTAAAGATTTTCCCTTCGTTTTGCACAATTTGTCCTTTCTTGTTCTCTTTACCTTCCCGGGGAATATTCATACCTGATATTATACCAATAGTTGCTAATGCTAAAGTGAGTAAAAGCAAATTTTTCTTCATTTTTTTCTTTCTTTTAGTTATGTTTTGACAAATTTATTATTTTTTTAATTCCTTGTTTTCCTTATTTATTTATTTATTTTCTCCTGTCACAAATACTTTTACTAATGAATCATTAATAAAATCTTCATCGTGATGGCCTAAGAATATTTCTGCATCTTTATTTTTTTTGCTGTAAACATAATCCACTGACGGTAAAAACGGTTTAATATCCAGTAAAGGAGTATTATCAAAAATATCAACTCCTGAAACATAGAGAATATTCCGGTTTATCGAATCAATTTTAATCAGTGAAAGTCCGATAGGATTGGGGCGGCGTGGGCTTCTTGTTGCAAAAACACCAAAAGCATGATGACTGCCGGGAGGTCTTACAATAGCATCCCATCCTTTTGCTTTATTAAAATGGTATAAAACCCAGATATATTCAAAATCGTCAATTACATCCAGACCTGCAACATATTTTTCATACAGAATGATTTGACCTTTTGTTTCGGGTTCCAAAACGCCTTGTCTCGGAGCTCCGGTTTTCATGGTATATTCAGAATGGAAATATCCAATAGGTTTATACTCAATCTTATCACTTTTACAAGAATATAAAAACAGGATGATGATAAATAAAAAAAATATATATTTCATGGTGCTTATTTTAAAATAATAAATGTTTGTTTCTTATTATTATATGGTATCCGTTTATTTTGATGTTATTTAAGTCCGAATGGTATTTTTAAGTTAATACTTATGTTTCTGCCTATATTAAAATATCCTATTCCTTTAAGTAAAGATAAATGATCTATATAAGTTTCGTTTAGTAAATTATTTACCTGAACAGATATTAAAATCATTTGATTTGCCCATTTTATATTGGTACCAAAACCGGTACTTAACAAAAAATAACCGTCTGTTTTTGTTTCAAACATTGCTGGATGGTTCTGTTTTAATGCAGTGAATAAACTAACCTTTTCTGTATTTTTATTAAGCATTATAATGAGTTTAATCAATGCTGCCAAAGAAGTATCTTGTTCTCACTACATGATTGAAAAACTTTAGGGGTATTTTTTGGATTGTCATGGCAGGTCGTTTTTAAGTCAATGTATAATTTCAATTGTTACTCCGCCATAGAGTGTAGTACCATATACAGGTGCATACATAAACGCTGCATCGTCTAAATGTTTTTCAGGCTGAATATAATTGAATATATTATCTATACCTGCATATAATTTAAAGCTTTTGATTTTCTTTGAAACCTTTGCATTAAAAAGCATATAAGGTTTGCTTTCTTTAATTTTTGACCGGTCGCCAATAACAGGATCAATTTCCTCATTTATGTAATCAATATACATTTTGCCCTGATAGTCTCCCATTATTGTAAAATTCCAGTCTTTTGGAGCATATTCTAATCTAATATCCCCTGTTGTTACCGGAAATCGTGAAATATATTTACTCTGTTTTTCGTATTCTGTACCTATCCAATCCTCACGCGCGTGCTTGTATTCTCCATGATTATAAGTAAAATTTGCACTTATCTCCAGCGTTTCGATAAATTTTGTCATAACAGAAAATTCAACACCCTGAACAACAGCATTATCAACATTTTCCCATTGATAATCATAACCGATATTTTTTACATAAGGTTTAGCAACAGTAAAGGCAATCTTATCTTTAAGATCTGTTCTGAAAATATTTGCACTTAATCTGACTTTACTTCCGTAATAATCAGCAGATATATTATAACTGACAGATGTTTCCGGTTTTAAATCAGACGATTTCCATACTCTTGGTGAACCACTACATAAATGAAGATCTTCTGAAAAACCATAAGGGGCACGAAATCCGGTTCCTGTATTTGCTCTTAAAGTAATTTTTGGAGAAATCTCATATTTTATTGCAATTCTGGGATTTATACTCGTTTCATTAAATTTTGTTTTTGGGAAAAACGACGTTGCAAAAACCTGCCTGTCTGCCTTATATTGTTCTTCGGATTTATGTGTATCAAATCTTATACCAGGGACTATTGTTAATTTTTCATTTAATGACCATTCATCCTGTACAAAAAAACCAAATTCTCTTGCAGATTTATTACTTATTGATTTATAACCAGTACCGAAATAATTACTTGAGGTATCAATAACAACATATAATCCTGATTCCTTGAGTTTGTCAAAATAATTCTGTGTACCGATAAGTATCTGATGATTCCCTATATTAATTTTATAAGTTAATGTTGATGTCAGAGAATTTTCAGTGGCAAGATAAGGTCTCATATTTTTTACATCAGGGGTGCTGTCATTATGTGTTGCCATATAATCGCCTAAATACGTATCATTGGTTGCATTTCTGTTGTGATTTGCAGAAGCTAATGAAAAATTTAAAGCGGAATTATTCCTGAATTTTTTATTATACGAAAGTTCTGATTCATATCTGTCTGTAATGATACGTTCTGTCATATCTGTAAATGGATTCTTATAATAATCATCCTTCATTATTCCTCCATATCTGTTTTCATAAATATATCTTCCTCTGATTATCAGTTTATCCTTTTTAAAAAATAAATCATTAAGATATAAGCCAAATCCGGCATTATTAAGATTAGTTGCAACTCTGTCAGAAATTCCGTCTTTCTTCTTAACTTCATCAAGTGTTATCCCGGCAGATGTTTCATCAATTGCATCGCCGGCAAGTTTCTGGGCAAATATATTTAATCCTATATTTCCTTTTTCGTTCCTGATTGATGACGAAATATTATAATTTTTCGTATTATAATTGCCAAATTGCAAATTTAATTTTGTTGATGGTACATAAGATGGTTCCTTTGTAATAATATTTATAGCCCCGGCAACCGCACTACTTCCGTATAGAGCAGACCCTGCTCCTTTAACAACTTCTATTCTGTCAATATCTGCTGTGCCTATTTGTTGTAACCCATATACTGCTGCCAGACCTGAATATATTGGCTGACCGTTAATTAATACCTGAGTATGTTCGGAGCCTAATCCTTCCATTCTTACCATGGAAAAATTACAAAACTGACATTGTTTTTCTACTCTTACTCCTGGCGTTCCCTGCAACGCCTGATAGAGGTTAGTTGCATTTCTTGTTTCTATGGCTTTGGCTGTAATTACTTCTGTTCTGATCGGAACATCCTTTACATAGTGTTTGGTTCTGGTACCGGTAACAACTACCTGTTCTAATTTTAAAGGGTCTTCTTCTAAATGAATATGTAAAATAGTCTCCTTGCCTGCTTCCATCTCAATTACGTTCTCTTGTGTTTTATAACCTATTGCATGAGCAACGATAGTAACTTTTCCCAAAGGTAAATTAGCTAATTTGTAATGACCGGTCCTATCTGTCATAGTTCCAATGGTTGTCCCTTTTACCACTATATTTACGTAAGGTATATGTTCTCCTTTGCATTTTACATCCCCAAATAACATTGCATCTGTTTTTTCCTGAGATTTAACTTGTATGCTGACTAATAGTATAACAGTTATGATAAATAAATTTTTCATTTTTTTTCTCCATTGATTCTATTTTAAGATGATCTGCCTGATTAAGGCAGATTTGAATCTTATTCTGATTAAAATGTAAAAAACGTTAAATTATATCCTGTATTTTCTGTCTTACCCGGACAGGAATAATCGTTATCCCGTATAAACACCAATAAACAATGATCCGGGATAAAAGCCTATAGAATAAACAGGGATTTAAATCAGGTATGTAACTATAATAACGGTGGGTCACGTGTTGTAACCTGTATCACTACTCCGAAAATATCAGTAATCCGGAAAAATTGGAAAAACAATTCACGGAATATATGTGGCATATTGATCCGAAGGAAATGAAACCCGGAATAGAAAGTATAATGATGATTTAAGAAATAATATTGATTGGCGGTATGATGATGCGAATGTTCCGGGAGATTCTTATCGTGTGTTTTCTTTTTAAGATAAGGATGAGCATGGACAATAATCCGTCCGTCAGGCAGGATGTGAGTATGAGTAAACAGTGCTTTGTTTACATAGGAAAGTAAAAATATACTTCCTACAAAAACCAAAGCAATTTTCTGTATTGTAATACGCTGTTTCATCAGTGTGTTTTATCACTCAAATTTCTAAAACAAAAATATCTTAAACTTTCGATCTATACAATCCCTAAAAGTTGGTATTTCCTATAAAAATATAGCCTGATATTCAATGGGAGATGGTAAAGGGTCAATCCTCCTTCGCTAAAGCTATGCAGGATAAAAAAGTCGAATGGTAAAAAAGTAAAAACATTATATAACTATTCAACTTGTTTACAGTGTTCCTATGCTATCGGGATTACACGGCCTTATGGCCTCGTGAGATCGCTCCGCTAAGTTACTTCAACCAGCAGGTTTTACTGCGCTAAAAGCTTGTAAAACCTGAGTCTCAGTTATTTTCCTATACAGAATTTTGAAAAGATATTACTCAGAATCTCATCGGTGGTAATCTCGCCGGTAGTTTCGCCCATGTAATGAATGGCTTCCCGCAGGTCCTGGGCTACCAGATCGTTGGTTAAGCCTTCCTGCAGTCCCCGGATAGTTCTGTCAGTGGCCTCACCGGCATGACGGAGAGCCTCATAATGACGCAGGTTACTGATGATCACTTCCTGTTCTCCGGGTTGTCTTATTTGCATTACCTGTATCAACCTTGCTTTCAATTCATCCAGCCGTTCTTCTGTTAAGGCTGAGATAAGAACCGGTTCTGGGGTAAATGTTGCCAGTTTGGTCTGAATTTTTTCTGCATATCAACCGTTCCTGTATCTGATTTGTTAACAACCAGGATCAAATTCTGGTTTTCTTTATCCAGGAGAGAGTCTATCTCATGGTAAATCTTTTTGATATCTTTGGGATCTGTCATTAGTTCGGTGAGAAGCATTACCACTGAAGCCTGTCTTATCTTTTGATAGGTTCGATTGATCCCCATTTTTTCTATTTTATCCCGGGCGGATCGCAGGCCGGGCGGATCGATAAAGCGGAACAGATACCCGTCGAGCGTAATGGTGTCATCTATATAATCCCGTGTGGTGCCAGGGATCTCGGATACGATGGCTTTTTCTTCCTGTAACAGTTTATTCAACAGGGTTGACTTCCCTACGTTGGGTTCCCCTATGATTGCAACAGGGATACCATTTTTCATCACATTGCCTTCTCTGAAAGAACCTGCAAGATTTTTTATCGCCCGGTTGATTTTCTTTGCAAGCTTCATCGGCAACACCCTCAGCTTGAGCCTGGTCCATTTTTCCATTCATAAAAGCCCTTAGCATGAATTCTCCGGGCCGGGCCGGCCGAACGCTTTCCTATTCAGGATCCGTTGTTGGATATAAAGCGACCCATGACAGGTAATTTCCACCACATCTTCACCGGTGTATGAGCGGGGCGCTTTAAATATACTCACCATTACTTCGTCAATCTGCTGTTCTCCGTCAAATAATCCGGCATAGTGTATTGTACCGGCCTGTTGCCGTTTTAGCTGCTTATCAGAATCGGGAAACCGGATTGCCTTATTGCATATATCCATGGCTTCTTTTCCCGAGACCCTGATCATTGCTACCTCCCCGCTGCCGGGAGGAGTGGAAATGGCACATATCGTTTCTTCCTGTCCCATGATGTATTGTTTAGTGCAATTAGTGCAAAGAAACACAAAACATTCATGACAAAATTAATATCTTTTTTTTAGTGAAAATGCATACTGCCACTTGCACTATGTACACGAACCCGTCCCTGATACGCAGAAATACAAATATTATCAATTTATTTATTGTTTAATTGAAATATTATTTTGAACTTGTATTCAAAAAATAATGATTAAATGCTCATTGCATATAACGAGTATCATAAAAAATAGTGTTGTGTTATAAAATAATTTTAAATTAAATTAAAGGAGGGTTTTATCATGATTGGGATGGACTTTATCAGTTTTATTATTTTATTGGGAATAAGCATTGTGGTCTCAGCGATTCTGCATTTTGTATTTAAATATTATGTCAGACCGGGCTGGAATTCATTCTATTCTAAAGTAATATTTGGATGGATTGGAGCCTGGTTAGGTTCTCCGGTTTTGGGATATTGGTTTGAGGGGTGGAATTATAAACAAGTATATATTATTCCGGCTATTCTTGGCTCACTGGCTTTTTTGATTTTAACTATTGATTTTGTGAAATCTGTCAAAACAGGAACGAAAGAATAATAACAACTTTTAGGCACTTATTTTTTTATAACACAACACTTTTCTTGTTAAGTTTTTCCCGGATTTCACACTGGAATTCCGAAAGAGTCTTTT
>Ga0190359_1001659_pt1 | contig 13825 bp, 9 predicted proteins | sample 48721823_MG_FD_161269 | JGI IMG/M metagenome (GOLD analysis project Ga0190359, IMG submission 161269) | Hydrothermal vent microbial mat bacterial communities from Southern Trench, Guaymas Basin, Mexico - 4872-18-2-3_MG | ecosystem: Environmental > Aquatic > Marine > Hydrothermal vents > Microbial...
CGGAAAGAAGATTGAAGAGATTCTGGATAGACTTGGGATAAAAGGCGCAAGATTTGAGGTGAAGTTTGGTTACATAGAACAATCCAACAGCCCATATAAAGTGGGTGATAATACTATTAAGGCAGGGCCGGTAGGGATAGATGTTCTTCATTTCGAAATATCTACCAATCCTGGGGAAAATTTAAAACCCCTGTCAAATATAGTTTCTGGTGGAGAGGTTTCTCGGATTATGCTGGCAATAAAATCAATTCTGGCTGGCAGGGACCAGATCCCGGTGCTTATTTTTGATGAAATTGATACCGGTATATCAGGACGTATTGCCCGGGTAGTGGGAGAAGAGTTGAAAAAATTGGGTTTTCACCATCAAGTCTTGTGTATAACGCATTTGCCTCAGATTGCCAGCTTGGGCGATAGTCATTACAAGGTGATGAAGTACGTGGAAGGGGGTAAAACTTACACAACTATAAAGGAACTGACATCCGATGAAAGAGTTAGAGAGATAGCAGGTCTTATTGGTGGGAAAGAGATAACAGATACTAATGTGCTACAAGCAAAAGAGTTGCTAACTGAACACAGGGAAGGTAAGGTTCATGGATAAATTTGTAGTTTACGGGGGGAAGCCCCTTTCAGGTAAGGTTAGAATAAGTGGAGCGAAAAATGCTGTTTTGCCAATAATGGCAGCCTCTTTATTAGCGCCGGGTAGCTATAGGATAAGAAATGCCCCTCACCTCAGGGATACATTCACCATGTTGGAAGTTCTTCGTGCTACAGGCGTTACTGGTGAGATTGAAGACAACGTTCTTGAGCTTGATACTACGAATTGTAATAATCCTTTTGCTCCGTACGAATTAGTTAAGCAAATGAGGGCGTCCTTTTATGTGCTTGGACCGTTACTGGCGCGTTTTGGAGAAGCTCGGGTATCATTGCCAGGGGGGTGTGCTTGGGGTCCCAGGCCTGTTGATTTACATATAAAAGGAATGAGGCTTCTCGGTGCTGAAATAGAGCTTGATAAAGGATATGTAGTCGCAAAGGCGAAAAAGTTGAAAGGGACGCTGATAAATCTGGATATAACGAGTGTTGGGGCCACGGGCAATGTTATGATGGCAGCTGTTCTTGCAGATGGAGAAACCGTGATAGAAAATGCAGCAAGAGAACCCGAGATTGTCCAGCTTGCAAGGTTTTTAAAGAAAATGGGAGCTGAGATTGAGGGTGAAGGGACAGGTACCATCAGGATAAGAGGAGTGGGGAGTTTGTCTCCAGTGGATGTGGATGTAATACCTGATAGAATCGAAGCAGCTACTTTTTTGCTTGCCGGGGCGATGATAGGGGAAGGGGTGATTGTAGAAGGATTAGATGTTGATCACTTGACTTTGTTTTTGTCTAAGCTGAGAGAGGCAGGAGTTAACTTTGAGGTGAAAAGTAAATCGGAGGTGGTAATATCAAGGCCAGAGAGACTTAGGGCGGTGAATATTACAACAGCGCCTTATCCGGGATTTCCTACCGATATGCAGGCTCAGTGGATGGCAGCAATGTCTATTGCCGATGGTAGCTCGGTGATACTGGAAGAGGTGTATAAAGACAGATTTACTCATGTTCCGGAGCTCATAAGGCTTGGTGCGGACATAGTTCTTGATAATAATGTGGCGATAGTCAGAGGCGTGAAGGAACTCCAGGGGGCTCAGGTGATGTCAACTGATATTAGAGCCAGTGCATCTTTGATACTGGCAGGCCTTGTTGCAAGAGGGAGGACTGACATTTACCGGATATATCACATAGAAAGAGGCTATGAAAGAATTGACGAAAAGCTTAGAGCTATTGGAGCTGAAATAATAAGAGAGGAGGCAGAAGTTATCTAAATTAAGGTTAAAAATGTTATTTTAGTGCTGTAAAGAGTTTGGTTTTGTAGAATTCGTGTAAGTTTGTTAAAATCAGGTAGGCATATTTGGTATATTAGATAAACAAATTAACGCCGGGAGATATATGATGGCAAATGAGATAGAGATAAGGAGAGATGAGTGGAGGGGAGCGAGTTTTGGCGATGGGGGGAGTGAAGATGTTGAAGTTGTGGCACAAGCCTATGCGGATTATATTCTAGCAAATGTAGATGGGCCGCATAAAGTTTTGGTAAGTCATGATGGCAATTGTAATTCTGTAGAGGCTGCATGGGGGATTGCAAGAATTCTTTTCAATAATGGTATTACAGTTGATATTGTCAGACATCCTGGATCTGCTTTTGCTGTTTCCTTTTATATTAGAGAAAAGGGATACAGTGGAGGAGTCGTTGTAGATGAAGATGTTAGGGAAAAAAAGATTAAAATAAGGTTCAGGGCACCTTATGGCGGTCCAATCGATTCGGAGATTACACGGAAGTTAAACTATTATATGCATATAAACAAGATAAGACGTAAACCAGTAGGCGGAGGGGAAATAAATGAGATCGTAAATATTTTCCCTGACTACTTGAGAAGACTGGAAAGTCTGATTGATTTTGGAACTGTTGCGAGGCTAAGTGGGACAGTGGTACTTGATCTGAAAGGTGGTGTATGTACGGATGAGAGTATAAAGAGCTTTTTCAGGCAGGTGGGAGTTGAGGTTGATTTTATCAATGATACTTCAGGGGTAAAGGTTAGGAGATGGGAGACGTATGGAGTGGGATTGACCGAACTTGTAGGGGAAGTTAGAAGGAGAAAAGCAAAGCTCGGAGTAGCGATTGATCCTTCTGGATGTTTTATTGGCATTGTGGATGAGGAGGGGAATATTGTTGATGGTGAAATTATATCGTGTCTCCTTTATGGCTATATAGCAAAGGTGAGGATGAACCCTGTAGATGTTGTTAAGACTGTATCTGTGTCTGATTTGATAAGGCGGGTAGCCAAAAAATTTAACAGAAGGGTTTATGAGGCTCCTCTTGTAGATCAGTGTGTTGTGGAGAAAATGCAGGAATCTGAGGCAGGATTTGCTTTCGATGATAAAGGTGGGATAATAGTAAGAGATAATGTATATGATAAAGATGGGATTGTTAGCACTCTGCTTGTGATGGAAATGATGGGTTATTATAACCTGAGGTTATCTGATATGGTTCAGGAACTTTTTATGAAGTACGGCCGATACTTTTTCAGGAGGACAGAGAAAAAAGTATCTCCTGATTTAGTTGATAGAATAGTTTCTAAACTAAGGAATACACCTCCTGTTAGCATCGGCGATTTAAGGGTTAACAGTACTCTATTGTTGGATGGTGTGAAGTTCTATTTTGACAATCAATCATGGCTGTTAGTTAAACATTCGAACTATCCTGGAATTGTGGAGATTTGCTCCGGTGGGCAGGATGAAGAAGTGGTATGCAAATTGCTCGATTACGGAAAAAGGATTTTTGAGGAGTATGAAATTGTTAAATTTCATATTCCAGTCAGGAATGTATTCTATTAGATGTAAGATTTCTTGATTTGTAGGGGGGATTTTTGGTGGCGTTAGCGATGAGGAAAATAGAAGTTGATTTAAGAAGTGATACAGTTACAAAGCCCACTCCCGGGATGAGGAGAGCGATGTGCGAAGCTGAGGTGGGCGATGATGTACTTGGCGATGATCCCACTGTCAATAAACTTCAGGCGATGATAGCTGAGATGGCAGGAAAAGAGGCTGCTTTATTTGTGCCGAGTGGTACTATGTCAAATCAGATAGCTATTAAGGTCCACACCCAACCTGGTGATGAAGTGATTTGTGAGAGAGATTGTCATATTTTTAATTATGAGTGTGGAGCTCCTGCACTGGTTTCGTCTGTACAGCTTATGCCGGTTTCCGGTTATAGGGGTATAATGGATGTTGATGAGGTGAGGAGGGCAATCAGGATTTCTAATATACATCACCCCCGTAGTAGGTTGATAGTAGTGGAAAATACTCATAATCGGGCAGGGGGCACTATCTATCCCATTGAGGAGATAAAAAGGATTTACAAGGTTGCAAAAGAATATGGATTAAAACTTCACCTGGATGGAGCAAGATTGTGGAATGCTCATGTCGAAACAGGGATATCAATAAGGGAATACTCGAGCTACTTTGATACAGTTAGTTTGTGTTTCTCAAAGGGTCTTGGTGCTCCTGTAGGTTCAATACTGGTGGGGGATAAAGAGGTAATTGATATGGCAAAAAGAGTGAGGAAGTTTCTCGGTGGAGGAATGCGTCAGGCAGGGATTCTTGCATCAGCATGCATCTATGCAGTAGGGCACCACATTTCTAGGCTTAAAGAGGATCATGCAAATGCTAAAAAGCTTGCTATAGGGGTAAATGAAATTGATGGTCTGAATGTGGATATGGAAGCTGTTCAGACTAATATTGTTATGATTGATATTGAAAGGGAGGACATTGATGCGTATAAACTGTGCGATATGCTGTTAGAGCGAGGGATTGGGATGTTACCTGTTAGGGAAAAGAGAGTAAGGGCTGTAACAAATTTGAATGTTTCCGAAGCGGATATAGATAGAACTATAAATGTGTTAAATGAGGTTTTTTCCTGATTATGAAGATAGTTCTTGTAGGGGTTGGTGAGGTAGGGTATTATCTTGCTAAAAAGCTTATTCAGGAAAACCATGATCTCTATCTGATAGATGTTGATCCCGAAAAAGTGAAAAGAGCTTCAGAAACCCTTGACGCTATTGTTGTGCAGGGGAGTGGTTCGAGTCAAGAGGTATTGGAAAAGGTTGGTGTGAGGGAAGCGGACATACTGGTCGCTGCCAGTTCTGTAGATGAGGTTAATATTGTATCGTGTCTAATAGGGAAAGAGTTGGGAGTTAAGAATGTTGTAGCCCGAGTCAGGCGCAGGGAATATATAGAGAAGGATTCGGTGCTACTCAGGGAAAAATATGGGATTGATCTGATAGTACATCCAGAGAAAGCAGCGTCAGAGGAGATAATCAGATTAATACAGTATCCATCTGCTTCAAAAATCGTTGATTTTGGCGGGGGTAAGTTGCTTGTGGCTGCTGTTAAGCTGGGCAAGCGAAGTAAAATTGTTAACAAAACCCTTCGAGAAGTTACTCAAGAAGTTAACAATGTATTTCTTTGCTTGTGTATAGAAAGGAATGGTGGTACAATCATTCCTCGTGGCGATGATAGATATATGGAAGGGGATACGGTTTATTTGATAACCAATGCCAAGAGTCTGAAGTTGGTATTAAAGTCGATTGTTCCGGGATTCCGTGAGCAACAGAATATCATGATATATGGAGCAAGTAACATAGGAAAAATGGTTGCGGAGGTTCTTTCAGAGGATTTGAATGTTAAGCTTATCGAAGGTAATAGAGATGAGGCTGTGCATGCTTCTGAAGAGCTTCGGGATACTCTTATTCTTCAGGGAAAAGGAACTGATATAGACCTTTTGCTTTCAGAGCAAGTGGAACATATGGATAGTTTTGTTGCTGTTTCAGATAATGAGGAAACAAATCTTCTTTCTGCGTTACTTGCTAAGTATCTCGGGGTAAAACGAACCCTGATTCATGTGAATACAAATGAATATGTTCCTATAATAAATAAACTTGGGGTGGATGCTGTTGTAAGTAAGCATCTCTCAACGGTGAATGCTATAATGAAATTTATTAGAAGGGGAAGGATTATTTCCGTATCATTGTTTGAGGGAATAGATGCTGAAGCTATTGAGCTGGTTCCCAAAAGAGGAAGTTACATTACAAGGAAACCGTTGAAAGATCTGGCCCTTCCACGAAACATAATAATTGGAGCAATTTTGCGTAACAATGAAGTTATTATTCCACGGGGAGACACTGTTGTTGAACCTGATGATAACGTTGTGGTTTTTGCTAGACCAGAGCATATTAAAAAGGTTGAAAAATTTTTTAATTGACAATGTGACAACAAAATTTTTGCTAATTTGTCAAAGCTCTGAGGTTGGTTAACTATGAGAGTTTTTCCTGTTGTGTTCGTATTCGTATTAAGTTTTACTTTCGCCGGGGTAATTCCTCAAGATACCACCGTTGTGGACACATCTGCTGTGAGGAATGGGTCCGAGGAGAAAATTCCCGTTGCCGTTATGGACCTGGATGCCAATAATGTGGGAGAGTCCGAGGCAAAAGCTCTCTCGGATAGACTGAGGATTGAGATTTTCCGGGTTGGGAAGTTTGAAGTTATGGAGAGGCAGAGAATGCAGGATATATTGAATGAAATGAAATTCCAGTTGTCGGGTACTACCACAGATGCCGATGCAATTCAAATAGGGAAGATGATTGGAGTAAAAAAAATTGTGGCTGGATCCATAGGAAAAGTAGGGGACATTTATACTTTGAGTGTCAGATTAATAGATATAGAAACCGGGAAAATAGAGAAAACCTCTGCGGTGGATGTATATGGAACAGTTACAACTGTTTTGCAAATTGCTATACCAATTGTGGCTCAGGATATCTGTGGGAAGTCCAGGAGAGAAGCCTTTGGAATGCTCTGTGTAGATTCAGAGCCAAGAGGTGTAGAAGTGTATATAAACGAAGCTTACAAGGGGGAGACTCCTGTAAATCTAACGCTGAGTCCTGGGAGGAACTATAAGCTTACCCTTCTTAGAGAGGGATATAAAAAAGCAGAGAGGGCTGTTTTTCTTGCCAAGAATCAAATCCTTGAATTGAGGGTTGCTCTTGAAAAGGTGCCTGTCGAGGAGAAGATTGTGCCTCAACCAGTTCAGAGACCTGTGGTGGAACGGTCCGATAAATCTTACGATAAAGGATTTAAGGTTTGTTATACCGTAATGAATGACTATAGATATATAAACAGATTTATTGAGGATGTGAATAGAATTGCGAGCACTGAAAAACTTTTCAAAGAAAAGATTGAGCACTTTGAGTTTCCAGAAGTGACTTCTTTCAGTGGGGTAGAGTTTTTTAATGTGGATAGGGATGGTTCCTTTGATTTTGGGATAGGGATATTCAGAGCTGATATTGTTGACTGGCTCAATAGCCTGATGGGAGAGGAGAAAGAAGAAGATGAATACAAAATGGAAATATGGAATCCCCGATTGACTTTTAATATTTGTGTGTCGCCTATAAGATATATTTTATTTTATCCGTACTTTAACCTTGGGGTGGGTTATAATGTGTTAATTGTAAATGTAAGGAGAGGAAATACTTCCCTTGGAGGACCGACCTATCAATCGTGGGGTGTGACATACGGTTTAGGATTTGAAATCAGGCCTATAAAGCTTTTCGGTATGGCAGTGGAATGGAACAGGAGAAAGATGAACATGAAAATAATGGATATAAACAAGATTACTCGCAGATTTGAGGAGAGAGGATTTAAATCACTTGATATTTCCGGTGACCATATAAGCGTATCAGTTGTGTTTTACTATTGAGAACACGAGAAATTTTAAATATATGTTGCTATATATTTTTAAAACTCTTAACTTACCGACTGGTAAGTAAGTTTGAGGTTGAAATGGAAAATGTATGTTGTACAAAAGATAGGATTATTGATATTGCAATAGAGATGTTTGCTAAGAAAGGTTATGAAAATGTATCAATGAATGAAATCGCAAAAGAAGTTGGTATTTCTAAGCCTGCCATTTACTACTATTTTGAAAGTAAAGAGAAGTTATTTATCGAAATGATGAATGTCGTTACGGAAAAGTTTTTGAATAGTATCGAAGAGGTGTTTGAAAAAGATGTGCCGCCTGAACAAAAGTTGCTCAATATGATTGAAACAATGTTTGAGAAAACGAAGGAAAAACCAAAAATATTCAGGATAATTCATGGCTTGAATATTGAAGATACGAAAGCAGAATTTGTCTTAAAGTTCAAGAATAGGTTTAGATTTATCAGAGAAAATTTAAGAAAAATAATTATTGAAGGTAAAAATTCTGGAAAATTCAGGCAGGACATAGATCCTGAAGTGTTTATGCCGTGTTTTAACGGATCCATAAGCTTGCATATCATCAGATACATTAAGGGGGACGATATTGATTTGAGTAGAGAAAGAGCAAGAAAAGTATGGGACTTATTTTTAAAGGGGTTACTTACCAAGCAGGAGGAATAGATATGGTGCGTAAGAATTTAGTTGCCATAATTATGCTATTTGGGTTAATCCAGCTGAATGCCCAGGATATTGAATTAACCCTTGAAAGAGCAAAAGCTATAGCCTTGGAAAATAATCAGGAAATTCAGATGGCAAGGAAGGAAGTTGAAAAAGCAAGGTATATGCTTGTGGAAGCAAGAGGTAATTTCTTTCCGTCAATCTCTGCATTTTCATCCTTTCAGCATGCCTGGGAGTTACCAACAGTGATTATGAATAACCCGTTTTATGATCCCATAAGAAATCCAAACAAGAAATTGTATTTTAAAATGGGAACTGAAAACAATCTGGTATATGGGTTTAATCTGCAATTGCCAATTTTCACTGGTGGCTCAATATATAATGGGTATAAAATAGCCAAGATTAGTTATGAAATTGCTGAAGCACAATTGAAGTCTAAAGAACAGGAAGTTTTATCTAACGTTATAACCGCATATTACAATGTATTGTTTATGCGTTCAATGTTAAAAGTTACTACTGAAGCATTAGAAGCTGCTGAGGAAAATTACCGACAGGTGAAAAAGTTCTATGAAGTCGGTAAAGCTTCTGAATTTGATCTTATACGAGCGGAGGTTCAAGTTGCTAATTATAAACCTCAATTGCTTTCTATTAAAAATCAGATAAAGCTTTCCGAGGATCGCTTAAAAATTTTGCTTAATCTTGATGAGGAGGTTGGGATAACATATATGGATAGTTTGATCTTTGAGGGAACTGAATATCTTAACAAAGATCTAGATACTCTCATAAATATAGCCATTGAAAATAGAGCAGATGTAAAACTCTTGAAATTGCAAAAGGAAATACTCAATCGACAGGTAAAATTATCGATATCATCTTTAATGCCAACGGTAGCCTTTACGACTAATTTACAGTACCAGGGACAGAAGGATGATTTGGATTTTACATCAGAAGATTTCTTTAAGTCTTTTAACTCATCTGTGAGTATTAGTATACCTTTGTTTACTGGTTTCAGAAATTATGCAAAGATTCAGCAAAAAAAGATTGAGGTAAAAAGATTTGATAATCAAATGGAGTCTTTTATTAGAGCTATTAAACTTGAGGTTAAGACCGCGTGGATGACTTTAAAAGAAGCCGCTCAGAATCTTGAGACTCAACAAGCGATTCTTGAGCAGGCAAAGGAATCCTACAGGCTCGCTAATTTAATGTATAAAGAGGGAATGAATACGCAGCTGGATGTTATTAACGCACAGATAGCTTTAAATCAATCAAAAATGAATTATCAAAGGTATCTTCTGGAATATAATACTGCTCTTGTAAAATTGTTAAAAGCATTAAATCAGCTATAATAGTAGGGAGGATGTGTGATGAAGGTCAAGAGTTTGATTTACATTCTGGCAACCGCCGGACTTTTAGTCATTGGGTTGAATTGTGGCGGACCTGATAGAGAATCGGCAAAGAAAGAAGGAAACGTTATTCCTGTTAGGGTTATGAAAGTTGAGCGAGGGAATATTGTAAAAACTCTGGATTATCTTGGGGATATCAAAGGATTGAAAGAAATAAAAATCTATTCCGTGTTATCTGCAAAATTATTAAAGATAAATCATGATGTTGGCAGTTTTGTAAAAGCCGGGGATACTATCGGAATTGTTGATAATGACAGGTTAAAACAGATGGTTGAACAGGCAGAAGCAGCTTTAAAGTCAGCGAAGGCACAATACAAAAATGTCCTTACAGAGTGGGAAAGAATAAAGAATTTATACGAAAATAATGCCATTAGTAAATCACAATATGATGCTGTAAATGCCCAGAAAGAAACTGCTGAAGCTGGGGCAAGACAGGCGGAGGCTAATTATAAAACAGCGTTGAAGCAGTTGAAGGATAGTTATCTTGTATCTCCTATAAATGGGATTGTATCTGACAGATTCTATGATGTTGGAGATATGTGTACTCCACAAATGCCAGTTTTTACGGTTGTTGATATGGATACTGTAAAGATAGAAATACAGGTTCCGGATAATGAAGTGTCACTTATGAAAGAGGGGCTTGAGGCATTGATTTCTGTGGATGCGTATCCTGATACTATGTTTAAGGGCAGTGTGTATAAGGTATATCCTACAATTAATCCTGCTACAAGGACTACAACGGTGGAAATCAGAATCCCGAATAAGAATCATTTGCTCAAGCCTGGGATGTTTGCAAGAGTGAAAGTAATGGTTGAAAAGAAAAATAACGTGTTAGTAATCCCAAGAAAGGCAATATTGGAGAGAACGGAACTTGATCTCTCAAGCGGAGAAATTACCACAAGTAGGGTAAAAATTGATAGATATGTCTTTGTTGTAAATGGTAGTGTAGCGCATAAGCGAAAAATAAAGACTGGAATTGAGAATGACAATTTTGTTGAAGTTACTGATGGTTTAAAAAAAGGTGAGCTTCTTGTTGTTATAGGGCAGCAATTTGTATCCGATTCAAGCAGAGTGGAAATAATTGAGTGAGGTGAGCCATGTTTATATCGAAGCTTGCGATAAACAGAGGTGTTACTTTTACAATGATTTATTTGATCCTCGTTGGTTTTGGTATTTTCGGGCTTTCGCAATTAAAACTTGACCTATATCCGAACGTTCAGTTCCCGGTAATTGCGGTTTTTTCCACATATCAGGGAGTTGGGCCCGAGGATATTGAAAACTCGCTGACAAGACCGCTTGAGAGGGCAATTATATCTGTGGAGAATATTAAACATGTAACGAGTTACTCAACGGCGGGAAACAGTGTCTTGATACTGGAGTTCGATTGGGGTACTGATATGAAAAAAGCGGAAAATGATGTGCGGAAAAGTATTGATCTGGTGAGAGATTATCTCCCTGATGAAGCATCTGACCCAGTAGCATTTGCTTTTGATCCTTCTTTAATGCCAATAATGTTTGTAACGTTGAGTTCTGAAAAGTTGGGGGATGTTGAATTAAAAGAAATTGCTGAAGATCAAATAACACCAAGAATAGAAAGAATACCGGGTGTAGCTGCTGCTGATATCAGAGGTGGTATGGAAAGAGAAATTAAAATTCTGTTTAATCCTGTAAAGATGGCAGCTCTTGGAATATCTGTACAGAATTTAATTCAAAAGCTGCAACTGGAAAATTTGCAAATACCAGCTGGAATAATTGATAATAAGGAACAGGAATTTACGGTTAGAGCTTATGGTGAATATACAAATATTAAACAAATTGAAAATACAGTTGTTGGATATAAAAATAGAAAACCTATTTATCTGAAAGAAATTGCTAGTATAGTTGATGGTTATAAAGAAAAAAGAGACGTTGTTCGGAATAATGGAAAAAATGCTGTTACTATTATTATAAGGAAGCAATCGGATGCTAATACAGTTCAAACTGCGCGACTTACTAGAAAGGAATTACCGAAAATCTTATCCGTAGTTGGGGGTGATATAAAATATGATATCATTTTCGATTCATCGAAATTTATTACGAGATCTATAAATAATCTTACGTCCACAGCTATACAGGCGTTTGTTTTGGCATTTCTGGTGATACTATTTTTCCTGAGGAATGTAAGAAGTTCGTTAATTGTTTCCGTCAGTATTCCAATATCCTTGCTTGTGACATTTTTTGTGATGAATCAGGCCGGTATTACTCTGAATATTATTTCCATGGCAGGACTTGCTCTTGCAATAGGTATGCTTGTGGATAATTCCATTGTTGTATTGGAAAATATTTTCAGACATAAAGAATTTGGACAGGATGCATTTAGCGCTGCGGATGATGGTACTAGTGAAGTTGCAAACGCGATAATTGCTTCTACTCTAACAACTCTGGCTATATTTGTTCCAATATTATTTGTTCCAGGAATCGCAGGCGTTATGTTTAAAGATATGGTAGTTACAATTGTACTCTCTCTTACAACCTCACTTATCGTTGCTCTAACCTTGATACCCTTGCTATCATCGCGATTGTTGCAAAGTGAGGCAAAAAAAGGGAAGACCAGGATTTTTAATATACTGAATAAGTCGATAGAAAATTTTCTTGAGAGACTGGAGCTATGGTATGTTAGGACTCTTGATTTCTTTATGGGTAGGAAGAAACTATTTCTCGGTGTCATTGTAGTACTTGCAATAGTTACGGTTTTTATATCGAGATTTGTGGGTGGTGAATTTTTACCAAAGACAGATCAATCCCGAATAGAAATCAATGTTGAAAGAGAGCCTGGGGTTTCTTTGACAGCAATGGATAGTACTGTTCGTGAAATTGAAAGAATGATAAAAGACGAAATTCCGGAGGCGAAGAATATATTCACTAGTTTTGGGACGGGAGAAGGTATAGTAGCTATTTTTGGAGCTGGTGCTTCAAATGAGGGAGAAATAAGAATAGATCTACCGGATGTAAAAGAAAGAGATAGGTCTGTTTTTGAGATGGAAGATATTCTGAGAGAAAAATTAAAAAATATTCCTGGATTAAAATTTACATTTTCTGAAGGTGGAAATATGTTTAGTACCTCAGGTGATATACAAATAAAGATTTTTGGTTATAATAGACAGATGGCAGAGGCACTGGCAAATAGAGTTGAGAAAGAGTTGAAGAAGATTAAAGGCATTGTTGATATAACGAAGAGTTTTAAGATCCCGAGACCTGAGTATAAAATAGTATTCGATAGAGAAAAAATCTATTCGATGGGATTAAGTGTTTTTCAGATCTCTTCTATAATTGAGGCACAATTAAAGGGTAAGGTGGCAACTATATATCGGAAAGAAGGGAAGGAGTATGATATTACAGTACAAGCTGATGAAACTTTTAGAAATTCAAAGAGTGATATTGAAAATATTTATATACCGACGCTGACTGGTACTCAAATACCTTTAAAGAGCATAGCAAAGGTTGTTCTGGCCGATGCTCCACAGCGTATTATAAGGGAGGATCAGGAAAGAATGGTAACCATAACCTGTGATGTATCTGGAAGGGATTTAAGATCGGCCGTTAATGAGATAATAAAGGTTATGAAAAAGATACCGTTCCCGCAGGATTTTAGATGGGAGATAGGAGGTACGGCTAAGGATCAACAGGAATCATTCATGTATTTAGGGCTTGCCTTGCTGGCTGCTATAGTTCTTGTTTATATGGTAATGGCATCCCAGTTTGAATCGCTAATTGATCCTTTTATCATAATGTTTACAGTTCCTCTTGCACTCATGGGGGTTATATGGATGCTGTTGATAACTGGAACTACATTGAGTATTACAGCATTAATCGGAATGGTGTTGCTTGTGGGTATAGTTGTAAATAATGGGATAGTATTGATTGATTATATAAATCAGCAAAGAGAGAAACATGGTAAGCATCTGTGGGAGGCTATACTGATAGGTGGAAGAAGAAGAATGAGACCGATATTAATGACCGCATTGACCACAATCCTGTCCATGGTGCCACTTGCTTTGAAACTTGGATCGGGAGCTGAAATATGGTCCCCTCTGGCGAGAGCAGTAATAGGGGGACTTACAGTTTCTACGTTTTTAACCTTGATTATGGTTCCACTGATTTATCTGTATTTTGAACAGGTATCGCTGAGGAGGAAAGTCAAAAGAGGGTTAGCCGATCCCTCTGAACTTGAGAGGCCAGCAGGTCTTATGGTAGAAGAGATAAGATAGTATTTTGTGATTGGCGGGTTGATGCGTTTTAGGTGGGGGATGTGAATCCCCCCTTTTGTTTTTTAAAGTTCTTGTCTATGTACAGTCAAATTAATTGTGTCCGCCAAAGTAAACCTTCTATGTCTTTTTTCGCTCTTTTCAGATCTAAACTATGCA
>Ga0190359_1001660_pt1 | contig 13818 bp, 14 predicted proteins | sample 48721823_MG_FD_161269 | JGI IMG/M metagenome (GOLD analysis project Ga0190359, IMG submission 161269) | Hydrothermal vent microbial mat bacterial communities from Southern Trench, Guaymas Basin, Mexico - 4872-18-2-3_MG | ecosystem: Environmental > Aquatic > Marine > Hydrothermal vents >...
GGTTACGTACAGAGAAAAAGATTGTCAAAACCGGCAGAGGCCTTATTGGAGAGACCTGATCCGGAAGATTTGACCTGCTCGTCCGGTTTTTTTGGCGAGACCAAAGGAGTTTAGTTATTTTGCAATTGTTATTATTATAATACAAGGGAGTTATTAATTATGAAAAGTAAAGGCATCATTCTGGGCCTGGCATTCAGTTTACTGCTGTTCACCGGATGCCAAAATAAATCAAAGAATGAATCAGCAGATCAGTTCTCACCTGATATGGTAACCAACCCCGTCACGGCCACAGGGAATCACCCTAAAAATAACCTGCCGGTAATGACGTTCGATCATGTCAAGCACGATTTCGGCATGTTGGTTCAGGGTGAGAAAGTATCTTACACATTTACATTTACCAATACCGGCGGATCCGATCTGGTCATTTCATCGGCGTCTTCGACCTGTGGATGTACGATCTCGAACTTCAGTAAAGAGCCGGTGAAACCCGGTGCTAAAGGTACTGTTGAAGTAGTTTTTAATTCAGCCGGTAAAAAAGGAACACAAACCAAACTGGTCAGATTACTGACCAATGCCCAACCCAACACAGTTGAATTAACTATTACAGCTGAAATATATATCCCTGAAAAGAAACATTAATTAAAAATTGAAACACGATGCTTAATTTTATTTTATTACAAGCTGCCGCCACACCGGGTAAAACACCCAATCCTTACTCTTCGCTGATCTTCTTTGCCGCGATTATTTTGATTTTCTATTTTTTCATGATCAGACCGCAAATGAAGAAGCAGAAAGATTTAAAGAATTACCGCGAGAAATTGAAAAAAGGTGATAAAGTCATCACCGCCGGAGGTGTATACGGAAAAATCGCTGAGGTTCAAGAAACTACCGTTCTGCTGGAAATTGACCAGAATGTAAAAATTAAAGTAGACAAAGGCTCTATCGTGCGTAGTGCACAAGATCTGGCTGATCAATCCAAAAAATAATTTTGAGCCGGAAAACTGACCATCTGATCACTCGTTTGTGGTTCCGGCTTAAAACTTTTTTAAGCCGGAAGTATGGAGTTTTCCTGATTTTTTTTGTGATCGCTACTTTTCTGTGGTTTTTACAGGCCATGGAGCGAAACTATACTACGGTTATTCAGCATCCGGTGAAATTTACCAGCTTGCCTGAAAATCTGGTACTCACCAATAAACTTCCGGATAAACTTAATATTGAAGTCACGGGAACCGGATTTGCTATTCTGAAACACAACTGGGATCTGGCAAAATCTGCTATTCGTCTGGATCTCAAAGAGGTTGCTCCTGTTCAGCATAATGTATCGGGAGGAAAGGATATCCACTTGTCACTTCGTTCGTTAAAAAACAGGATCAGTGCTCAATTAAATAATGTGCAGGTATTGAGTATTAAACCGGATACGATTATTTTTCAATTCTCCAAAATGATCCGGAAAAAAATTCCGGTTTACCCGGATGTACAGGTTGATCCTTTAGAGGGATATATGTTAAAAGGACATGTCACGGCTGATCCTGACAGTGTCTGGATCAGCGGTCCGAACCGTCTCGTGGATACCATAAAACAGGTACCGACTGATTTTTTACGATTCAGAAAATTGAATAAATCCGTTGAAAAGCATGTGGCTCTGATAAACTATTCAGACGAACTTGTGCTGTCAGAGACACATGTCACTATTACGGTACCCGTAGAACAATTCACCGAAAAAACACTCCGTATCCCGGTTCAATCCATCCATGTCCCTGATTCACTTTCGCTCAAAACCTTTCCGGCCAGTATCACGATCTCTTTTAAAGTGGTCATCAGTGAATTCGACCGGATCAGTCCGGATGATTTCGTCGCTGCAGTAGATTATGAACAGATTTCCGAAGAGCAGCATGCGCTGAAAGTGTATCTCATTCGAACTCCATCTTTCATTGACCATATCCGGATTGCTCCTGAAACAGTTGATTACATTCTTGAAAAATGATCAAAGCAGGTTTAACCGGAGGCATAGGGGCCGGGAAAAGTACTGTAGCAGGCCTTTTCAGGCATTTGGATGTACCTGTTTTTGAATCTGATACAGTGGCCAGGCAGATTATGTCGAAAGACCCTGAGGTACGACATTACCTAACCAAATGGTTTGGTGATCCAGTCTGGGATGAACAGCAAAATGCGCTGAATCGCGATCAACTGGCCGCCATTATTTTTACACAACCTGAAGCATTGCAACGGGTGAACAATCTGGTGCATCCCCTGGTTAGAGAAGCATTTAATGAATGGGCTATCCGGCAACAAAACAAACCCTATGTACTGCATGAAGCCGCGATTCTTTTTGAGACCGGCTTCTATCGTCAATTTGATTATATGCTGCTGGTCACAGCTTCGACTGAAACCAGGATTAAACGGTTATTGCAAAGAGGCGGATTAGATGAAGCGGAAATCCGTTTAAGAATGCAACAACAATGGAGTGACGAGCAAAAAAGGCCACTGGCTGATTATATTATTCACAATGATGGGGAGGAGTTCCTGATCCCTCAGGTTATCCGCATCCATCAGCAATTACTTAAAAAATCGAATGGGTAAATTTGGTAAATGGATCGGGGGCGGATTAGGATGGGCTTTCATGGGCCCTCTGGGTGCCCTGCTGGGGTTCGCCCTGGGTTCTATGATTGACAACAGTTCTGTTACAACCGGTCAGCGGTACAGCAGTCGTACCGGTGGTGTAACCACATCCGGTGATTTTATCACCAGCCTGCTGGTTCTGGTGGCTGCCGTCATGAAATCTGACGGAAAGGTGCTTCGTTCTGAACTGGACTATGTAAAATCTTATCTCTCTCAAAGCTTTAACAGACAAACTGCCGATGAGGCTTTATTAATTCTCAGGGATGTTTTGAAACAAAACATTCCGGTTGAAGAGATCAGCAAACAGATTGGCCGTCATATGGATTACAGTTCAAGGCTGCAATTGCTGCATTTTCTGTTCGGAATATCAAAGGCTGATGGCCAGGTTAGTGAAAGTGAAATAAAGATTATTGAACGAATCGCCTATTACCTGGATATCAATACCGGTGATTTCAAATCAATCCAGGCACTCTTCTATGACAACCTCGATTCGGCCTACCAGGTTCTCGGTATCTCCGCTGATGCTTCAATCGATGAAATTAAAAAAGCTTATCGACACATGGCTACCAAGTATCATCCCGATAAGGTTGCTTACCTGGGCGAAGAGGTCAAGAAAAAGGCCAATGAGAAATTCCAGCAACTTAACGGAGCATATGAAAGAATTAAAAAAGCTCGTGGAATAAATTAAACAGCAACAGCATGGATTTAAAAGACATTTTAGCGGTATCAGGACAGAGAGGACTGTGCAGAATGATATCCCAGGGGAATCAGGCTCTGATTGTAGAGCAGCTTGAAACCGGGAAACGGATGCCGGTTTACGCATCACACAAAGTCAATACCCTTGAAGAGATTACTATTTTCACCACAGGGGATGATCTGCCCCTGAAGGAGGTATTATTGAGAATTTATGAAAAAGAGAGCGGGAAAGAGCTAAAAGAGCCCAAAAACCTCGATAACAATGCCTTGCGAGCCTATTTCTCAGAAGTCGTACCTGAACATAATCCACTGAGGGTTTATCTCTCGGATATCCGGAAAATTTTAACCTGGTATAACCTGTTGCTCCGTCACGGGCAACTTGAATGGTCAGGACCGGAAAAAGCGGATGAAACTGAAGAGAAAAAAGATTAAGACTCATTCTTTTTAGCCTGTTCCCAGTACCGGTCCATCTCTTCAATAGTCAACTGTTTCAGGCTGATTCCCTTTTTCAGTGTTTCCTGTTCGAGAAAATTAAAACGCCGGATAAATTTCAGGTTGGCCTTTTCCAGTACATTCTCCGGATTGACATGATAAAGACGTGCCGCATTGACTATTGTAAAAAGAAGATCCCCGAACTCCTCTTCAAGTTTTTCTGATGTTCCGTCAGTAAGCAATACCTCTTTGACCTCCCCAAGTTCTTCATCCACTTTATCCCAGACTCCTTCCGGATCTTTCCAGTCAAACCCTACCCCACCGGCTTTATCCTGGACCCGGTATGCTTTTATCAGTGCCGGCAGTGAAGAAGGAATCCCGCCGAGTACTGTTTTTTGTTCTCCCTCTTCTAATTTGATTTTCTCCCAGTTGTCAGCTACTTCCCTGGCATTGGTCACTTTTACATCCCCGAAAATATGTGGATGACGGTGTATTAATTTCCGGTTGATCTTCCGGATGACATCAGTTATTTCAAACGCTTCTTTTTCAGCACCTATTTTTGCATAAAAGACCACATGCAGCAACAAGTCTCCCAGTTCCTCCCTGATCCCTTCACTATCTCCGGCTAATACAGCATCAGCCAGCTCATAAGTCTCCTCGATGGTCAGCGTTCGTAAGCTTTCCCAGGTTTGTTTCTGATCCCAGGGACACTTCTCACGTAATTCATCCATAATATCTAACAGCTCTCTGAAAGCCTCTACTGCTTCATTCTTTTTCTTCTCCATAGAATATTATTTTTATAGTCGACCCTGTTTCCAGTCCGAGTAATTCTGCCACATTCCCCTGAATTATAGCAATTTCAAGCAGATCAATTGAATTAAACAGGGCTATCAGATCACCCGGCTCCCCGGAGTCAAAATAGGTTTGATGCAACCGGTCAAGGCGATAATGATTGCTTTTGATCAGGATCTCAAAACTCCTGCCCCTCCGATTTCGGTGAAACAGTTCTTTTGAAATATTACTAATGGCATTATGATAGCTGTCGATATAAACCACCTGACCGGTAATCCAGTCGTTCTGCACGGCAGGAAGAACCGGTTCAGACCGGTCTGAACCAAATGAATCAGGTCCCATCGCTTTAATATCCATACCATTTAATATTCCCCTGACCAACATGGGAAAGAAATATATCTCAGGGAAAGCAGGGTGAATGATAGTTGCTGACTCTTTTGAGGCATATTGGGTATCGATGGCCCTGAGTACTTCGCCCTCCACCAACAGGTAATGATCAGGAGGATTCTGAAAAATCAAAGGAAAACTGTCGTCATCCCAACCGATCACATATTGCGACCGGTAACTGGCTACAACCGGGGAGATTTCAGGATTATGACCAAGATTGACCAACATCAGATGAATAGTACCCGGCGGGAAATGGCTGATCACCTGCCTGAGTATAAAACTGGCCTGAACTGCATGAAAAGGAGCTATGGAATGGTTCAAATCCATAATCTCCAATTCAGGAACCTCCGTTTTTAACCGGCCTTTTAATAATCCGAGATAATAATCCTGTTGGTTCCAGTCACTTATGCAGGTAACTAGCGGCATTCTGATGACACTCTTTAGTTCTCCCGTAGAATCCTTATTTTTACCACGTAATCCGGGTTCAATCACAGTCGGACAGGCCAAAATTAGTATTTTTAAACCCACTATATGATAGAAAAGACCATTAAAATTCAAAGCGTTGATCCGCTAATACTTTACGGGCCCAACAACCAGAATCTCGAATTGATCAAACGTTTCTTTCCGCATGTCAAATTAATAGCCCGCGGAGACGAGTTAAAAATCAGGGGGTCTGCGGATCAGATCGCCGGATTTGATCAAAAAATGGCAAAAATTTTTGATCATGTGGCACATTACAATTATCTGACTATTTCAGATCTTGAGGATCTTCTTTTGGATAACGGGGCGACAACAAACCAAGCAGGGAATAATGAGGACGTACTGGTATTTGGCACCGGAGGAAAACCGATTCGCTCCAGGACATTTCACCAGCGTGAAGCTGTAGCACTTTACAAGACACATGACCTGTTGATTGCCACCGGTCCGGCAGGTTCAGGCAAAACATATATTGCAGTCACACTGGCTGTCAGGGCATTACGAAACAAAGAGGTCAAACGGATCATTCTCAGCAGGCCGGCAGTAGAATCCGGCGAACATCTGGGATTTCTCCCGGGAGACTTGCGTGAAAAACTGGATCCGTACCTGCAACCACTTTATGACGCCCTGCTGGATATGATTCCCGCTAAAAAACTCCAGGAGTTCATGGAACAAAATATCATCCAGATTGCACCCCTGGCATTCATGAGGGGAAGAACGCTTGAAAACTCTTTCGTCATACTGGATGAAGCCCAGAATGCCTCGATCAATCAACTGAAAATGTTCCTTACCCGCATGGGTGCCCATTCAAAATTTATTGTGACCGGGGATTTAACGCAGATCGATCTGCCTGACAAAAACAGGTCCGGATTGCTTCATGCCAGTGAGATACTGAAAAACATCGAAGGTATTGCCATTGTACCATTTGACCGGAATGACATCATCCGGCATCAATTGGTTGAAAAAATCGTGCGGGCCTATGATGAGGATAAAAATGAACCATCCAATAATGAAAATGATTAAATTCGAAAATATTTTTCACCAAACACTTCATTTCAGATTTTATGGCACAGGCTGTTGTTAAAACAAATTTCTCACTACCCGGCCAAACCGGCAAATACCAGGGCAAAGTAAGGGATGTATATACCATTCGTGATGAGATCCTTTTGATGGTTGTTACCGACAGGATTTCAGCCTTTGATGTAGTTCTACCCAAAGGTATTCCCCACAAGGGACAGGTACTCAACCAGATTGCTTCTAAATTTCTGGATGCCACGCAGGATATTGTACCGAACTGGAAGATCGCATCACCCGATCCGATGGTCACTGCAGGTTACCTGGCTACTCCCTATCCGGTAGAAATGGTAATCCGCGGCTACCTGACCGGTCATGCCTGGCGCGAGTACCGTTCAGGTAAACGATCCTTATGTGGGATTCCGTTACCTGACGAGATGGTAGAAAATGAGCAATTCCCCGAGCCGATTATTACTCCAACTACCAAAGCTCAAGAGGGACACGACGAGGATATCAGCCGTGATGAGATCATTCGAAGCGGACTGGTATCAGAGAAAGAATATGAGCAGCTTGAACAATACACGCGGGCTCTTTTTCAACGCGGAACGGAAATGGCGGACGATATGGGACTGATCCTGGTGGATACCAAATACGAATTTGGGAAAAGAGACGGTAAGATTATTCTTATCGATGAAATCCACACTCCGGATTCAAGCCGGTATTTTTATGCCGATACCTATGAAGAGCATCTTGCCAGGTCAATACCGCAGCGTCAACTTTCAAAAGAATTTGTCAGGCAGTGGTTAATTGACCATGGTTTTCAGGGGCAAAAAGAGCAAACTGTTCCGGAAATGCCGGATGAGTTTATCCTCGAAGTTTCCGACCGATACATTGAGCTTTATGAACAAATCACCGGCACTCCTTTTCAGAAGAGTGAAACCGGCGATGTGACGGATCGCATCCAGACCAATATCCTGAATTTTCTCCAATCCCGATGAGCCGGTTGCGTTACCGGATCGGCTACTGGGTATCTCTTTTGGCAGGTATTCTGGCCTTTCTGCTGATATTGGTTTTTGTCAGTCTTGATCCTGAACGGCCTGAAACCACAGCCACCCTTGCCGTGGCAACTCTGATGGCCATCTGGTGGATTACCGAAGTCATCCCGCTGGCAGTCACCTCATTGTTACCGGTTGTTCTCTTTCCTGCTTTGGGTATCATGAATGGTAATGCGGTCTCATCCACCTATTTTAACTCCGTCATTTTTCTATTTCTCGGCGGTTTTATGGTTGCACTGGCAATGCAGAAATGGAACCTCCACCGCCGTATTGCACTCAGGATCCTCCTGGTTACCGGAACCAGCCAGGCAAGAATTCTGATGGGGTTTATGCTGGCTACTGCTTTTCTTTCAATGTGGATATCCAACACAGCCACCACTATGATGATGGTGCCGATTCTCATCTCTGTAATTTCAGAGTTGGAATCTCACAGCCAGGAGAAACAGTCAGGTGGATATCCGACCGGATTACTGCTGGGCGTAGCATACAGTGCCTCTATCGGCGGGATGATGACCCTGGTGGGTACTCCGCCCAATCTGGCTTTTACCAAAATTTACAGTATTATGTTCCCGGATGCGGCTGAAATCAGTTTCGGACAATGGATGATTTTTGCTATGCCGGCAGGATTAGCTTTTTTTTTGTTTGCCTGGGGATTTATCTTTTTCCGGTTCAGGAACCGTCATCAGGGAAAACAGATTATAGAAAAATCAGAACTGACATTTCAATACCGTGCATTGGGCAAACCGGGATTTGAAGAGAAAGTGGTATTAGTGGATTTTATTATCCTGGCTCTCCTGTGGCTGACCCGGTCGGATATATCGATCGGACAGGTAACCATTCCGGGATGGTCATCCCTGTTTGCTCATCCTAAATATCTAAACGATGGCACCGTAGCTATGGTGATGGCCATTATCCTCTTTCTGGTCCCCTCAAAAAATGATCCGGGGAAACCTGTTCTTGACTGGAAAACCGCCCGGGGTCTGCCCTGGGGGATTGTCTTGCTGTTTGGCGGCGGATTTGCTCTCGCAGGCGGATTTAAAGAGTCGGGGTTATCATTATGGATGGGTAATCAACTGCAATTTGTCGTCCGGTTTCATCCCATTCTGGTGATCGGTGTGATTGCTATTTTTATGACTTTTTTAACCGAGCTGACTTCCAACACAGCCACCACCCAAATCATTCTGCCTGTTTTAGCAGGACTGGCAGTGGCCAGCCACACCAATCCCCTGCTGTACATGTTACCGGCCACCCTATCCGCATCCATGGCATTTATGCTGCCGGTAGCCACACCGCCCAATGCCATCATTTTCGGCACCAACCGCATCCGGATCTCCCAGATGGTGCGTACCGGCCTGATAATGAACCTGGCCGGCGCTGTTATTATTACTACCACCGTCTATTTTATGGCCCGATGGATTTTTGGTGTAACCTGATCAATTTTTCGAAGACTAGAGAAAAACCACTATATTCGGAGCCTGATCATTGCTTTTTTTGAATATGATTAAATAGTACTACGAGAAAATTAACTATTTTTTTTCGGTGGAAAAAATACTTCAAGCAACTTTCCTGATTTGCCTGATTGCGTGGACAGCCTATCCGGGTCATGCCCAGTTCCAGCCAACTCCCGTACAACGTTCTACCAACCAGGTTGAACTGAACGGACGGATGTTTTATATGCATGAAGTTAAAAAGGGTCATACCCTTTATTCCATTTCACATGCATATGAAATCTCCCGGGATAGTATCATCGCTTATAATCCCGTTCTCAAAGGCCAACCCCTGAAACCGGGAATGGTCCTTCGTATTCCGGTGGTTGAGCCGGTTGTCCAACAACCCGTGAAGGATACCAATTATCTTTATCATTGCATCCTTAAAAGAGAAACCTGGTTTTCCTTATCACGCTTTTACGGTATTAGAGTTTCTGATCTAAGAAGAGCCAATCCCGGATACCGGTGGGGATTACCCACAGGTGATACCCTGAAGATACCGAAACAACTGATTACCCACACCGAACTGATCCCGCAAACAACTCCCGATGAAAAGACCGTACCACCCGACTCAACTAACCCTGAAGGGGTCACCAAATTGCACAACTCGTTACGAAAACCGGTTTTCAATAATATCTTTATTGATAAACCATCTCTGGAAATAGCGCTGATCCTGCCATTGTATCTATCTATTAATGATACACTAACAATTAACGACACCATTCAACCCGATCTGAGGTTTTGGGATTTTCTTCAGGGATCATATCTTGCCGTTGATTCACTGCGTAAAGCCGGCTTCTCTATCAAGCTGCATATTTTCGATTCTGAACGTGCACCAGGCGATACCCATACCATCAGGGGAATTATTGATTCAGGGAGATTAGATCATATGGATTTAATCATCGGACCGGTATATAACAATACACTAACCGAGGTGGTACAATTTGCCGAACGTAAACAAATTCCGGTAGTTTCACCTCTCTCTTCAAAGAATGATGCGGTCACTGCACATCCATACCTTTTTCAGGTAAACCTTTCAAAGAATGGTCAAAAACAAATTATAGCACAGTTCATCGGGCGAAAACAAGAGGAACACCTGGTTATTCTTGCTCCGTATGCCAAAAAATTCAGCCGTTCATTCAGAAAGTATATGGATGAAATCCAGGCAGCCCGGAATCAGAATGGTTTTATTGAACAAATCCCCACTCTGTTTTACGATCCCTATTCTAAAAGCTTCATCGACATTGATTCACTCCCGGCAAGTCTTTATACTACTTTACGTGTCAACCAGGCGAACCTCGTGATCATCCCTTCAGACGATGAAGTATTTGTCACTGAAATGATTAATCGCCTGAAAGTACTGCCTGAAGGATATTCAATGACCATTTTAGGGGAGCCTGAATGGAGCCGCTTCAGGACCATCGATCTTCAATACCTGTTTGATCTTGAGGTGGCGTACTGGTCGAATTTCTCCAATCCGTTTGTGGATTATGAACGTCAAGAAGTATCAGACTTTTGCCGGAAATATCATCTCAACTGGAATACCGAGCCCAGCAGGTTCAGTTTTCAGGGGTATGACATTCTGTTTTTCTTTATCTCCCACCTCCGTTCCGGGAAATTTTACCGGAACGATCAGAAATCGGACGATGTCCGCTCCTATAACTATTTGCAAACGCCGATGTATTTTATTTCTCCTGATCGAGGGAGCGGATTTCAAAATGAAGCTCTGCCACTAATCCGTTATAACAGGGAATTGCTGACCCGAAGTTGTATCCAGGTGATTCACACCTATCCGGGCTGGTTATAGATTCTGCCCTTATGCTCCCAAAGTTGCCACCATTACTGCTTTGATTGTATGCAGCCGGTTCTCTGCTTCATCAAAAACAACAGAATGATCCGATTCAAATACTTCGTCTGTCACCTCCATCCCATCTAATCCGAACTTTGTAAATATCTCTTTACCTACAATCGTTTCACGGTTGTGAAAAGAGGGCAGGCAATGCAAGAACCGTATATCCGGATTTTCAGTCATCTCAATAACATTATTATTCACCTGGTAGGGTTGTAACAATTTGATTCGTTCAGCCCAGACCTCATCAGGCTCACCCATTGAAACCCAGACATCGGTATACAGGAAGTCACATCCTTTTACAGCCTCTTTCACATCTTCAGTAAATAATAGTCCGGCACCTGTTTCATTCGCAATTTTCTTACATTCCCTAACCAGTTCATCCTCCGGAAAAAGGCTTTTCGGTGCTGCCACTCTGAAATCCATTCCCATTTTGGCAGCTCCTACCAGAAGTGAATTTCCCATATTATTTCGTGCATCCCCGAGATAACAAAAAGACACCTCACTCATCGGTTTCTCAGTGTATTCAAGCATGGTCATGAAATCAGCCAAAACCTGGGTAGGGTGAAATTCATTCGTCAGTCCGTTCCACACCGGAACGCCGCTGAATTCAGCCAGTGTTTCAACGGTCTGTTGGGCAAATCCCCGGTATTCGATACCATCATATAATCTACCCAATACCCGGGCAGTGTCTTTCATTGACTCTTTTTTCCCGATCTGCGAACCGGTCGGACCTAAATAGGTCACCCGTGCCCCCTGATCAAAAGCAGCCACCTCAAACGCGCAACGGGTACGCGTAGAAGCTTTCTCAAAAATCAGGGCAATATTTTTACCTGTTAACCTGGGCTGCTCATATCCCCCGTATTTAGCAGCTTTCAAATCCATAGAAAGGTTCAGAAAATAATTGATTTCACGTGGAGTAAAATCAAGCAGCTTAACAAAATTTCGGTTCTTTAAGTTGTACGACATAACAATAAACTTTTAGTCTTTAGTTCTTTAGCCTTTAACCTTTTACCTTTACCCTTTTACCCTTTTACCCTCATCCCCCGGATCATACTCCATAGTAATCTTGGTTCCAAAGGCTTTATCCTGGAGTTTAAATGCTTCGGTAATCACTGCTTTTTGACCGCCTTCTTCAATAAACCGCAGGCAGGCCCGGATCTTAGGTGCCATAGTACCCTCTCCAAAAGCGCCCGACTCAAGCAGTTTAACGGTATCCCGGTAATCCAGAAATTCCAACACCTCTTCATCCGGTTGTTTGAAATTACGATACACAAAAGGTACATCGGTAAGAATATAAAATTCATCTGCTTTTATGCGTGCCGCCAAAAGACTACTGGCCAGATCCTTATCTATTACCGCCTCTGCAGCCTGGATAATTCCTTCACTGTTCATGTAAACCGGAATACCTCCCCCACCCACTGCTATGGTTATCACATCCTGCCGGGCCAGTGATTCAATCACTTTCTCATTAATGATTTTTACCGGACGGGGTGAAGGGACTACTCTTCGCCAGCCTCCTTCAACTTTAATCTCCTCTTTGAAAGTCCAGCCCTTTGCCCTTGACAGTTTCTCAGCCTCATCACGCGAGCAGATTTTCCCGACCCGTTTCGTCGGGTTATTAAAAGCAGAATCATCTTGATCCACCACCACATCCGTCACCAGTGTAACCACTTCCTTTTCAATATGATGCTTCTTAAGAACGTTACGCAGCATCCGTTCAATCATATAACCGATGCCTCCCTGGCTGTCAGCCACACAAATATCCAGTGGCATCTGTGGAATGCCATAAACCTGTTCACCGGCATCATTTCGCATTAAGATGTTACCTACCTGGGGACCGTTCCCATGAGAAATAACCAGTTGATAGCCCTCATTTATAAGAAAAACCAAGTTCTCAAGGGTATCGGTGGTGTTTTTTTCCTGCTCCTCAATCGTACCCGCCTGGTCACCACGAAGTAATGCATTACCCCCTAATGCTACAACAGCAAGCTTCTTCCTCATTGCTTTTGGTATTAAACCACAAAGCTATCAAATTTTTTAGTCTGATTTTTTCCTATTTTTGATCCTCTAAGGTGATGTTACCGACAAAGTAATTTTTATGTCCGCGAAAACTGTCAGGTTAAAAAAGAAAAGAGCCCCGGTAAAAAAACATAAAGTGTGGGATCCCCGTCTTAAGTTGGTATTCGGGCTCCTTCTCGTTTTTATTGCATTCTTTTTTACGCTTTCATTTATATCTTACTTTTTTACCTGGCAGAGCGACCAGGGTTTTCTGGATATTAGTTGGTCTAAAGCAATGGCCAATCCCGATATTCAGGTTGATAATTGGGCCGGCAAGGCAGGTGCACTTATTTCAAACCTTTTTATATACAGATGGTTTGGGGCAACATCCTTATTACTGGCATTTCTGGTTGCTATATATGGATTGGCACTGATGAGCATACGAACCGTTCCTTTATTGAGAACAACCAAATATGTCCTTTTCGGAGTCATTTGGTGTTCTATCACGCTCGGATATACCTTTCATTCCGGTTTGTTTCTTTGGGGTGGCGGACACGGGCTGTTCCTTTCAGAATGGTTGTCTGCTTTGCTGGGTAATGCCGGTATGGTGATATTGATTTTGGTCACCGGCCTTATTTACCTGGTATTTCTTTTCAGAGTAACTCCTGAAAAGATTCGTGCCAAACGTGATCGCACTTCAGTATCAGAATTTTTCGATGAAAACGAACAGGCAGAGCCCCCTGCACCTGACAACAGCTTTTCAAAACAGATTGACGAAACAGACCAGGTGACCGTTGAATTTGATCCTGATCAAAAAGAATCTTCAGAAGAGGCAGCCGTTGGCCCTTCCCAGGGACCACAGATGACTGTTACGCACGCCAAAGAGGATACAAAAGGGGACGCATCAAACACTCCCGCCGCACCCGTTTTTAAAGATTATGATCCCACACGTGATTTAAGCAATTACCGGTTCCCGGGAATCAGCCTGCTGAAAGATCACTCCAAAGGA
>Ga0190359_1001661_pt1 | contig 13813 bp, 14 predicted proteins | sample 48721823_MG_FD_161269 | JGI IMG/M metagenome (GOLD analysis project Ga0190359, IMG submission 161269) | Hydrothermal vent microbial mat bacterial communities from Southern Trench, Guaymas Basin, Mexico - 4872-18-2-3_MG | ecosystem: Environmental > Aquatic > Marine > Hydrothermal vents >...
ACGAGCCCGGACAGAAATAAAAGGTAGCCCTCCCTCCGCCACATACATAAGGTGTGGCTCCGGTCGGGCACCCAAATTGATTGAAAGGGAAATTTTTCCCTTGACACGGTGCTTTTTCATAGGTATGTACAAAAAATCCTCCGCCCACAATATAGTGATAAGGAGCATGTAACTTAAAAAGAAAAAGCTCACCCGGACTCAAAGCCCTGAAGATCGTTCTCCCGCTTGGCTGCCAGAAGTTGACCTCATCAATATCAGGTTTCTTAGAAAGAAAACCGAACCAGTCGTTGTCAGTGACACCGACAAAGCATTTTGTTGCTTTCATCTCGGCGCCCATGTTCAATTCACTAAACCTTTCAAAAACGTTTCTACTACTTTTAGTATGCTGTATATTTATCTGCTCTACCTCTGGCCTTTTCAACAGGGTACTTTTTGTCGTTAATTTCAACTTTCTCTAAAATGACCTCCGCAGGATCAAATCCAAACTCGTGGGCCATAGTGAGAGCATATATTAAGATATCTCCCAGTTCCTCTTTAACACCCTGCCTCTGTTTCGGATCAGTCTTGATAAGTTCTACCTCGTCCTGGCTTTTCCACTGAAAAATCTCCAGTAACTCTCCTGCCTCAAGAGAAAGAGAAATTGCGAGATCCTTGGGATTGTGATACTTGGCCCAATCGCGCTGATCTCTAAAATCAATGACTTTTTCTTCTAATTCTTTTATGTCCATCTAGCCCCTTCAAAGTGATAATGGTTTTTGTGGAAAACACCATAATCCACACTGTCTATATTCATTCAGAACCGGTATAAGTTCCTAGACCATCATAATCCTTCAATTGAATATGTTAGATTACTGGTCACCGATCCCTTTCTTCTCCTATTGCACCATCTCTTCTGTCCACGACTCACACAAAACCTCAGCCTGCTCCAGCACAATCTGAGTAGCCCTTTCCTGTTTATCTGGGGGATATCCGTATTTCCGCAGAATTCGTTTTACAATCACCCGTAAGCGAGACCTAACATTTCCCCGCACCCTTAGCTATTCTTAAGATCTTCTACAGCCTCTTTATAATGCTTACGCACCACATTCTGAAATTCCTTTTCCACCTTAAGAGCCTTTTCCAAGGAGCTCGCGGTCCACTCCAACGGTGTGACCCCTTGCCTTATCAGTTCTATTATCAGATTCTCTGAAGCTGGCTTCTGAATAAAGTTTCCCTCTCTGAGGTCATTGTAATTTACGAATCTCACTAGCTTTAAAAATTCAATATATTTTTCAACCACCTCCTGATCAGCTAAGTACCCATAACTCTCCATAATCTTATTAACCTTGAAAAATACTCCCGGGGCAGTCATTGAAAAGTTGCCATATCCTGTCGAAACCAACAAAGGTTGATATAGCCTTGTGACTCTATATTCTTTTTGTTGATACATATGTAATTTGATCTCTCTAGATGGAATCAAGTAAAGCTGTGTTAGCACGGTAACAGTTAGACTTACTGCCGCTCCAATAATGATGTAGACCACGGTTAACCATGGGGAAGCTTTTTTTGATAGGTCATAATTTTCCATCGAACCCCCCGTTAGTTCGATCCAGGTTCTTTAGGCATGAAGCATCTTTTATCTTACTCCAGTCTCTTCAGACCTGATCTGCTCGTAAACTTCCTTCAAAAGGTGTTGCCCCACAACTTGTTGGAATTCTTTGTCATTCAAAAATTTTGCTGTGATCTCTTCATTTTGCTCCATCCGATCAATGAAAAGTCCTTCCAGCGCTTTGAGAAACACGTATCCGAAATTCTCCATTGTATTAGCCAGTGCTGCCTGCCGAAGGTCTGAATCCGCCACTGCATCTTCCTTGATTGAATCAAAAAAGAGTTGGTCAGCGGGTTTGAATTCCGTACCGAACCGCTCATTGAGGATATCAATTAGTTTTGAGAGTTCTATCTGCTCACCTCGTGCGAGTCCAGTTCCTACAGATGTTGGGCCATCAACCCTACTATATTCTGCTTGAGGATCCAGAACTATGGAACCCTCACTAATTTTCTGAAGTCGATAATATTTTAGGGCTACTTCATCATCGAACTTGTAAACCGGTCCCCGGTCCCCTTTTGGGAGCTTTGCCAGCAAGAAACGGATGTAAGAGTATAACTTCTCAAGGTCTGAATCTTGAAAAGGAATAATCTGGGAAAGAAACGCGTACAAATTCTTATACGCAACCAGTGTCTTGCGGAATTCCTGGCGTGTTTCTTCATCAAGATAGTTATACCGGCTTACCGCTGGATCAATACAGGCATTCATCCTAGCATGGTCTGAAGCGGTCTGCTTTGTCTTGGACTTATAAAACACCTTGCAAAATTCTTCAATTTCGCTCTTGTAATAAACCTGATATGCGTCCAATTTCGCTTGCAGTTCATAAAGCTGCTTGGGATCTGCTCGCTCGCCAACTAGTGTTCGTTTGTAATACGGCTGAAATGCAGCTAGAATCTCCTCAGGTTCGTTCACGAAGTCCAGGACAAACGTGTCTTCCTTTCCAGGGTGAGTCCGATTCAGCCGGGAAAGCGTCTGCACTGCCTGGATTCCCGAAAGGCGCTTATCCACATACATTGTGTGCAAGAGAGGTTGATCAAACCCGGTTTGATACTTCTCGGCTACAATAAGCACCTGGTATCCATCTGTGGCAAAACGTTCTGGTAGCTCTTTCTCCCGAATACCATTATTCATACTGACTTCTGTATACTCCATATCCGGAACATCGGGATCGGTTACCGTTCCAGAAAAGGCCACCAGCGTTTTGATCCCTTTGTAACCCTTCTCAGCAATGTATTTGTCAAAAGCCTTTTTGTACTTTACAGCATGGAGGCGTGATGAGGTGACCACCATGGCTTTTGCCCTTCCACCGATCTTATGCATGGTGAAATGGCGGAAATGTTCAATCATAACTTCGGTCTTTTGTGCGATATTATGAGGATGCAGGCTCATGAAGCGAGCAAGGGCTCTAGCAGCCTTTCGTTTATCCACTTTCGGGTCGTTTTCGATCGCCTTTACTAACCGATAATAAGTCTTGTAGGTAATATAGTGTTCTAAGACATCAAGTATGAAATTCTCTTGAATGGCTTGCCGCATACTATAGATATGGAAAGGTTCTGGTTTGCCATCTGCCCCGGGCCGCCCAAAAACTTCCAAAGTCTTGTACTTAGGAGTAGCTGTAAATGCAAAAAAGCTTATATTCGGTTGACGGCCACGCTTGGCCATAGTACGCAGAATCTCTTCTTCATAGTCAGGGAGTCCTTCTTCCTCAGCAATCTTTTGTACCTCCTCCTTAATAGCTGCCCCTCCAAGCACGCCCTTTAATTCAGCAGCAGTTTCTCCTCCCTGGGAACTATGTGCCTCATCAATGATAACAGCATATTTGCGTTTTGGTAGTTTCCCAATCTTTTCTGTCACAAATGGAAACTTCTGTAGAGTAGTAACTATGATGGGGACCCCAGTTGCAAGAGCATGGGCTAGTTGAGTGGAATCTTTATCAATCTTTTTTACAACTCCCTCCTTATGTTCAAATTGGTAAATGGTATTTTGAAGCTGTTGATCCAGCACTATCCTATCTGTCACCACAATGACTGAATCAAAAACTTTTTCATCTTTTTCGTCATATAGGCTTGCGAGACGATGGGCAAGCCAGGCAATAGAGTTGCTTTTTCCACTACCTGCCGAATGCTGTATCAGATAATTATTGCCTGTGCCTTGTTCGCGGGCAGCCCGTATCATCTTCCGTACACAGTCAAGTTGATGATATCGGGGAAATATCATTTTCTCACGCTTGACAGTCTTTTCTCCAACCTTCTTTTTTTCAACCTGAAGATGGATAAATCTAGCCAGGATATCCAGAAAGCTATGGCGTTCCAGCACCTCTTCCCAAAGATAGGATGTCTTGTAACCATCAGGATTGTCTGGATTGCCTGCACCAAAATTGAATCCCTTGTTAAAAGGAAGGAAGTACGTGTTCCTGCCAGAGAGGCCAGTGGTCATATAGACTTCATCTGTATCCACTGCGAAATGCACTAGCGCCCGCTTCTTGAAATTGAATATTAGATCCTTTGGGTCACGGTCGTTCTTATACTGGCTGACAGCATTTCTCCAAGTCTGGCCAGTCATTGGATTCTTGAGCTCAACTGTCGCAATAGGGATGCCATTGAGGCTCAAAACCACGTCTAAGGTATTGCCATGCTGGTTTGAGTAACGTAGCTGGCGGGTAATGGTTAGACGGTTGGCGTCATATAATTTTTGCGTGTCCGGATTCAGGCCACTTGCCGGTGCAAAATAAGCCACGCGGAAAAGCTTGCCAAAGCACTTGAACCCATGCCGCAGGACAGAAAGGCTCCCCTCATACGGGGAATCAAGTGCCCTGCATAGGTCATCGAGCAAGGTTTCTTCGGCCTTGTTTTTTTGCAATTTTTCAAGATACGCCCATTCTTTGGGCTGGGTCTCCCGGACAAAGGAAAGGATGTCTTGTGGAAACAGGGCACGGTCACGATCAAATTTGTCTGGATCGCCTTTTTCGTAACCGCCTGCAGCAATAAGATACTCTTCAATAGCGGTTTCAAAGGCTTTTTCTGTATGCGTGCCTGGCATCAATCTCTCTCCATCCTTGGCAGCCAACCTCTCTCTTCTAATCTCATCCAAGCAATATGTATATGCTGAGGACGAAAGATACGGCGCTTTCGCTCACTCCACTGGTGAAACTTCTCTATAGCCTCATCAGGCGATCGCGCCGGACTGGGGTCGTGCCAGGCAATCCAGTGGACAGAGGAAAGGAGCTCCATACCGTATGGTGTTTCAAAGCCTTCAATTAATTCTGATACCCTTTCTAATCTCTCAAGGCTGTCCTTGTGTTTTCCCTTATCCAGAAATTCTCTGGCTTGTTTGGTTGCTCCTGGAAGCAATTCGATTTCCACATCAGGCTTTTGTGTGTCGCCATACCCTTGTATAAAATGTCCTTCCAGTATCTCCAGAACCTTATTGAGATTGTGGGCATACGGACCATAAATATGGGCGTGATAGTTCAACCGCAGTGGTTCCCCCGCCTCTTGAAGGAAATAGGCCAGCTTCTGAATCTCAAGCAAAGTCAGGCGGTAAGCGAGTTCGCAATATTGCTCCATCAGCATAATAAATAACGCCCTTGGAGGAGTCATTCGCGGTCGTTTTGTCCGTACAGGCATTGCTTTTGCATCCGGTGCTCCGTGTGGTTCGAATAATAATACTCTCACTTCAGGGAGGGACGAAAACGCCTTTTCTATCATCGGCCTGACTGTATTCCAATCCAGCCCCCCCAGGCCACACCCAAGAGGAGGAATGGCAATAGATTTAATCTCCCGCTTTTTCACCTCATCAACCAAGGCCTTCAGCCCTGCTTCAATATCCTCCAAACGCGACTTGCCCCGCCAATGCCGTTTAGTAGGAAAGTTGATGATATATTTAGGATTCCACATTGTCCCCGTCTCAAAAACAAACATCTTCCCTGGACGCACGTCCTTTGCTCTACATGCCCGCTCGTATGCTTTGAAGTTCTCTGGGAAAGCCTTCTTAAACTGCAAGGCAATCCCTTTACCCATATAGCCTACGCAATTCACAGTATTCACTAATGCTTCTGCGTCCGCCTCAAGGATATTGCCACGCGTAATTTCTATCATGGTGGCGCCCCCTTTCAATAGTACCACTCTCGCCGCACCCGTACAGGCCGATGCCAACGAGTTGGGAAACGGTTTAGTATCTTCTTTACCTTTTGGACCATTGTATCATTGATAACCCCAATTTCATTGATCAATTCCCAGTCGCAAAATCGATGCGCAAGGAATTCTGCCTGCTTTCTCCGCTGGCGATCCATGTCTTCTAAATCGTCCCTCCAGTAAGTAGCATACACGGTATCCCAGTCCACCTTATCGAGGTCTTTAAGATCATCAAACCAGGTCGTAAAGTGAGCTATACCGTGGCCGTCTGAAAAAACGAATTCCATTCCGCTTTCTTGGATAGTTTGAGCTGTGGAAATGAGGTATATAATCGGTTCCTGACCTTCAGTATATCCATCAACCCATCCTGTATGCAGTTGAAATAACATTGGAGAACGAGGGCCGAAATAAAAGGCCACATAGTCGTGTATCACACCTCCTGGCCCACATGGAATCCGGGTAATTCGCCGTTGCAACTGTATATCTATATTATGAATTGTCTTGTATTCCAATCCATTATCTGGAGTATGGTTAGGAGCATGTAGTCCGCCGCGCTCCAAGCATACATGGAGGTTGTCAACATGGATAAATCGGTAAATCGGCGTAGGAACTGGCACTGTCATCAAGCGGCTTCCTCCCCTGCCTGCGCCGTGTTCTCCGCGGCAGCCAGGCGCACGTCGATCTTACCTGTCACTGCCGCAGTGATGAGGGCCGTGCGGTATTCGCGGAGCGTATTTATCGACTCCCGGATCTTGCGAACAAGAGTATCAATTTTGCCAGCCTTAGCATCAATATAGGCAACGATATCCTTCTGTTCTCCAAGAGGGGGTAAGGCAAACGGCAGGTCCCCAACTTGGTGCTGGGTCATAATTGGCAACGTAGTGCTGGGAGCGATTCCCTGAAGAACTGGTTCAAGCCGCTTCAGCTGATAGGAGGCAAACTTGCCGGCGACCTTGCGTTTATCGAAAGTGACAACCGTTATCTGCTGGTTACAAGAGGCTTCGTGGTCGATGTAACCGACTTTACCGATAGTAGCACCAATCGTAACGATCATTGCCGACCCACGATCAAACAGGCGTGCAACACCATCTCGTACGGCTTCTTGAGCAATCAACTTCGCAGGGGAAGTAAGCACCAAATCAATTCCAAAGCTCCCGGGGCCATACCAAGGGATGTTTCCATTCTCGTAGTAACGGTCTTCGGCTGTAGGTGGCGTGCTACCTGTTTGGATTCTTGTTGCTACTCGGCGGAGAACAAAAGTCTCCCAATGCTCCGGTATCTCGCCCAGCCATTCGACGCCGGAGTCTTTCATCTTGACATTGGGGTTGAGGCCCTTGGTGACAGCATGGCTGATGAGCGCAGTGCGCTTCTCCTGCAATAGCTCAATTTGCCGTTCTTTCTTCTCGATCAGCGCGTCGATCCGCGCCGTCTCCCGGTCGAGGAATGTGGCAATGGCGCGTTGCTCAGAAAGACGTGGTAACGGCACTTGGTAGTTACGCACGAAGGAATCAGGTACACGCTTTTGTCCACCGGCGCCATACATTTCTGCCTCACCAAGCCGTCTAAAGGGGCTGCTTATTGAAAAGTAAAAGAAAAAGTTCACATCAAGCTCTGAACGCGGACGGATCACATGTAACTCAGTAGTGCCAAACCCGACACCATTGGATAAACCTTGTGCAATACTCCCTTTGCCATTCTCAAAGCATGGGGTAATCTTCGCGATAATTACATCTCCGTCTCTGAAGAACGTGTATCCTTGGTATATATCGCCAAGAAGGCGTGTCTCATCGAGAATCAGACCACCGAATTCACATAATGCTTCCATTGGTACAAAGGAAACTTCGGTATCTGATGGCCAGCCTGCCACCTCGGATTTAACAGGGTTAACCGCGGCGACATGGCGTAATCGCTTTACCTCCCAATGCACCGGTATCTCGCCCAGCCATTCGATGCCGGAGGGTTTGTATTTGGGATATGGACGCCATTTTTTCATTTGCCGGCCTTCCAGGGATAATTCGATTTTGGCGATTGTAGGGGCGAAAAATTTTTCACCCCTACAGGGTTTTCACGGTCGAATTCCCATTGCGCCGGGTTGTTAATGATATATTCCCGAATGCGGTTTAATTCGTTTTCGTCACGGATAATGTGTTCATAATAATTGCGTTGCCATAATTTTCCGGGGAATGTTGGCCAACCATTTTGTTTGACGCCATCAATATATCGTTTGGTTGTCATGGTCTTGAAACGGTGAACCACATCTGACAATGACATTGTAGGGGCAACCCCCTGTGGTTGCCCCATATTTCGTGGTTGCCCCGTATCAGGGCAGGCACAGGGGCCTGCCCCTACGATGACGACAATCCCATGAATATGGTTCGGCATGATTTGGCATACGTCAATATCAATACCCGGATAATATTTCGGAATTTCATTCCAAACGGATTCCACCATCCGTCCCGCGTCATTCAATACCATTTTACCATTTACAATTTCCCCAAACAAACATTTACGGTTCTGCGCACAGATGGTCACGAAATATGCTCCTTCCCGGGAATAATCGTATCCCTTTAGACGTATGCTCCGGCGCTTCTTTATCATTCCGTCATCTCCGCGAGCATCTCCGCGATCTCCTGCTCAATCTTCTTTAAGTCCGCCTCTATTTCCTCCAGGGGGCGCGGTGGAATGTATTTATAGAAATAGCGGTTGAAGTTGATCTCGTAACCTACCCTTGTTTTATTGTGATCGATCCAGGCATCTGGGACGTGCGGCAAGACCTCACGCTCGAAATAAGCTTGCACATCCTCCTTGAGCGGTACATTCTCGTAATCGCGAAGCTCGGGATCAGGTTCGGGATTACCGTTGGAATCAGTGCAGATATTTGCGGTTTCATCTCTTTCTGATAGCGCCATCAAGATAGCCTTCAACAATGATGAATTAGGAATGCCTAAGGGTGACCTTTTGAAAGCCGATTTCAAATCAGCAAGAAAGTCATCTCGGTTTTTCCAAGCCTTGTCCTTGGGAAGGGATTGAAGGACTGACATGATTTCTTCTTGTTTCCGTTTCCCATCGGCAATGTCGGATTCAGCCTCTTTCTTGTTTTTGCGCTTCTTGCTCGTTGCCAAGTTGATGAACTGTTTGGTCTCGCGAAGGCGTTCTAGCCGGTCCTCTGTAATTGCGAAATTCAACTTCAAGGGGCGCTCTACCGTGATGCGGCGATAACCGAAATCCTCGTTGTCAAATATTCTTACATATTCGTTTTCTTTGAACTCTCCGTAGAGGCGGGTGATTTCAGCGCGTTGATCCTCGCCTATTTCGTGGCGCTTCTGGCCCAGGCTTTTGCGCATTTTTTTGAAAAATGTCCTGGCATCTACAAGTTGTACTTTGCCCTTACGTTGCTTTTCCTTCCGGTTCGTAACTATCCACAAGTAAGTATGAATGCCGGTATTGTAAAAGAGTTGATCAGGCAGAGCCACGATCCCTTCCAGCCAGTCGTTCTCGATGATCCATCGGCGTATCTCGCTTTCGCCTGAACCCGCACCCCCAGTAAAAAGAGGCGAGCCATTGAAAACTATGGCAAGCCGGGTGCCGCCTTCAGCGAGATCTTTCATCTTGCTGATCATGTGCTGCAGAAAGAGCAGAGATCCATCATTGATTCGGGGAAGGCCTGCACCAAAGCGGCCACCAAAGCCCTGTTCCTCATGCTCCCGCTTTATGAAATCAGCCTCTGCTTCCCATTTCACGCCAAAAGGGGGATTAGCCAGCATGTAATCAAATTTTTTGTCAGGGAAGCGGTCTTCTGTGAAGCTGTCTCCAAAAGCTATGTGGTCGATGTTATGGCCCTTTATAAGCATGTCCGACCCGCAGATGGCATAGGCCTGCGGATTGAAATCCTGCCCAAATACCTCAAGACGGGCATCTGGGTTCAGTTCGCGTACATAGCTTTCGGCGACAGAGAGCATTCCTCCAGTCCCGCAGGCTGGATCATAGAGAGTTTTGACGATGCCTTTAGTAGTCAGGATATCGGTATCAGGGAGAAACAGGAGATCAACCATCAGCCGAATGACTTCCCGTGGTGTGAAATGATCGCCAGCCTCTTCATTACTCGCTTCGTTGAAACGCCGGATCAGCTCCTCGAATATGTACCCCATTTCACGATTGGAGACCCTATCGGGATGAAGATCTATTTCGCAAAATTTCGACACGAGAAGATAAAGGCGGTTGGCTTTGTCGAGCTTGGCGATGTGTTCCTCAAAGCCGAAGTGCTCTATTATCTCCCGTGCGCGTCTTGAGAATCCTTTGATATAGTTTGTGAGATTGGCTGCAATATTATCGGGATCGCCTTTTAGCTTTTCAAAAGTAAATTTGCTGATATTCCAGAAAGAGACACCTGCCACACGCTCGAGCTTCTTTTCTAAAACTCCCGGTCCTTTGGAACGAAATTCCTCATAGGCAGTTAGGACCTTGTCCTTTGTGGGCTCAAGAACACAGTCCAGTCTCCGAAGGACAGTCATGGGCAACATGACATCCTTGTACTGATTTGGTCGATACGGCCCGCGCAGCAAATCCGCCACAGACCAAATGAAGCTAACTTTTTCACCAAAGTTATCCACTTTTCCCTCGTTTTACAGCTCTTTTAGCCAAGAAATCGGGAATTCGTCCCGTTATCCCTTGGGGCATAAACGCTCCTTATTTCCGAATCGTTAAATAAGCGCGGACTTTATTTAACGATAAGGCAATTTCGTTAAATAAGAATATCCCGCACTCCATAAAACACAAATCGCAAGTCTCGCCAAATTCCCGCACCAAACCATTTCGTTTCTATCCATCACACAGCATATCGTAAGATTTCCAATTCAGCGGCTTTGTCCATCCGGGAGACCAGTTTTTCGATTTGCTCCATAGTTTCATCAGAGAGGATATATTCGCTGCAACGCTCGCACTCTTGCACTGGAACCCCTTTCACGATCACGACAGTATCTCTGTCCAGCTTAAAAGGCAGGTCTGTGACCGTCTTAGACATGTCCCCACCGCAAATATGGCATTTCATGCTTTTTTCCTCTTTTTTTCTCAAATGAGTAATCATCCTTCCCTGTCTGGGGGCACGTGGTTAGGGACGGCCACAGCTTTGCCTCAAATCCCAAGTTGGCACCAGTGCTATTGGTAGAATTTCTTGTTTTTCCCTTCTTTCGTGGCATTTCCGGGCCTCTTCCTTTTCAGGATATGTCGTATGATGATTTTTGAAATTTAGTGAAATTTATCTAAAATTAGTTGGGACGTCAAGTAATTTCCTTGTTATCCTGGGAAGTTATTGCGCAAGAGGTAAGCTGTCACAAACTAGCCAAGAGGTTAGAAAGCTGGGATGCGAGAAGGTTCAAGGAAAAATTCAAGGAAAAAAAGTAAGGAAAAAGAAGTAAGGTGGTGGGGAGAAAGGATAAGGGCAAAAGAATTGGAGGCGGCAACCGGATTCGAACCGGTGAATAACGGTTTTGCAGACCGCTGCCTTAGCCACTTGGCTATGCCGCCTTTGTTTTCTGGAGCGGGAAACGGGACTTGAACCCGCGACAACCACGTTGGCAACGTGGGGCTCTACCAACTGAGCTATTCCCGCCCGAACTTTACCCTAGGAACTGATATTAAATATTTTACTGGCCAAACCCAGTTTGTCAACAAAAAATCGGGAATGCCAAATGCATTAAGGTAGTCTATCATCCGGCCCGTCCGCTGAGAAAATCCGCTTGCTGAATTGGTGAAAATAGTCCCACCCTGACCAAATAGTTAAGATTAGAGCAACCCAAAGAACTATCATCCCTAACTTATGAAAATTAATTCCAAAATACGTATAATGGATACAAAGACCTACCAATGCAATGCTCTGGAATATGGTCTTGTACTTCCCTAGTGACCGAGCGGCAATCACGATGCCTTCTTTTACAGCCGCACCTCTGAGCCCTGTAATCGCCAGTTCCCTTGCTACTATGACGATGACCATCCAAACTGGTATCCTGCCTAGGGGAATAAGCATGATCATGGTCACCGTAACAAGAATTTTATCTGCCAATGGGTCAAAAAATTTGCCAAATGTTGTCACGGATTCGTAACGCCTAGCAAAAAACCCATCCAGGATATCTGTCACAAAGGCCAACGCCAAACAAATGCCAGCAAGAAGGCTGGGAATTGGTCCCGGGAAGTAAAGGAAGATTACCACAGGTGGAATACAGGCCATCCTGAGAAGGGTTAGTATGTTGGGGACTCTCGAAATCCCCCTCGTGGACTCTACCCTCATCCTAGCCCCTAACTACCCAAGGTTGAAATTAGAACTCCTTACCTTGAAACCTTGAACTGACTATAATATTTCATTACCCTCGCTACAAAACGCCTGGTTTCTGGTACAGGCGGGATACCGCCTGCCTGCTCCACCAACTCGGGGCCGGCATTATATGCAGCAACCGCCAATTGGATATTATTGCCAAAACGTTTGAGCAAACGGCTCAGGTAACGGGTGCCGCCGTAAATGTTCTCTTCTGGATCAAAGGGATCCTGGACCTGGAGTTCGTTTGCCGTGTCAGGCATCAATTGCATGAGTCCCTGTGCCCCCTTGTGGGATACGGCCTGGTGATCAAAGTCTGACTCGGCCTTTATAATGGCCTTGATCAAAGAAGGTTCAACATAAAATTCCTTGCCTGCCTGCTGGATAATTCCCTCATACTTTTTGATATAGGCCTTGGGAGTGCCCCTTTTTGTCTTTATATATAACCTGTACCTGGCATCATCTTTTACATTGGTAAAGTGCCAGACACCATTTTTGTCCTTAAACCTATATATATCGCCCTTGCATATGGAGGCCGAAAACAGCAATATCAAGGTAATGCCAGCCAAGCTACCCCAAAGCCCGGGTCTTGAGAATACTATCCCAATTTTTTCCAATCCTCCAAGAATTTGCTCAGACCTATATCAGTCAAGGGATGCTTAATAAGTTGTTGCATCACCTTGTAAGGTATCGTGGCTATGTCAGCTCCCATTAAGGCTGCATCCAGCACGTGTGTAGGATTGCGGATGCTGGCCACGATAATCTCCGTGTCATATCCGTAGTTTTCATAGATTGTGACTATTTGCTCAACCAGGTCCATTCCCCGGTGGCTTATATCATCCAGCCTTCCAACAAACGGGCTAATATAGGCCGCACCTGCCTTGGCTGCCATGAGTGCCTGGACAGGAGAAAAGCACAAGGTAACATTGGATCTTATGTCCTCCGATGCCAGTGCCTTTACAGCCTTAAGTCCTTCCTCGATCAGCGGGATCTTCACGACAATGTTATCAGCCAGCTTCGCGAGATCCCTTGCCTCCTTTATCATTCCATCGGCATCCAAGCTAACCACTTCAGCATTTACTGGGCCATCGACGATGCTGCAAATCTCCCTTAGAAGGTCCTTGAAATCCGATCTCCCCTCTCGTGATATCAGAGTGGGATTGGTTGTTACCCCGTCAAGCAGCCCCAGATCATTTGCCTTCCTTATCTCCTCCAGGTTCGCCGTATCAATAAAGAATTTCATATGTTCCTCCTTATTCTAAAACTAGTTCTGAGTTCAAAGGTTCAACCCATCGGCTTTATCGCCCAAGAGAGGTTGCGACACCTATTTTTTGCGTCCTTGTTCGATTTCAAAACGCTCGGCGCATTGCTTGCTACAAAAGTGATATATGCGTCCGCCAATAACACGAGTTTCCGCCTCCCTTGCGCTAATGAAGGTCTTGCAAACCGGATCCTGGACCATATCACTGATCTCGCTTGTTCTGCTTTGGTGATTGAGGCCCTTTGCCCTGGTTAGGTAGTTCTTCACCACCCTATATAGTAGGTATAAAAGAATAGCCAGAATTATAAGTCTCATTGATCAATTCTCCAAAAGCGTGACACCTTGGCCTTCTGAAGGGCACTTGGCAAGCAAGTCCTTTATTCTCTCCTTAAGCACAGGATGCACAAAATCAGGGGCCATTTCATTCAACGGCACCAATACAAACCGCCTCAAATGAAGCCTGGGGTGAGGAATCTGCAGGCCCTTCTCATTTATCACATGGTCTCCAAAAAAAAGGATATCCAGGT
>Ga0190359_1001663_pt1 | contig 13809 bp, 10 predicted proteins | sample 48721823_MG_FD_161269 | JGI IMG/M metagenome (GOLD analysis project Ga0190359, IMG submission 161269) | Hydrothermal vent microbial mat bacterial communities from Southern Trench, Guaymas Basin, Mexico - 4872-18-2-3_MG | ecosystem: Environmental > Aquatic > Marine > Hydrothermal vents >...
CTAACTCGGTTCCCCGTCTCTTTAACTCATAATTCATCACTCATAACTCGGTTCCTGACATACTCGCAACTCGGCTCTTGATCCCGGATTCTCGGCTCTCGGATTCTCGGTTCTCGACTCTTTAACTCATAACTCATAATTCATCACTCATAACTCACAACTTGGTTCTTGATGCACTCGCAACTCGAAATAGTGTTATAATCGGTGAAATATATTGTCAAGATATAGAGAACTGAGCTTTTGGAGGGGATAGCATGACTGAAGTAACCAGCAAAGCTTCAAAGGTCAAAGCTGCGACGAGAAAGTTGTCGCTTGCAACTACTTCCGAAAAAAATGAAGCTTTAATTTCCATAGCCAATGCTCTTAATAAAAGCAGGCTTGAAATACTCAAAACAAATGCTGAAGATGTCAAAAACGCAGTAGAAAAGGGAGTTAGGGAATCCCTTGTAGATAGATTAAAACTCACTGATAAAAGAATTGACAGCATGATCAACGCCTGCAATGAAGTTTCAAAACTTAAGGATCCTGTGGGAGAGGTTATCAACTCCTGGGTTGAGAAAGAACTGAGAATTGCGCAAGTAAGGGTACCACTAGGGGCAATTGGTATGATATATGAGTCAAGACCTAATGTAACGCTCGATGCCACCATTTTGGCATTGAAGGCAGGCAATTCTGTCTTGCTAAGAGGTGGAAGTGATGCAATCAGGTCAAACCTGGCTATCACTAAAGCGATTAAAGACGGTCTTAGCAATTCCAGCCTTCCAGAAACCTCTGTGGAGATCATTGAAGATACAGACAGAAAAAATGTCCAAGAAATGCTGAACCTTGACAGTTATCTATCTTTGATTATTCCCAGAGGAGGGGCTGGATTGATCAAATTCGTTGTAGAAAATTCATCTGTGCCTGTTCTTGAAACGGGTGTTGGCAACTGCCATATTTTCGTTGACGAGAGCGCTGATATAGAAAAGTCCATTGAAATAATCGATAACGCGAAAACCCAGCGTCCCGGTACCTGTAACGCTGTTGAAACCATTCTTGTGCATAAAAACATAGCCAAAAAATTCCTTCCTGCTATGGCAAAGCGACTTAGCTCAAAGGGAGTTGAACTCAGGGGATGTGAAACAACCAGAAAGATTATAGAAGCCAAAGCCGCTTCTGAAGAAGACTGGTCAACTGAATATCTTGATCTCATTCTCGCAATAAAAATAGTTGAAACTATTGATGAAGCCATGGAACACATTCAAAAATATTCGACAGGACACTCAGAAGCAATACTCACTGAGAATTACAGTAATGCGAGAAACTTTACCACTTCCATAGATGCCGCGGCAGTTTACGTGAATGCTTCTACGAGATTCACGGATGGCGAACAATTTGGATTTGGCGGTGAAATCGGGATAAGCACACAGAAATTGCATGCAAGAGGCCCTGTTGGGCTGAAAGAACTCACCACATATAAATATATCGTATTGGGCAATTACAGAGTGAGGGATTGACTTTGAAAAAGATCGTCGTGAAAGTAGGAAGCAATTTACTAGTAAAAGATGACGGAGCAATAGACAAGGAATACATGGTAGAGCTAGCCAGAACTCTTGCCAGATTTTGGCAAGAAGATAATCAGGTTGTGCTGGTAACTTCTGGAGCAAAAGCAGCTGGTTACGGGGTGGCTTTCCATAAAGATGTCGATCAAGACTTATATATAAAGCAAGCATTGTGTGCCATCGGGCAGGTTCAACTCATGAAGCTTTACGAAGGTGTCTTTGATTTTTATGGGATAAAGGTGGCACAGCTTCTTATGAACAGAGATGATTTCAGCAACAGGAAAAGATTTCTGAATCTTAGAAACACCTTGATCGGTCTTCTTGAAATGGGTTTTCTCCCAATAGTGAATGAAAACGACACTGTATCCACCGAAGAAATCAGCTTTGGAGACAACGACGTACTTGCAGCTATGTTTGCCATAGGCTGGAAAAGCGATTATCTGTTCCTGCTGTCCACGGTGGATGGGATAATAGACGAGGCTGGAAACAGAATCGGCGAATATAATTTTCACACACGCTTAAAAAAGCTTCCAGGTAATGGATGGGGGACTGGAGGTATCCAAACGAAGATAAGGGCTGCGCGGGCAGCTTCAGCAGCCGGGGTGGAAAGCTGCATATCCAATGGAAAAACGCTTGAAAATCTAGAAAAATTCATAAAGGGAGAAAGTATCGGCACTCGTTTCAAAGCACGTAATGCAATCAGCTCCAAAAAAGCCTGGATAGGATTTCTTTCCTCCCCTTCGGGAGTGGTTGTAATAAACAGAGGTGCTGAGTTAGCTCTAAAAAAATCAAAAAGTCTTTTGCCTGTCGGGGTTATTAAAATTGAAGGAGATTTTCATACAGGAGACATTGTCGATGTTCTGACTGAAAAGGGCAACAGAATCGGAAAGGGTATAACAAACTTCAATAGCACTGAAATGAGAAAAATCATCGGATTGAAAAGCATTGAAGCCAAGAAAGCGCTTGGATACGATTGTCCAACCGCTTTCATTCATACAGATAACTTCTGGAGAGAAGGCTAAATGCTTTGCATCTTTCCTCATAATAGCTCTTCAAACTTATTCTTTTCAACACCACATACTGGGCACACCCAATTTTCTGACAGCTCAGCGAAAGATGTTCCTGGTGCAGTTCCTGATTCTGGATCGCCGTTCCCCGGATCGTAAATATAACCACACACCGTGCAACGATATTTTTTGCCACCGTGAGCTTCAGCTTTTTTCTCTTCAACATATGTAGGAGCTGTTTTGGGAGACTTTCCTCCTTTAATTTCATGGTAATAGGCATATGTCATAGGTTCTTTTTTAGAAATTATTTCCCCGTTAACAAGCTTTCCCATGAAAACAACATGTGTACCGACATCCATGGAATTTACAACTTCTGCCTCTAAATTAGCTACACAGTAATCTTCAAGCAAAGGGGCACCAGTTATTCCTATCTTGTGATTTATATTTTCGAATTTATCTATATCTCTCCCGGATTTAAATCCGAAAAGCCCTATGAGCTTTAATGGAGTGTCCTTAGATAAGACAGACACTCCAAACACCTTGCTTTCCCGAATAAAATCGTAGGTGAGATTCTGCTTATTTATGCAAACTGCTATTGTGGGTGGTTCTGCCAAAACTTGAAATACCACATTGGCTATTTGCCCATTTTTCTTTCCGTTCAAGGTTGACGTAATTACATACAAACCATATGTAACTTTAAATAAAGCATCCAAATTCATCTTTTCACCTCCAGACAGCTACGATTGAAAAATATTGAGCTTGTCGGTTCTCTGCTACAATTTTACATTACCATCGTGATATTTATTTCAAGTGCCAACACATAGGTGGTAACTGGTTTTTCGTCGACACAAACACATTTGAAAAGTAAAACGCGACACAACAACTGGTGTAAGCGTTTTAGCATCCTTCTATGGAGAAGAATGGCTTTTGAGTAAATTATCCCTTCCTGAATCTTTCCTTATTATTCTGAATTTCATTACACACATTTAACTTACAGTCCAAACTTTTTCAATGGCGCTGGTGAGATAATGGTTTATAATTTAAATGATTAAATTATTAAATTAATGAAAGAAGGTAACCCGGTGCAAAAAAGAACCTCACTCATGATCATCATTATCTTTGCGCTTTCTTCTATTATCATATTCTCTTTTCTGCCAAAATTGAATTATGGATCTACTGAAGAGCTCACTTTTAGAGAAGGCAATTCAACAGAAAACCTTCCTGACAAGCTTCTGATTATTGTGAAAACTCCCGGCATTTTTAAAGTAGATAATTCCATGGCACTTTATAGAATGGTGCAGTCATTGAAAGCGATAGATGGGGTATTGAAAGTCAATTCCATTTTTGACGCTGCCGATGTAAAACTAAAGGGATTCAGCCTTGAAGGGAAGCCATATTTCAACGATGGTATTCCAGCAGAAAATGCCTCAGAAATTTTGAACAACCCACTTTATGTTGATAACCTCATTGATTCCAATGGAGAAGTTGCCTTCGTTATTCTCAACGTTAAAAACGTTAACCTTGAATCAGTGTTCAGTGTTCTCAAAGATCTTCCAAAAAATTTCGATTACAACGTAACAGGGACTCCGGTAGTGGATTACGGCATCCAAAAATCCGTGAAGCAACTCATTTTTATCTTTCCACCCGCACTTTTTTTCCTGATGTGGCTGATTTATTTTTTCAGGCTTGGGGATGTCCGTTCTGCAATGCTTCCCCCGTTGTTTGCAGCACTTGCAGCCGGGTTTACATACGGCATTGCGGCAATTATCGGAGTAAAACTCGATATACTCACATCAACAGCAGGACTTTTCGTTATCGTGGTGAGTTCTTCGTACGGGCTTCACGTGATTGACAGGTATCTTCTCTTCAGGTCCAAACAGGGCCATAGTGGAGCACTTATGCATGCAATTAAAGATGAGGCCCCTTCGCTTTTCTTGTCGGCACTTACAACTGCCGTTGGTTTTTTGACTTTCCTCTTTAGTTCAATGAAAGCTATGAAAGAATTGGGATTACTTGTTTCATTGGGAGTTGGATTTAGTTTCGCCTTCTCGTTGGTTGTAATTCCGGCTATCATTTCCCTTATCGATCTCAAAACTCACCACAAAAGGATGACCGTAAAATTCAAGCTGGGGAGCAAAACAGGAATTGGTATTTCAATTGCCATGTTATTTTTGCTTGTAATTTCGCCATTTTTCATAAAAAATCTCGAGGTGAATTCCGACCAATTTGGCTTTTTCAAAAAAAGCTCCGATCTGGTTCGCTCGGCTGAAGTTAGCAAAAAATATTTTGGCTGGGTTGTTCCCTTTTATATAGAACTCCAAAAAGATGGTAATTTCACTGCTAAAGATGCGGCCATTATTGAAAACATACTCGATGATCTTCATTCAATTAAAAATGTACGGGGTACCAGCTCAATAATGGACATTGTTGACAATTTCAATATTCCTCTCCCCATCACGATGATTTTCTCTCGCACTGAACGGGGTCAGGAATTTCTGAACGAATTTGTGGAAGGTAAAAATCTGCGAATAATGGTAAAAACACCTATAACTGACGCTGTGGGAGCCATAACTCTGAAGACGTCTATTGAGGATGTTATGAATAAGTATCCTCAATACACTTATACAGTGAATTCGCCTTTGTTGAATTTCGCAGCTTTGAATATGAATACCTCTAAAAACCAGATTATGACTATATTGATGGCCTCTGGTGCTATATTCATTTTGTTGCTTATCGTCTTTCGAAACCTACGATATACCCTGATAGCCATAGTCCCAATTGTGGGAACTACCATTATGAACTTCGCTTATATGGCGATTTTTGGGTTAAATTTGGATGTGGGAACTTCTATCGTTTCCGGAGTGCTCATGGGACTGATAATCGATTACTCAATTCACTTAATGTTGAGATATCGCACCATTAAAAGAGAGAAGGACGAAACTACGGCGATACAGAAAGCCATGGATGATATCGGACCTGTTATTGTGGCCAGTGGGCTTTCCCTTGCAGCTGGGTTTAGTGCTCTTTTCTTTACATCAATGAAGATTTATTCTGATCTGGCTTTGCTTCTAGTATTCGGTGTTGCTACCGGCGTGGTGATGACATTGTTTACAGTACCCATGCTCCTTCGTTTGAATGAGATGATAAAAGCCCGCCTTTCTGCCAAAAAGAGCTCTAAGCAAAGGAGCAAGAAACAGGCTGTCGCAAAACCGGTTAACGCTGAAAAGAGAATCTAATTTTCATTGCTAACGAGCTCAAGCGCTATTCGCGAACGCTCCAAATCAACTGATAACACTTTCACTTTGACAATTTGCCCTACGGAGAGAATTTCAAGAGGATCTCTTATTTTGCGACCCATTTTTGAACGGTGAATTAATCCATCCTGCTTAACGCCAATATCTACAAAAGCGCCAAAATCAACTACATTTCTCACAGTTCCTTCCAAGGTCATGCCTGGTTGAAGTTGCTCCATAGTGAGCACATCATCCCTGAGCAAAGGTTTCGGAAGTTCGTCTCTTGGATCCAATCCCGGTTTTTTCAAGGCTTCTACAACATCTCTTACAGTTATGAGGTTGTAATCCGTCTCTTCACAAAAGTCTTGGATGTTAAAGTTCCTAAGTCGGTCTCTGAGCTCTTCTTTGCACTTAACAAGATCGGTTGGGTTCATGCCAATGTTTTCGAGTACAGCGATCGCAATCTGGTAAGATTCCGGATGTATCGTGGTACTGTCAAGCGGATTGTCACCGCCGAGTATTCTGCAAAAACCAGCTGCCTGTTCAAATGCTTTGGAACCAATTCCCCTAACTTTCAACAATTCCTCGCGCTTTTTGAAAAGCCCCTTTTCTTCACGGTATTTCACGATATTCTCCGCGCTTTTTTCATTCAATCCGGAAATATATTTTAAAAGATGCTTTGAAGCGGTATTTAAGTTAACCCCGGCAAAATTCACCGCTGATTCAACTTCCCTATCAAGGGCCTTTTTCAATTTTGTTTTATTTACGTCGTGCTGGTACATGCCAACGCCTATTGACTCTGGCGGAATTTTAACATACTCTGCAAGGGGATCTTGAACTCTTCGGGCAATTGAAATAGCTCCCCGGGTTGTTACATCCAGATCCGGAAACTCTTCAATAGCCACCCTGGAAGCGGAATATATCGAAGCACCTGCTTCAGATACAATGAGATACTTACAGTTCAGTTTGTTTTTCCTAATAGTCTCAGCTACAAATAGTTCCGTCTCTCGTGAAGCAGTTCCATTTCCGATTGCTATGATTTCAACTTTCAGCAGCTTAACCGCTTCGACCACTTTCATTTCCGCTTGCATAAACTCGTTCTTTGGAGGAGTTGGATATATAGTGTCATAATATTGCATAGAGCCATCTTTTCCTATCACAGCGATTTTACAGCCTGTGCGATATCCGGGATCTATGCCCATTACAACTTTTGAACCCAGGGGTGTTTGAAGCAGCAGGTTGCGCAAATTCTTTGAAAAGACGGTTATGGCCCTATTTTCAGCCATCTCTTTGAGTTCGTTTCTTATTTCTCTTTCGATTGATGGGAAGAGAAGTCGTTTCAAAGAGTCTTCAGCGGCTTCCACCAGTTCTTCATAATAAGCGAGTTTTCTGTCAAAATTCAACACTCTCAGCACAACAGGAAGAAGATCGCCTGAAACTTCTACTCCAAGTTTTAAAACCTTTTCCCGTTCACCACGAAATAACGCCAATATCCTGTGAGGCACAAGCTGGGAAATGGGCTGGCTGAATTCATAGTAATCCCTGTAAATTCCTTTTGGGTCTTCAGCTTTTCCACGTTCCGAATAGAATTTTCCACTTTTCCTGACAACTTCCCTCAATTTATCACGTATGAGAAGGTTTATGGAAATCTCCTCGGCGATTATATCCTTCGCTCCTGATATGGCATCTTCAATGCTATTTACACCTTTTTCCATGTCAATGTAAGTGGAAATTACTTCTTCATTTCTGGTATAGCCGGTTTTTAGTAGCTCTGCCAAAGGTACCAAGCCCTTTTCCCTGGCAAGATCAGCCCTGGTCTTTTTTTTGCTTTTATATGGTGCATAAAGATCTTCAAGTTCTTGCAGGGTTTTGGCACCCAAAAAAGCGTTTTTTAATTCCGGTGTCAACTTTCCTCGCTCTTCAACAATCCTGATAATCTCCTGTTTTCTTTCATGAAGCTTTTTGAGATGTTCCAGCAGATCTGATATTTCCCTTATCTGGATTTCATCAAGCTCACCTGTTTTCTCTTTACGATAGCGCGCGATAAATGGAATTGTTTTACCGTCTTCAAGGAGCTCAATCGCATTTTTCACTTTCCACTGTGGGAGTTTTAGCTTATCAGCTATATCGTAAGAAAAATCCATTTTATTATTCACAAGATAACCTCCTGAATAGTTTTCAAAACCTCAATAGGAAATTTTCCTAAAGCTGTCTCGTCTGAAAGAACAACCCCCTTGTAGCCATGCTCAACCAGATCAATCAAATGGCAGATTTCGCTTCTCGTTGGAATGGAATGATCTACCATATGCTCCAACACGCCGCCTGCCATCAGTACGGGGATTTGGAACTCAGAAATCAGCTTGTTGAAATTCCTGTAATATTGTGCAAGACCTTTATAGCCAAGCTGTGCTCCCAAATCTCCTCGACATAGCCACAACTCATCGGCAACTTCCCCAATCTTCAAAAGGCGTTCTCGGGTGAGCTCTCGCTCAATTTTTGCAGCAACGTACCTTCCCGATAGGGATTTCAGCTCTTCAATTTCCTCTGCTGAGGAAACAAAAGAAAGGGCATACCTTACAAAACCGTACCCTTTCGTTTTTTCAACTATCATTTTATCCATGTCGGTGATACCCGTAAGTTCAACAGGATGCGGAGAAACATTCAACCCTTTTGCACCTTCAACTACCCCACCTTTTAGCACCATTGCTCTTGCAAAGCTTCTTCCAACGTTGAGAATTTTCAACCTAATTTTTCCATCCGAAAGAGAAAGCTCTTGCTCAGGGATTAGCATCTTTAAAATTTCAACGCTGACGATTAGAGCGTTACTCTTTGAAGAATCAGTAACCAACTCAATTTGCTGTCCAGTAATGAGCCTGATTTTAGGCTGATAACGGCTTAATCTCATTTTGTGCCCCTTCAGGTCTATATAAACAGGTAACTTAAGTCTTTGGGTTCTCAAATAATTCAGGAAATTCAAAAGTTGAACAATGCTCAAATGAGAAGAATTTATCCTCAAAGCTCCTGCACCGCTGTTCATAAGGGCTTCAATAATTTTTTTGTTCAGTATCGTTGCAACAATCAAAAAATCCTTCAAAAAAAGCACCTCCCCTAAAAGGATTATAAGGCATTTTGGAAGAGTCTGACAGCTTTTCTATATCCAATTGATTTCCAAAGCATTCAATGCACAAAATTGTAATAATTTTGCATTCAAATGCTATAATTAATTTATCATTGTTGTTATGAGTTAAAGGTTAACACCTATCCGAGGGTGGATTATTAATCATACGATTTCATTGTAAAAAAAAGGGGGGAGTCTCATGGATCTATCCTTTCTCAACAGCCTTATTCAAGCTGTTATTGAAAACTGGTATATCGTCTTGCCTTTCTCTATACTGATGTATTTTGGTGCTCGCTTTTTTGAAGCCGTAACGCTATTTTTGGTAGGTGCGGCAATTGGCTTTTTTTACATCTTTCCGGTAGTGAACAACCAGTTTGCTGACTTCATCAATGGGCTATCCGAATCCGTGCAAAAAGCGCTGCCTATTATTGTTGCTCTGATAATTGCCGTGGCATTTCTTGCAGTTTATAAGGTGGCTGTTTTCATTCTTGTTGCTTTAGCCGCTGGCGGTTTAGTGTATTTCTTTCTTAAAATCATCGTGGATTATTTGTCAGCCAACGTTGAACAATTGAGCAGTTTTTTAGGCAGCAGTGCTGTTACTTATATAGTTATCGGCGTAGCCATCATTGCAGCCATAGTAGGAGGAATCATGGGAAGCAAAAAAAGCAAAAGCGTGTTTACGACGGTTTCAATTATACTTGGATCTGTCGGGATGGTGCTTTCAGCCTATGTCCTTCTGATGAATATGGCTTTCAATATACCTACCGATGAGCTGACACAAAATATATCCGCTATACATATCTCGGCGATGGGAATTCTTGTGATCCTTCTCTCTATTTTTGGACTCAAAAGAGCTTTCGCTCATCCAGCTTAAAAACAATCTTGAGCAGGGATTCTTTTTCAAAGAAAGAATCCCTGTTTATTTGTTATGTGACTTTTCCCCATGTCAAATGTTGCTCCCAGAGAAAGTACCACTGCAAGTTCTATGGGAAGCTGATGCTTTGCAAGTTTTTCTATGGTTCTTTTTACGGGATATTCAACCCTTACAAATTCATACTTCAATACTCCACTGTCTATGTCAACAATCAAATAGCATGCCCTTGGATCACCATCTTTTGGACGACCAACACTGCCGTCGTTGAAAACGTACTTCCCTTTAACCCACCGTGCCATGGGTAAATGTGTATGACCGTTTATTATAATATCTGCATTTGTTGCTGCCACAACCCGCTCAAGTCGGTTTGGCTTTGTATCCGGCTTTATGTATTCAAGCAAATTGTTAAGAGGGCTACCGTGAACAAGAAGAAATCTTACGCCCTCCATTTCAAACTCAAGCTTATGAGGAAGGCCTCTCAGAAATGCTTTCGACACATCTGAAGTGTTCCTTATTGACCAATTGAGCGTGATATCTCCCACCTCTGTTTCCCTTCCTGGATTGTAAGCACAGCCACAGCTTTCTTTTTCGTATCCGATTGCATCGTCATAGTTTCCCATCACGGTTGGGATATTCTGTTCGATGATTTTTTTAACCGTTGCTTCGGGGTCAGGCCCATAACCAACAAGATCACCTACACAGTACAGTTTGTCTACATTCCTTTTCTTAATATCTTCAAGCACCGCGTCAAGTGCTTCAAGGTTTCCGTGGATGTCTGAGATGAATGCAATTTTCATGATTGTCTCCATTACCTCCTTAGTGGCATGATCTTTTTAATTCTTTTTTCTCTATGGCATATTCATTCTTAGCGAGTTCTATAATTTCTTTTATGAAAGGCTCATATGGCCTGGAAGGGCTGTAATATCTCCAGCGTCCCTCCTGCCTTACGGCGACAAGTCCCACATCAAGCAACTCCTTTAAATGCCTTGAAATAGTGGGCTGGGGAGCGTTAATAAGCTCCTCAAAATCACATACACACAGCTCATCATAGGTATCTGTAAAGGCAAGTATCTCGAGATTCAGTTCTTTGCTTAGCACCTTTAAAATATCCGGTAGCGATATGGTCTTAGATTTCATTTTCATCCCTCTTTTCTATTTGGCAAATCTGAATTTTTCTTTGTTCTTTTTCATCATAGCAACAAGTGATAGCATCACAGGAACTTCAACGAGTACTCCTACGACCGTTGCGAGAGCAGCACCTGAATCCATGCCAAAGAGGATGAGAGCCACAGCAATGGAAAGTTCAAAGAAATTCGACGCACCTATGAATGTTGAAGGCGCAGCTTCAAAATATTCTATTTTCAACGCTTTTGCCCCCATATAACCAATGTAGAATATCAGATAGGTTTGAAGAATCAAAGGAACTGCTATCAAAAGTATATGAAGTGGATTATCGAAAATCGTTTTTCCCTGGAACATGAAAACAAAGACAAGTGTAAGAAGCAACCCCAACTTGGTAAATGGATCAAAGTATGGAATAACTCTCTTTTCAAGAAATTCCTTTCCTTTCTTTCGAATAATATAACGTCTCGTCATAATTGCCAAAAGTAATGGAAGAGCCACATAGAAAACCACTGACCAGAAAATTGTTGAGAAAGGCACCGGGAAACCTGTGGATACGCCAATAAGCAACTTTCCAAGGGGTGCAAAAACAAAAAGAATCACCAGATCGTTAATTGCTACTTGCACCAATGCGTAGTTTATATTTCCCTTTGCAAGGTAGGTCCATACCAGTACCATGGCGGTGCATGGTGCAAGTCCCAAGAGTATCATCCCTGCAATATACTCGCTTGCAAGTGTTTCAGAAATGAATGATGCAAAAATAAATCGCATAAATAACCAAGAAATAAATGCCATTGTGAAGGGTTTTATTGCCCAGTTTACAATGAGCGTAAGAAATAGAGGTTTCGAGTTCGTTTGGACATTTGCAACTTCTTTGAACTCTATTTTCAACATAATAGGGTACATCATAAACAAAAGGACAATCGCAACGGGAATTGACACGTTGGCAATTTCCCAGCTTCCTAATCTGTTGGCAAGTTCCGGCCAAAGATTGCCCAGAATTGCTCCAAAGATCATTGCGAGTCCCACCCATATATACAGATATTTGCTGAAAAAATCCAGTCTCTCTTCATTCATGCTCATCACTCCAGGATAGATTCATATTCTCATATTCGAATATATAAATATTATATCTAAGAAAACTTATGTTTTTTAAACCAGGATATACTTTTGAATTACAGAACCGCGCATTTCAAAGTGATAGATACCGAACAAGCGCGAAATTACACCATAAATTTGCAATCTGGATTTAATTCCAGGACTTTAAGCGAACTAACTCTTAGGATGGTCTAAGTTTGTTCTAAGGAAGATTCTATATCATGGACATCCGATAAATAGTACTAAATAGTACAAAAAGATGTCTTGCGCTGCGCAACACAGGCTGTACTATCGGTTATCCGTGAAGGATTCACCGAATACTTAAATCAATCGAGGACCACTGGGTCCATAATCATATACAGAATAACACTTCGTTTTATACTCTACAATACCATATAATGCTAAATTAATTTACTGCTCTAAAGGAGGTGAAGATCAACATTTTCCAACGGATGTGGAAAACACGAAAAAGGGTATTATTGTAACGACATTGGTGGCAGTTCTCGTTCTCAGCGTCAGCATCTTCGTTTCGGTCCACACTGGAACGACCAGGCAGCACCGGAGTCGTGGGGCAACGTGATGTACAGGGCCAACGAGGACTTCGAACCTCTCCATCAGGATTGCGACGACATTTATTCCAACGGTGAAGACACTACAATAGAAGGCACCATCATCAAGATCGAATAGATGCCCCGAGGCAGAGGGAACTACCAGAATGCACCTGAACAGGGTAACTTCAGGAACGCACCAGCACGTGGCAATTTCGACAGCAAAGGCAGCTATGGACCTGGAAAGGGGCTGTTAGAATTTTTGATTCCCAACTTTTTACGGTATTGGTACCATACCAGTATGCTTTGCATCACGATGGAACATTGGCCATGGTGCATTCGCAGGCCCACCGCTATTACCTTTTAGAGCACAGAGGAAATACCCGCTTCCAACATAAATAGCGCTGTCATTTCCTACAACAGGTGATGAGTAAACATTGGGGCCTAATTCATACCTCCATTTTTCTGTTCCGTCCGAATTTACTGCATAAAAAATGCCATCATTGTTTCCGACATAAATGGTGCTGTCTGCTCCTATAGCGGGGGATGAATATATAGGCGCAGAAGTTGGGAATGCCCATGCTGCAGTACCATCTGGACTAATCGCATAGAGTTTCCCATCTAAGCTCCCAATGTAAACAGTATCATCAGTTCCTATTGCAGGTGATGAATATATAGGTCCAGACGTAGTAAATGCCCATTCCATTGATCCGTCAGGACTAATTGCATAGAGCTTTCCATCATAACTTCCAACATATATGGTTCCATCACTACTTATTGCTGGCGAGGAGTGCACCAAATTTCCAGTTGTAAATGACCACATCATTGTCCCATCAGGACTAATCGCGTAGAGCTTAAAATCATTGCTTCCAACATAAATAGTACCGTCAACACCTATCGCGGGCGACGAATCTATGCCCGCTGATGTCATGAAAGACCATTTTTTCGTGCCGTCAGAGTTTATCGCATACAGATTCTTATCCAGGCTTCCAACGTAAATAGTACCATCAACGCCTATTGCAGGCGATGAATTTATGGCTCCCAAAGCCGGAAACTTCCACGTCTGCGTTCCACCTGGACTAATTGCATAAAGGTAACCATCATAGCTTCCCACGTAGATAGTACCGTCAACACCTATCGCAGGCGACGAATCTACATCATCTCCTGTTGCAAACGTCCATTTCACAGTTCCATCAGGATTGATCGCATATAAGTAATTGTCCTGACTTCCAATGTAAATAATACCATCGTTACCTATCGCTGGAGAT
>Ga0190359_1001664_pt1 | contig 13808 bp, 22 predicted proteins | sample 48721823_MG_FD_161269 | JGI IMG/M metagenome (GOLD analysis project Ga0190359, IMG submission 161269) | Hydrothermal vent microbial mat bacterial communities from Southern Trench, Guaymas Basin, Mexico - 4872-18-2-3_MG | ecosystem: Environmental > Aquatic > Marine > Hydrothermal vents >...
CATCGGCATTGGCGTCAAAGGTAGGAGCCCAAATTTCTGACGTAACATCGAACCTTAAGTTTACTAGTGAGAACCTTGAAAATGTAGTCTCGAAACTCGATGAAAAAATAGACTCTCTATCTAAGTTAGAGACACTTCCAGAAAAACTCCTCGAAGCTATTGCAAAGAAGGAAATAAAAGCAGATACATCTGAGATCCAGTCTAGCTTGTTGTCCTTAACAGAAGATGTGACAAAGGTAAGAAAGGAGCTAGACAAATTATCAAACCTTGAGAAGGTGTTGAAAGAATTGAATACATCGTTAAGATCTCTAACAGAGCTCCCACAAGCTGTTGCAGAGCTTAGCAGAAGGATTAGCAATATGACTAGCGATATTGACGACCTAAAGGAAAGTATTGATTATGTTAAAGAAGTATCTTCTATGATTGAGGAGAGGTTAAAGAGGGTAAGCGAAGGGTCGGAGGGAGGTCAATGAATGATTGGTATCTCAGACCAGAAGAGATCATAGCAGAAATTAGGAAGAGGTACCCTACAGAAAAAGCTCTTAAACCACCGAAGAGACCCGCACTTCCAAGACTTGCATTTGCAAACGAGTATCTCTATGGGGCTCCCATATATGTTTATGGGGAAGGAATCAAGGGACAGTATCTTAGACATGCATACTTTGACAGAGAGGGCAAGAGGTATTGGGTAATAGAGTATGGCTTTGTCACTCTTTATGGAAAATTAAGGGACGGTAAGATAGTGCCATTGGTCGTATTAGGAGTACCAACGAGGTTTGTATTTGAGTATAAGCCAAAAGATTTTGTGGGGTATCCACTAGAGGTAATTCCAATGGGCTCTATCGAATGCCTTGAGGCTCAGATGATAAACCTAGACCGAGTTATGCAAGGAAAAGATCCAATCCTTATCATTGATAAATACGATTTCCTAAGAGGAGACGGCGGGAAAGTCCCAACGGAGTTTATGGATAGGATAATGGAGCAACAGAGACTCATAGAAACCCTTCAGACCACGGTCTGGGAATATGAAAAGGCTATAAAAGACTACCAGACGAACATAAACATACTGCAAGCAAGGGTGGCAAAGCTCCAAGAACTCGTAACATCCTACGAATCAAAGATCATAAGGCTTTCTACAGAAGTTACATCAGTTCAGCAAGAGCTCATTAGGTTGCGTGAGGAGATCCTTGTAAGAGGCACAGAAGCAGAGACACTAGAAGAGACAAGGAAGAGGTTACGTGATCTAACAGACGAGTTGACGGGAATGGTAAAGGATGTGTCCTCATGGATCTCTGATTTAAGAAGGACTATACAAATAAACAAACCAAGAGAAGAGGGTGAGAAGACATGAGCACGGCACAGCTAAACATAATAAACTCGACCATAAGAACCTTGCTGACAGAAATTGATGACCTCAAATATAGAAGAATCAAACTAGAGGATGTACTCAAGACCGTAGATGAGCTTGAAGACCAAATAGATGGAATGATATCAAGGTTAGCTCCAGAGAGGATAACAGATGAGAGGTTTAGTGCTGCTGTAAATGCGGTAAAGGACGTCTCAAAGGAAATGAAAGAGCTTAGGGATGCAATAATAAGTGGAAGATACGCCCTTGCAAAGAAAAAGGTACTTGATGTTCAATCTGTAGTCAGAAATGCCTACAGACTACTTATACTTCTCCATGCTGGGTCACCAACTACACTAATTTTCCAAGTCACTCCACAATTCCTCCGAGAGGAACTCCTATCTGCTCCAGAAGCACTCGTCTTCGCAAACCCAATGGCATCACAAATATATAGCATCCTCCAGAGAAAGGGTAAAGCAAGCGTAGAGGAGTTAGCTTTTGAGCTTAAGATTGACGATGAAACGAGAGACCAGTTTAACAACGCAATAGCCCACTTGATTGCTACGGGGTATGCTAAGCCGTACTATGACTCTTCTGGTAAAATGATACTAAAGCCTGCTAAAGGGTGATGATTATGGTGTATAGTGTCTTCTACTACGGGATGGAAGCAATCACGAGGGCAATACTAGGATTCACACTCAAGTTGTATGAAATAGCTAAGAAGAAGGAAAAGGAGAAAGTGGTAAAGAAGAAGAAAAAGGAGGCACCAGCACCTACGTGGGGATTCTTCTCGACGGTAAACATGTATAATGCAAAGGAGTACACTTGGGTGGGGAAGAGTACGAATCTCAGAGTATCAATACCAAGCCTTATTAAATTGCCGATAAAGGCACACGAGACAGCGAAGCCACCAGAGAGATTATATTTCACATTTGGCGAGGCAGCATCACCAGACTGGTTTAAGGAGATCGAACACCTTGCAGAATTAGTTGAAAAGAGCAGTAAGGGTGGTAAAGGTGCTTCTTGAAGTGATAATGGAGGCTGAAGTGAACTGTCCCTTCTGTGCAAGGCTAAAGCCACTACTTGAGAAACTCTGTAGGGACTTAGATGTTCCATTAACAATCAAATACTTGGGCAATAGGGCTGTAGCAGCCCATGAGGATAGTGCAGCATCTTCTACATTTTCACCAGAGTGGGTACAGAGATGGGGTTTACCCGAACACAAAAAGAAGCTTGAGAAAATAGCACCAGTCCTTAGCTACTTACAGAACATTGGAGCACAAACATTTCCGAATGTGATAATAAAGTGGCATGATGGAATAAGGACTAAAGAAATAGTTGTCAGAGGCTTTAATCCAAGAAGAGCTAATGAGTATTTGAGGAACCTTTACGTATTATTATCAACACTCAAAAAGGTGGTACGGAGATGAAGAACAAACATTCTTGGAAGGAATTGATTGGGGAGCCCCAGCTCTGCGAGGGTGGAAGGCTGATATCTATTGTCTTCTGTTGTGACCCAAGGAAGAAGAAGTGTCCTATCCTTGAAGAGGCTTTAAAGAATCTTGGTCTTACAGAGGAGGATTTTATAAAGGTTATGGAAAAGCACAGCATACCGATAAAGGAGATTGACGGTACTGGTTTTGGAGACCTAGCATTTTGTCCCTCGATGGAGAAGGAGTCTAAGGACAGAGATACGTTTCTCCTTGAAAACAACTGGGGGATAGTAAAGTACCTTAAGTATAAGTTCAAAATATTAGAGGATCTAATCCCAGAAGATAAGTGGGATTATGCGTTTGAAACAAGGATAATGAAGCAGTATGCTATAGAAGCACTTGAGCTAGATACCCAAAGGGTTTACAAAGCCCTAGCGATGGGTAACATAAATGGGACGCTAGTAGTTACAGAGATCATCAAAGATAGCGATTTAAGCGATGTAGAGCTAAGGTCAACAATAGCAAAGACAGAGTACGTTGGAGTGAGAATTCCCAAAGATCTGGTATCACAGCTTGATGAACTTGTTGAGAAGGGCATTGTAGGCTCACGTAGTGACGGCATAAGGAGGGCACTAATACTATATCTATCAGCAATATCCTCTGGTGTTAAACAAGGAATGCTTGTGAAACGTGAGAAATCTCAGTAATATTTATAACCTTACTTGTTCATAGATTTAATTGGTGATTGAAATGGCGAATGTAATAGGTAGAGGGCTTGATGCAATCCGCTCTTTTATTAACCGTTGTCTAGCGGCTGGAGGTACCCCAATCTTTAGAACCAGATATGGCGGCAAGAGACTACCAAACAACAGAGTTATTGCAGCCTGTTGGGGAGCTGGAAAGACGGTACACGGTGGAACAATCGAAGACGTCCCACCCGAAATCATTGAGAGAATGGAGAAAGAGCGTGGAGACTGGAAGTGGCTTAAGGAGTCTCTAGGATACTAAAGCTCATACTTTTCGTCTCTTTTGCTTTCTACTATTTCTACTTTTTTGAATTTTTTTGACGGTTAGGTATATATTTTCTTGTTCTGATATCTTATTTCGGTGGGAAAATGAAGATCGTCATTTGTAGGGAGGATCTTCCAGAAAACCCTAGGTGGAAGATACAGAAGTATCCCTACGAGAACTGTTGGGACATAGACGAGTTTTTCACAGAAGCCTCGAAGGCTGGTGAGGGAAGTAAACTCTTTGAAGAAGCTCGTAGGATCTATTGGGAGGCTTACTGGAGGCTTTTGGGTCGCTATAAGAAGGGAAGACCGTTTTTTGAGGTCTATGAGGTATATGAGACTGTAAATAAGATAAGACCAGTCTATGACAGAGAACGTTGGATTCTCTCGATGATTATAGGCTCTGCTATGGCAAGCGATGTAGTACCTCCTACAGTTAAAGCACAGACTGAGAGGTTGTACAGAAAGCTCTTTGGAAGACCCGTGGTAAGACAGAGGTAAGAAAACTTTTGACAAATATTATATACCTATTTTTTTATACATATTATAGTGGTCACTATGGTAGAGGTAGATGTGGACAGAGTCCTTAGCATAACTGAGAAGGTATCAAACGCAATAGGAATCCTTTTATCAATGTTCTTAACGATACAGCTACTCGGTGATCTGCTAGGAGTGCCGATAAGTGAGTTACTAAAGATGGCGGTAAGTAAACCTTGGGTTATCCCAACGGAGTGGATAGAGCAATACTACCCAGTATGGTACGGTATGGAGTGGGGATTACTTATTCTTATGGTATTCGACAACGTTTATACAACGAAATGTCTTCAGACATTAAAGTCCCCTCCACCCGTAAAGTACGAGAGATGGATGTCCTTTGCTATTTTTATGTTGTCGTTTTGGCTTACACTAGTGTTTAGGTACGGATCGCTTACGATGATAACTATATTTGCAGCGATAACTTTTTCATATACGATGTTCATAAAGAAAGAATAGGGTGTACACTATGGACGCAATGTCACTACTTTATCAGCTCGCATATTACTTTCCTTATTACGTTGTTTTAGTCTTTTTCCCTATGGTAGCTAGGGTGCTCATCGAAAGAGCTCTGGGGATAAGACCAGAGATATTTGAGAGTAGGACATTCCCAATATTACCCCTTAATATGGCGTATGAAACAGCGTTTAGGACTCTTGTGTTATCGGGGCTATACTACCCTCTTTTTGAGGAGCTAGTTTTTAGAGGACTTCCCCATTTCTTCTTTGGCTCTCTTGGAGTTGTAGTAGGCTCTACAGTCTGGGTACTAATGCACCCAGCGTGGCAACTTCAATATCTTTCGGCATTTCCGTTAAAGAAGAAGTTGGCATTCACGGCAACATCAACAGCGTACTATGTCTGTAACGCTATATTCTATTCAATGATGTGGATAAACGGTGCTGGATTAGCGGCAATCATATATCACGCTGGTCATAATATATGGCTTACCTTAGCAGATATAATCAGAGAGTCGATACCAATACCCAAGTTTAGGTTCTCGAAGAAGGAGAAGAAAGGTTCGCCAATAGCTATAAAACCAGTTTTGGCTTCTAGAAGGAAGATACCTAAGCCCTCAGAAGAGGAAAAGCTACCAGAGCACACGATGCATTTTGTTGTCAAAAAAAGCACACCCTCACTATCACGTGAGGCTGAGGATGCCTTGAGTATGATATATGTTCGAAAGAAAGAGTAAAAAATGTATTGCTCAATAATTTATTATTGGTGATGGATATGCCAAAGATCGAGATGGAACCCAAGGAGACATACTTAGCGGTAGGGTTTGTCTTTGCAGTAATACTTACGATAGTACTGGTGAATCTTGGATACATTACTACGCCACTAACGCTGGGACTTATCGTTACTTTGACTACAGTACTTGTTCTGTTGGGACACGTGTTAGTCCAGAAGGGAGTATTCGCCAAGTCAACAATGTACGTCTGGTATCTTATGGTATTTGGTTTGGCAATGATTTTATACGGTGCGATTTACGGTGGATACATCCCAATAGCATTCTCTTATGGGGGCAAAGTAGCTGAAGTAGCTCTCTCAAATGCATTGTTCTACACGTTACTTGTTGTTGCAGTAGTTGGTGCAGTCCTCAGCACGTTCTTTGGGTACCACTACTTCAAGGAAGAGAAAGAAAGAGTAAGGTACTGAGCTAAAGCTTTTTATTACTCTTATTTATTTTTTATTTTTTGGAGGGAGATTAGATGAGAGTTTATCGAATATTCAGAATAATAGTGAATAGTTTTGCAATGATTCTAATGTTACTACTTGCATTTTTTGTATGGAACTATAGTCCGTTATACTCATTTATCTTCTTCTTAGCATCATTGGATCAATTTGAGGATGTTTATTTTTATGTCTATAGAAAAAGGCTAGTGCCCGTATGGTTATTCCCATTTGATGTGATGTTCGAAGTAGTCCTTGCTGGTATTGGTGTAGCAATATTGATATTCTCATTGATATATTACTCATATTTCCAAACGTGGTTCTTCAGAGTCATGATTCCTCTATCAATCGTCATAATATATTCTGCTATAGAAGATATTGTAGTGTGGATGAGGAGTGCTCGTGCAAAGACCGAAGAAACATTATCACCATCTATGGTGGCACATTATGTATGTCCGAAGGAAGAGATCCACGAGGGAAGGAAGTTCGTCAGAAGGAAGTAGATTTTATAAGGATAATATTGATGATGAGGTCAAGTCCATACTGAGTGACCCCAAAGTCAAAAAGTACATTTTCCTAGTCGGAGATATAACTGCAATACTCGTAATTTTGGTATCAATTCCCTTGATAATATCCTTTGTAGAGCCTATGCACTCGGCTGTTTTCCGAATTGACCCAGACCTTAAGGCACAGTTGGCTGAAGGAATCCCTTCTAACGCTTATATCGTAGCAAAAATAGACGCAAACATTCCTTTGAATCGTATAAACGTCCTAAAGGTATGGTATTTTGGAGATATAAAAATCGTGAAGGCAAAACTCCTTTCAGAATCTCAACTTGAAAAAATAGCAGAATCTGGGGGAATAATATCGATATACGGAGAGAAAACTCTGACAAAGTCTCCTACGTACTACCTAAATGTTGAGGACTACCCGAATTTTAGAGAGGTAGATATAGACAACGCATTTCACAAAGCTGATGGAGTATCATGGACTGGGGATGGAGTCACAGTAGCAATAATAGACACGGGCATTGATTATACGCATCCAGATTTCTACGATGAAAACGGGAAGTCAATAATAAAGGTCTTAGCATCTGTTTTATATGTAAATGAAGAGACTGGGGAGTTTTTAGAGTGGGTACCATACGTAAACGGGTCTATGCAAGACCTCTTGGAGTTTGATATGGCGATATGGGAGCAATACGGAGAACCAGCGTTTCTGGACATCTGTGGTCATGGGACACACGTTGCTGGGATAGTTGCTGGACGAGGGTGGGCATCAGACGGAAAATTCAAGGGAATAGCCCCCGATGTTGACCTTGTTATAGTTAAAGCATTCAACAAGGACGGAACGGCTTTTTTGGAAGACTGTCTTAACGGTCTAAGTTGGGTATATAATAATACAGAAAAATATGATATAAAGGTACTGAGTCTAAGTTGGGGGGCAACATTTGCCTCTGATGGTCACGATCCTATTTCTATGGCTGCAAACGAAATAGCAGAAAAGGGAGTATTTGTCTTTGCAGCAGCGGGGAATGAGGGTAACATTCCGACAACAATAGTGGTTCCAGCAGTAGCAGAGAAAGTGTTTGCAGTAGGGGCTTGGGATGCATATTATGACAAGTTAGCACCGTTTAGCTCTATAGGAACTACCATTGACCTAAGAATGAAACCAGACTTTGTAGCTTCTGGAGTAATGGTCGTGTCGTGTAGGTCTCAGTATGTAAGGTTCTCAGAAGAGTATATGGTCGGAGAATATTACGTAGCGATGTCTGGGACTTCTATGGCAACCCCAGTCGTTGCTGGAATAGCAGCAAACTTCATAGAGTATTATAGGTACTGGTACGGAGAAGATCCAACTGTTAACGACTTTTTAGAATGGATCAAGCACAATGCGAGGCATATTAACTTCGTTAAGGACTTTATAACTGGTTATGGAATACCCTATTCTCCTCACACGTAAAGAAAAGCTTTTTAGATATTTTGCACATATATTTTTTTAGGGTGAGCATCATGAAGTACGGAATAGTGGCAACTCTGATTATGATACTAGCGATAGGAAGTCTGATCGTTGCACCAATGTTACAGGCAGAGGAAGCAAACTTCAACGTGACAGTAACCGTGATAGGGGACGACGGGAGACCACTAGAGAACGCCCAAGTGACTCTCTATGACTCCTTGGGCAACGCATACACCAACGAGACAAACGAGACTGGAGTTACGGTGATAACCGTACCATCAAACGCAACGTACTTAGTTGTTGTGAAGGGAGAATACTATATACTCGACACGGTTGCTGTTTCTGGAAACACAAGCTATGAGGTAAACGCTAGTGCTATGTATTACGCAAACATAACCTCTGAACCAGTATCTGCAGACGTTATCTTAGGGCTCACATCATTCGAGTACGTGAACATAACTGTAACCACAAATGTTAAAGTCTATGCACCATCAGAGATTAACGTGACGTTCCCAACAGAGATAAAGAAGTTCCCATGGAGATACGTCCTTGAGAACATCACTTATGACAATACGGTAGTGGAGAACAAGTCATACATAGTCCTTGACATGGCTAAGGACTACGACGTGAAGGCTAACTACAGACAGGAGTTCTACCTCAAGCTAGAGTCTTGGATGCTCTACTTGCTCGTAGGGCTTCTTGTGTTAGCAATAGTCGTAGCGTTCTTCGCTGGGACGAGGACTGCAAGAGCTGTTGTCGAAGAGTGGCGTGCAAAGAACAGCAAGTTCGTAAGGAGGAAGTAAAACTATGGACGACAAAAAGGAGTGGGTAGAGAAGGTAAAGAAAGAGTTAAATGAGTTTGTTATTGGAGACGAGGATTTAGATAAAGTATTCGAACCTTTATTGAACACTTGTTCAAAGCTTGCGAAGACATACGATGAGTTCAAGCAATGTGTTTCAGAAGGAATATCAACTTTAAAGAGTGTAATAACCAAAGTTCGTCCTTAGTCACTTTTTATTTTTTTGTTAACCCGTCACAATTTTTTAGGGGGAGCATATGCCCGTTAAAAGTGAGCAAACTATCTCAGAAGCAACCCAAATACACCTTTTTCTCTCGATTATACTACTCCTTCTTCTAACTAGGTTCTGGGGACTTGTCCCCGATACGTTTGGTGAGGCTCTTTTTGCGTGTATCTCAATGCCCGCACTATATGCGATGTCATACTACACAACAAGGAGGTACAGAGAGGTAAAAGGGACGTTTGTAAAGAAAAGGACGGGAGAACCAGTTTATATTGGAAGGAGGGTTGACTGGACATCAGAAATAATTGCAATATTGTCTTCATACTTCATGGGATTCATAGTCTTTGCATCGTTTACGGGAACATGGGACATAATTACGTACACAATAGCATTCTTCTCAATACAGCTTATGAGGTTAATAATTGTAGAAATATCAATGGAAGCACAAAAATTAGGGATGGACATACAGCACCCGCTTATGATAGTGCTGATCTCGCTGACATCAGCCACGTTGGTACTTCTCGTATTGACTGGTATTTTCTATTTTATTGGCGTATTCCTGTAGTTTCTCTAGAACCCACATTTTTAGTAGTTTGTAGTTAGAGATGTTTTCGTCACTAAAGAACTCTTCTTTCACTTTCTCAAGGAGATCATATTCTTCCTTCTCCAAGTATATTGATACCCACTTCCCTCTGCTTTTGCCTTTTGGCATAGCATCACCTAATATAAGAATATATGTGTGGTAATATATATTTTGACAAAAACCAGCCCCCAAAAAATGTAGAAGGTACTACTTTGCCACAGTTTGCCGCAGTTTGCCACAAAAGTTTGCCACACTTATATATTGTGGCAAACCGAATGTGGCAAACCATGTAGAAGATACTACACATAAAAAATGATAAGATATTTATGTTTGTCAAATTAACTAGAAATAGTTAGACCTCAAGAGGGCACTCATCCGTATTGTCGTGCCCTCTTAAAGGGGGTCAGTCCTATATGAAGGATGCTCAAGATAATTATATAAATCTTTCTCTAGAAGAGAGGATAAGACTTCTTTTGAAGGATGGGTATTCTATAAGGATTCACAAATTCAAGTCCAAAGGTAAGCTCTATTTTTATGTCAAGGCAATAAAGAATGTTGACGGTAAAAGGAAGGAGACCACAGTAGCGAGAGTGTCTCCAGAGGAAGCAGAGAGGCTTAAGGAGCTAGGACTCGTTGGAAATAGGAAAAAGCTAAACAGAAAATCTTATAAGAAGAAGCAAAAGACCCCCAGTAATAACACTACTACTAGTGCCCAGCCCAAGGTCAACAACGGTTTAAATTTTTTCGATCATGTTGGTGGGGTAGAACCCACCCAAGGGAAAGAAGTGAGCGATCATAACAAATATAAAGTCGGTTTTCATAACCTTTCTCTTACGTTAAACAGAAGTATCGAAGCAAAAGACCTTGTAGGGAAAGGGTTCTCATATAACGAGAGGTCAAAGCAATATATGAAGTCCTATGAGGTAATGGGGAGAAGAGTAACGGTCTTCGTAAGCAAGAATGGAAATGTATCTATCAACGTTAGGGCATCGGAGAATCCCATAGGCAAAGAGGAAATAAACGCCTTTGTCAGCGGTCTTCTAGGGCTTTTGAGCTCTGTTTTCGGGAAGAGAATAGACGCTAGGGAAGTTACCGTAAAGAACTTCGAGTTCAACGTTGACGAGAACTGTGACTATGAACTCCCAGCGAGGAGGCTCGAAGTAAGCGTGCACATGCCCGAAAAGAACAAGATGAGGAGGGAAATTAGGTACAGCGGAGACATTCCGCTGACGGTATTTATGAACGGGGGGTTTACAAACGAGTATTTCAAACTAAACAACATAAACGCCGTAAAGAACATCCTATCCGAGGCTACAGACACCCTCTACAGCTTCTCTGGAGCGACATACGTTGATTCGGTTAACATGATCTGCAAGGACGTTGTGGAAGCCCTAGACGAGGAGCAAGTGCACAACCTAATGCTACACGTCAATAAGAGCCCTCAGAGAATCCCAAAGGACTATGTCTTACATAAAAAGGTAAACGGCGTGTGGGTAAAGAAGATAGCACTCCCAGTAAAGAACCTCCTTATGCGTATTGTAGAGATATGGGCTTCGAGGAGGAGCGTTACCATATATGTAAAGGCTTCTGGGTGTCCAATGGGCTATGACGACTTTATGAAAGTCCTTGGCGTCATAGAGCACGAGCTATACAACCTATACGGAGAGACGATATCACACGACGACATTAGGGTTCTGAGGGTGGAGTTCAACGTTGACAACCCAGTTATGATATCCGCCCAAGACTACGTCGTGACCGTAAGGGACATCGAAGAGGAGTATAGGAGGTACATAAAGGTATTGCCCGACGGAAACATGGTTGAACGCATAGAGAGGGTGGAACATAAGAAGAGGTCACTCACGGACTTCGTAGAGGAGATGAAGCTGAGGAGGGATGTCGGGAGAACCCTTATAGACATAAAGAAGACCCTTGAGGAAGTAAAAGGTTCAATGACATCAAGGCAACTGGAAGTGGGAGCGGTAGTGGAGGCAGTAGCAAACCGTATAGCAAACGTCATCTGGGCTATGTTCGAGAAACACGATGCGAATTTGGAGCGGGTTTTAAAGCAGTCCCTCAAGGATCTGTTAAATAAAGTCGAGGAGTGGGTGAAGGACTACGTAGAACAGAAGGTCTCCGAGCTCGGTAACGTTATGACAAACGGCAACGGCAATAGTCGCAGAGAGTACCCTTGGGACAAGACCATAAACGATGTTCCAAGGGGGCTTGTGAAGTTCCTTTCAGAGCTAGACAAGGCTGGTTATATACGCATAATGTATGAAAAGGTCATGTACGGGGACAAGCTTTGGGCTGCAATCCGATATTACAAGGGCAACATAGACGCCTTCATAGAGGAAGCCTCCTATGAATTCCTAGATGCGAAGGCTGACCTAAGGAAGCTCTTCAAGTCCGTGATAAAGGCAATCCGCTTCTACGACAACAAATACGGTGATATAACGGGAGTGCCGTGGAGCAAGTTCCTAGAAGCCCTCGAAATGTTCTACGGGAAGAGCATAGGAGAGATAGAGATTGAGCTTAGGAAGTGTGGGTATTACAAGCCCCAGATGTAGAAGCTCCTACATACCATTTGACAAAACGTATTTATCCTCTGGTGAGTCTATTTTAAAGTGATTGATCTCCGAGACCGATGATTGGGACGCCTTGGACTGACGTAATGATGAATGTGCCCACCGAAGAGGTCTTGCCCCCGTAGTAGAGCACGGGGTCTGACCCTTATGATGCTCCGTGTCTCTGTGACGGGGGCACCATAGAAATTTCGCCCAAGGAGGGGATGATTATGGATGAAGAAATAAAATTGGGTGAGATTATTGAAATAAAGTTTCCCAAGGACAAGATAGAGTTTTGGGAGAAAGTCAAAAAGATAGTTGATATATTCCTTGAGGATAAGTCCAAAGAGGATGCTTAGAAATGAGCAAAGAAGTAACAGTCATCTTGGACGAGGAAGTATATAAGAAGCTGAGGAAAATCCAAGGTCTCCTCATAGAAGTCACAAACGAACATTGGAGCTTTTCAAAGGTCGTAGAAGCGGTTATACTTACTGGTCTAGACAAACTTGAAAAGCTACCTCTTTTCGGCAAGCCGTACTATCTTAAGGAGAGGATGGAAAAGATGGAGAAAGAAAGAGAAGCAAAGGAAGCAGAAGAAAAGGAGACAGAGGAATTAAAGGAAGCAGAAGGTGATAAGCGTGAGAAGTGATCTAAAAGAACTACATAAGAAGGCACTTAAAGCCATCGAGAAAATGAATAAAGACGAGAAAAAGCTGATTAGGGAACTTGTTGAAATATCTCCAAACAGTATTATGTATTTAGGTTATATTCCGATTGACGTAAGATTTGAGAAAAATGAGTAGAAGGTGATAAGAAATGAAACCACCTATTATCATAAGTGTCCAACCTCCAGATTATTTGTTTATCTCAGATGATCCTGAAGAGAGTAATAGGTTAGTAATTCTTATAGCTAACAATACGAATAAAGAAATAAAGCCAAATGTAACTGTTGAGTTTCCTAAAGGAGTTAATTACTATTTTTCAGGAAACCTCATAGAATCGGAGAAGTTTACAATTGATGAATATCGCAAAATATTTGGAAAAGACTTTGTTATAAAACCAAAAGCAAAAAGAAAAATTGTTTTAGTCCCTATTTATCGAGAAGAGCTTATTGATAAAGAAGAAGGTCTGGGAGTTGATATGAACGCCGTTATTAAAGTAGATGCGGAGAAGACATCCTTTTCTAAGGAAGTTAGAATTATATAAGGTGATAAGAATGAAGAGACGTAGCGAAAAAAGACCAGATGGAAACATTTGGAAGGAGATAATTTTCTACAATGATGATGTAAAAGTGGCTTTAGAGGCTTGGCAATACGCAGAGGACGAAGATAGATATCTATGGGGTTTTGATGAAACAGAAATCCAAGGGGATCATATTAAAGAAGAGAACATAGACGTTATCGAAGCTTTAAAGCTCTTCGTTGAACTAATAGAAAAGAAGTGGGATGTTGTAAGCCTTGACATAATGCCCAAAGAGTATCAGAAAGATGCTAATTTTAGAATAAGCATAACGAATCGCCCTAAGAGGGGCATTGAAATCTTTATTACAATTAATGAGACGGAAATTAACAAGGAATTGGCTGATAAGCTCAAGAAGATAAAAGAGATAATTGAGGGGAGTGAAAAATGAAAAAACATCTCACAGAAGACGATATTCGTAAGATCTTCACAGATCCAAATGCATTG
>Ga0190359_1001665_pt1 | contig 13807 bp, 13 predicted proteins | sample 48721823_MG_FD_161269 | JGI IMG/M metagenome (GOLD analysis project Ga0190359, IMG submission 161269) | Hydrothermal vent microbial mat bacterial communities from Southern Trench, Guaymas Basin, Mexico - 4872-18-2-3_MG | ecosystem: Environmental > Aquatic > Marine > Hydrothermal vents >...
CCTCGGCGACGAAATCTTTGGCTGTCATATCTTTTGCCAATGCCAATGATGCATTAAAGGCAAGGGCAGCGCTGATCATTAGCACAATTACCAAAATCAAACTTTTCTTTTTCATAAAATTTTCTCCTTATTGTTTTACTGTTAAATATTTAATCAAATAATCCCATTATATATATTAAGAGAATACAACTATCACAAAACTAACCTATTGACTTGCTTATCACCTCCTCTCAAAGGACTATTTTTCAACTACTTATTTTGGTTGCCATTTCTGCTTTTTTGGAATCAAATTAACAGGAACTATCACATTCTTGTTTGCCCCTTTTTCATTTTCTTCTACATCTTTTTCCAGCAAGAAAAGAGATTCATTTCCATGGCATGCATTGCAACTTGCATTCTGTGTTGTTTTTAGCCTGATATTATGGGGTGTTGCCATTTTCCAGGTCGGCAGAGCATCGAAATTGCTAAATGCATCCTTTACATAAAAGTCAAAAGTTCTCTTATCAGCAGGCACATGCCGTAAGGTGACGAATTTCTCAGGTCTCTTCTCTGATTTCAACGGATTAAGACCAATCTTGAAATCAAACCACGATCCCTTTGTCTTATAAAAGGCAAGGCCCTTCTTATCCTTTCCCACATGGCAGGAGGAGCAATTATTATAGGGCTGGGAATGACAGACATAGCAGCTTGCCTTATCCTTATGAATCCTGTGAGTTATCACATTTTTTGCCTCTCTTTTATATATGTCCTTATGACAATCGACACATTTTGGCCCATTTTCTACCATGTATCTGCTTGCGTAATCCTTTCCATTACCATGCATCTCTTTGCCGGTGTGGCACTTGTCGCATTTCATATACTTTTCCCTGTGAATACTCGGTAAAAGCCCCTCGTGCTCACCAAGATATTCTTTCTGTATACGACTCCCATGACAGGCAGTGCAGACCTCCTGCATGGGTGGTTTTTTTTGAAAGAGGTGCCCATCCAGAAATCCCCCTTCAACTGAGTTTGGTCTGCTAATGTGGCACTGGCCGCAACTGCTGTGGCATTGAGAGCAATGGTTATTCATTGCACATCCCACTTTGTTGCGGACTACCGTATTACTGCTCGCCCTTTCATCAATTATTAATTTATAAGGTCGCAGGCTGACATGAAGACTCTTTTGGTAATTCTCATTAATCTCATCATGGCAGTCTCCACAAGCGGCGGTGGCGTCAGGATAGGTAGGATCTTTCACAACGCCCTTATGGGCTGTCTTCCAGTTAGGGTCATCCGGGTTACCGCCATGGCATTCATGGCATGCAATCTCTCCATGGTTTTCATCATCAACAATGTCACTGTCAACAAAAATCTTCTCGTGCGGAGCCAACGGCTCCACAGCGCCGCCTCATCCCTCTCCTGCTGTTTCTGCAGACTTAAGCGCCGGCCTGGTTTTTGCTATCTCCCTGGTTATTTCTATCAATTTCTTGGCGCTGGTATGGCATTTAAAACACTGGGTATCCTCATACGCCTGGCTTATGAAAGGACTACCCGGAATAAAAACCAGAAAAAAACCAACAACTAAACCAATCACTCTGAAATATTTCATACCTAAAACCCCCTGCTTCATGTTTAAAAACCAAAGTAGGCAAATCTTCTCATGCAAATTGCAAAAATTCTTTAATTTGCAAATCCCATATCAAATTTGTAAAATAATGTCAAAATAATTTTCCGACAAAAGTATATTGTTTGTGTTCGTTGAGTTTTCTGCCTTTGGTAAAACTCAACCCAATGAACACAATAGACATTACAATAACAGAATAACCATTATTTAATGGGCGATAGATTGTATTTCTTCATCTTTCTCCACAAGGTACTTTTATCAATATGAAGTAGTTCGGCAGTCTCTTTCATATCCCATTGGCACTGATCCAGAAACTCGAGGATAGTTTTTCTTTCGATAATAGCTAAGGGTTTTAAACTATGAGATAATGCCATCGATCCAGACAATAAAGAATCTTTTGAAGGCTCCTCAAGTAAAACTTGAGGAAGATGATAGGGATGAATGGTAGTATTCTCACAAAGGGCAACAGCGTTCTCAAGGATGTTTTTTAATTCCCTGACATTTCCCGGGTAATTGTAATTAAGAAACAATTGGAGAGCTACCTTCGAAACATTCATGATATTCTTATTCATATCATGGGTAAGATCCTGCAATATCCTTTCGATGAGCAGAGGGATATCTGACTTTCTCTCCCGTAATGGGGGAAGTGTGATTTCCATAGTGTTGAGCCGATAGTAGAGATCCTTTCTAAAAAGGTTCCCTTCAATCATACTCTTAATATCCTTGTTTGTGGAGGAGAGCACCCTTACATCAACCCTAACAGGTTTAGTAGAACCCAAAGGAAAAAACTCCTTATCATCTAAAACCTGGAGAATCTTACTTTGAAGGAGGATGGGGAGATCACCTATTTCATCTAAAAATATCGTTCCCCCTTGAGCAAGTTGAAACATACCTGGTTTGTTTCTCTTTGCATCGGTAAAGGCGCCTTTATTATATCCAAAAAGCTCTGATTCCAGAAGATGTTCCGGGAGTGCAGCACAATTTACCTTTATGTACGGGCCCTTAGATCGAGGAGAAAGATTATGAATCGTCCTTGCCAGAAGATCCTTGCCTGTTCCAGTTTCTCCGAGGATTAATACATTACATAGGCTTTCTGCAATAGAGGGGACCATCTCGAATATTTTCGTGATCTTTTCATCCCTTCCTATCATATCATCAAGGGTATAGGATGCTTTTAGCTTCTTTTCTAAAGAGATCTCTAATGATCTATCCCTAAACGAGCCAAGCCCTCCGATTGGATTGCCTTTTTCATCCAGTAAAACAGATCCGGTAATATTAATCGGAACTTTCTGATTAGCCTTATTTAATATGGTAACATTTCCTTGAGAATACTCTCTTCCTCGCTCAATTGCCTCTCTTATATAACATCCGTCTGGGCAGAGCTCTCCCCGAAATACATCATGACAGTATTGGCCTATAACATCGAGCGCTTTGAGGCCTGTAATCTCCTCGGCCTTCTTATTAAAAAAGGTGATTTTCCACTCCAGATCTACAGTAAAAATGCCCAGGGAAATGCTATTCAAGATGTTTTGATATTGTACAAGGCATTTCTCATCCATATCTTCTTATCACACTCCTCGTAAGCGTTCACCGTTAGAAGTTCTCCGTTTACCGATAAGTCAACACTGGCAATAAACCGCTCGAATAGACATTTCCATTAACAGGCCAAACAATGGGTTGCTCCATAGGAATATTTCCCTTTTCGGACAACGGATAACGGTGAACGATGAACAGTTTACCTCTCCCATATTCCGGACGAAAAAGTTATTATAATTTCTTTACCTGCTAAAGACCCTGTAATACTGTTGTGCAAGACGTAATTAGGACATCTTATGAGAAATTATTGATTTATACGCTAAAAATCCAAAAACATTACTGTATATCAACTAAAATGTATAAGGTCAACTGTTAGAAAATGGTAGCAGGAAACATGAACCTGGATTAAAAAGGGGGAAATTGTCACAGGTGAGGGTAAAAATGGTATATTTCTTGCCCATTACGCATAGCTCTTAAAGAGCTCTCGTGAGATAATCATCTTCTGCATACTTGAAGTCCCTTCCAGGTACTCCATTCCCCTTGCATCAGCGCTAAGCATGCTAATGATATTGTCTTTAAAGTAGGCCCTGCCACCCATAATCATTAGCCCCAATTGGGCTACAGAAGTCACCATCTGGGTGGCAAAAAGTTTTGCCTGAGATGAAGCGCTCCTGTAATATGGGCTGTTGATCTGTTTCAAGGCGTGAAAGCATAATCCCCGTGCAGCGTTAATCTGAGTGTGCATATCAGACATCTTAAAGCTGATATCCTGACTCGTGGTGAGAGGGTGATCGAATTGGATCCTTTTACGGGAATACTTAAATACCTCATCAAATATCCGGTATCCAAGACCGCAAGCCACACCTGCCAGTAATATCCTGCCCTTATCTATTGCATCAAGCGCCAACAACAGCCCCCTGCCTTCATCTCCAACCAAATTGTGTTTTGGCACAAGGCAGTTCTTATAGATAAGCCTCCCCGTAGGAAGAATCTTGAACCCATCCTTTTCAGATAAAACCCCCAGGCGGAATCCCTCTGCTTTATCCTCGACCACGAACACGCTTAGGGATCTGCCACCTTTCTTTCCTCGCGTATTAACAAGAATTGTGTAAATGCTGGCAAGGCCTGCATTAGATACAAATGTTTTTTCACCATTAAAGATATAATAATCCCCCTCTTTTGTTGCAGAAAACTCAATAGCAGTTGCATCAGAGCCTGCCCTTTCCTCTGTCATGGCAATTGCTCCAAAATCTCCCTCCCTTAATCTCGAAATAAATTTTTTCTTCTGCGCCTCATCTTTTCCAGCAAGGATCAGATCTATCGCCCGACTATGAGCCACAAATATGATCCCGAGGCTTGGGCATGTGTATCCTAAAAGTTCCATTATGAAATAGATATTTTCTTCATTTGTCCTGTTCCCTCCAAAATTAACAGGGATAAAGCGTTTAAAAAATCCGATTTCTTTTAAGCTTGCATAGATAGACTCCCACGGAGGTGGAAAAATAACTTTATTATCTCTAAATGTGAGCCCACGTTCATACATCCTCTGAACATCGGTCATCACCTTACCTTTGAGAATCTCGACAAGATTCTCAGTAAATGCCTTATCCTCTTCCCCTTCGCTGAAAGAACGTAGTATTCTAATTAGATTATCCATTACTTGCTCTCCAATAAAAGATTTTAGGTTATCTTAGGTCATCAATTCTCGTGAATCAAGAATAATTCGTAACTGGTACCTTTCCAACTCTATAACTTGGAAAGGTACCAGTAATTAAAAAGATTGAATTATTATTTTCATTTTTATAGCATACCAAAAGTTTAACGATTAGTTACTATATAGCCACCAAGCCACTAAGATTAGAAAATTATTTTTTTAATGCCCTTTTTATGAAGGGCACCTTGTCTTCTTCCTTTTCAGATAGCGTGATACACCCATACCCACAAGCCTCGCCTGAGCGAGAGCAATAGCGGGCATGTCTATCCTTTGTGTCCTGGTGCCTTTGTGGCTACGTGAACAGTTAAAACGATTACATCATTTAAAACAGAGAAAGATATAATTTATAAGAGGTTTAATCTATGAATAATAATCTCACTCAAAAAAGAATTGATTTTCTTGCCAAGGATTATTCTCGGGGATTTATCAAATATTGCGGTTTGCAGGCCTTAAAGATAGAGAAAGGATCATTTGAATCACAGGTTCTCATCGGGGAGAATCATCGAACACAGGATCATTTTATCCATGCTGGCCTTATGGCTACTATGGCTGATCATACCGCTGGATATTCTGCCTTTACCGTGGTTTCTGAAGATTACCGAATACTCACTATTGAATTTAAGATAAATTTCTTGAAGCCAGCCTATGGCAATGCCTTGAAATGCCGCTCTAAGGTAATCAACAAAGGAAAACAAATCATAGTATCTGAATCAAAGGTATATGATGTGAGGGACAAGAGCGAAAAGTTGGTAGCGAAAGGTATAGTTACTATGATGGCAGTGCCGGCGGAAAATATAGCAAAGACCAAATTTTGATTTTATGTACTATTTCTTCCCAAACAAATCTTCTAAGGCCTTTTTTGCCGCTGCTTTTCTGCCAGACTCCTCTTCCTTTGAACCTTTTAAGACAAAATACTCGCAAATGTTAGCCCTTTCCTTGTCAATTGTCCTCTCAGCCAATACTTCTTTACACTCATTATATGATCCTGAATCATAGAATTTGCACTGGAGGCAACAATGGAGATCGCAACCGCAGTTTGGGCAAGTATCATTGCGAGAAACCCTGCCTTCAAATTCTATCTCTTGATTGCAGAAGGCACACGTTATCATCTTATTCTTCCCACCGCAACGGGCTACAGGCACATTTAACTACTCAAACTCTGGCGTACATCCAATCAAGCTGTCAAAAAGGTAGAGAATGTATCAACCGCTATTACTACCTTACCTTAAACAGTTTATCCAACCGCTCCAATCTTTCCACAATTCCCCCATACTCTAATTCACTGTAAGGAAGCATGGCAGCACCCGAAAATCCTTGTTCCCTCAGCTCTAACGCCTTCCTCGATATCTTGTCTCTTACATAATCCCAGAATGGGTGATCAAAGGTATCTGCTGGCTCTGTGAACTTGCAGTTATGAACACAAAAGGCATGGCATGTTACTATCGGGGGACCGTCAAAATAAGAGACCGGGGAATTGATCTTCACAGGCATGAGTGGTCCAATATGGCTTCCCCTCATAAATCCAGCAACATAATGTCCGATACTATAAGGAGAGAGAACCTCACCTGTGGCAGGAAAATTACCCTGAACCCTTACGAGGCTTACTGGGTCATCCTTGCCTGTGTATTTCCCTGCTATGTTATGTAAACGTGATGTACTCACTGAAACAGCTATTTCTCCGTTCTCTCGGGAATAAATGCTCTCAATCACAAATTTCTCGTTGTCTCGTAAAAGGGAGGCAATGTCATAGATGTCCTCCGGGGTATTTAATTCTATAATCCGATCCCCTTCAGTGTATTCAACATCCATGATATGAAAAGTGAAACCTTTTCCCATTTTTGGGCTTAGCATAAGGCCAGGACAAAACATAGGATCAGAAAAAGCAAGATAAAGCGGCAGATTGTATGCCCCTGGGTCGGTTTTGTCCGCTGCAAAGAAAAGAAAAGGTTCATTGGGTCTCTCCTCGATCTCCATCTCTGCAACAGCAGGGCCCATACCCTTTACATTGCCAGAGAAGGCATCCTTAAGGAGATCCTGACCTGCCCCATATAATCCCTGTTCTTTGGCCACCTTGGTTCCCTCTAAAAAGGCATCCCAGGCAAGTTTATGAACGTCTTCATTTCCTGTTCCTTTTTGGTGAGAAAAAAGTAACGCTATATCATCTCCGGTATGGCTTACATATATGTCATCTATCAAGCCCTTGCCGCTGTTAATCACAAACTCTCGAGTCCTTTCAAGCAGTTGGCGGCTTGGCTTAATGTGACCGCCAATACTCCCAATATCAGCCTTGATTATACTCAAAGTAGTCCTCATGATTCTCCTCCTTTTATTCTAATCTCATCATACATTTCTAATTTGATACATCACAACATATATATCTGTCAAGAGAAATACCCTTGTCTTTTCACGAATAATAGTGCATTCATATTGGAATAACCACTCTACCTGGTGCTGATATCCAAGCGTTTACTGAGATAAAAAGGAACATCTTTCGAAGAATTGATCGAATGGTCTAAGGAAAATATCAGACATAAGAAATAATTTCACATTATATGTAATTTTTGAGTAATTATGAAAAAAAACATTCAGAGGTGTGCGGAGTGTGGGAAAACAGTTGCAAGTGAAAAAATAGTTATTATTGACAATAGGCCTCTCTGTCCGGCCTGCATATATGGACAAATAAAACCATTTGAAATTTATCCAATTGGGCAAGTCAGAAATGAGCTAAAAAGAAATGAAAGTGATTTCGGCCTAATTGGCCCAAAAGGTATATCATGTATTGACCTCATTCCATCACAGAAACGTTTTATGTATAAGTTAGAAGAGGAAAAGTTCTTAACCATTGTTTATTACTTACATCAAACGAAATCTGTGAAATCGGTCTTTAAAAGAGGCCTTGATGGTAAGGAAGTTGGCGTTTTTGCATCCCGTACCCCACATAGACTTTCTAAGATAGGGATCCAGGATGTTACATTGATAAAGATTCACGGAACAACCCTCTATGTTGAAGGACTGGATGCCATTAATGGCAGCCCTGTTCTCGATATTAAGTTGAAATCCAGCCCCCTGGATTAATCCATATACACACGGATCCAGTGTGCAAATTTCACTGACAAGCAAGGTTGAAGGCGCATATTAAGGAAGGCAATTAGTTTCCGTTTTTTGAGACTTGCTCATGATAAAAAAAGTTTTCCCCGTGTTGGCTTTATCCATCTTTTCCTCCATGCTGGGGGTGGGGATAGTAGCTCCTCTGCTGCCTCTTTATGCTGAAAAAATGGGGGCAACCGGAATATGGATAGGCACAATCTTCGCGGCCTTCTCTATCTCCCGGGCAATCGTTATGCCTATTGTGGGAAAGCTCTCAGACCGGAGTGGACGAAAGGTATTTCTTGCTGTCGGTCTTTTTACTTACGCCATTATTTCTCTGGGTTACATATGGGCCGGGAATCCCTTCCAACTCACCCTGGTGCGTCTGATTCAAGGAATAGCTGCGGGTATGGTGATTCCTATCGCCCAGGCCTATGTTGGAGATATCTCTCCAGAGGCTGAAGAAGGAAAATGGCAGGGTTATTTTAACGCCGCTTTTTTTAGCGGCTTTGGTTTTGGCCCTTTAATGGGAGGCGCGCTAACTGACCATTTTGGGATGAAAGTTGCCTTTTTCACTATGAGCGGTCTGAATTTGCTGGGCTTTCTCATGGTAATCTTTTTCCTTCCCGACGCTGTCCCTAAAGAAATAAGAGACCAATCTCGTCCCTCTTTCAGAAAAATCCTGAGAAGTAATATCATAAAGGGTCTGCTGTGCTTCCGATTGGCTTTTGCTGTGGGGAGAGGCGCCTTTGCCGGTTTTCTCCCCATTTTTGCGGGTATCTATATCGGTTTGACACCGACTCGCATAGGCATACTGATAGCAGCGAATATTCTAGTGATGTCATTTTTCCAGCCATTTGGCGGTCGTATTTCTGACGTCGCCAACAGGAGATTCCTGGTAATCGCTGGCAGTATTATAAACATCGCTTTCCTTTCCTTGATTTCATCGGGAACCAATTTCTGGCAGCTATTTGGGGTATGCGCTCTTGGAAGCCTTGGGGGCGGCATTTCCGTTCCCGCCGCCTCGGCTCTTCTGGTCGAGGAGGGCCGGAACTTTGGTATGGGATCCACAATGGCAATATTTGGCATGGCATTCAGCATAGGCATGGCTATAGGTCCGCTCCTGGGCGGTGTTATAGTCGATACAATTAATATCAGATCGGTATTTTATTTTGGAGCCGGTATTAGCATCCTTGGAATGAGCCTATTTATCTGGCACACGAGGGAGCAAGAAAACTCATCCGTGTGAAATTAGCCCTATTGGTTGTAGCCATAATGTCTGTATATTTCCAGGCAAGGGCTTTTACCGAGAAGGGATATGGCCGGTGTCCAGTCGCCACAGCTCTATCTTAAATGCATTGGCCCTATCCTTCAAACGACAATTATTCTTGTTATCCATACATTCCACCCTGCCCTGGCCCGTACCTATCGTTCCTCATAATTTACGCGAATAATACCATAGCCCTCCAATCATCTCTTTATTTACCATCCCCCTGTTTCTCATAAAGATCAAATGGGCAAGGGCCTCGCCCGTGGCAAACCATTTTTGCGCCACAGGAAAATCAGGCCATTTACCATTTATGTCCCACGGCATCCTTGATGCGGTTTCGTAGGCAGTGAGGGAGCGATAATCCTTAAAAATTGAGGCTACTTCATCAAGTCGTATTTGATGGCGCCTTTTGATCTCTTTGATCCTTTTCCGGTGGTCGTTGAACATGCCCCCATGTCCGGGCAACACTACGTTAATATCCAGGGGGTAAATCCTGCCCAGGCTCCTGAAATAGTCCATTAGAGGGTTTTCATCATTCAAAATACCCAGGGCTGAAATATTCGGAGTTATATCACCCAGCAGGTGGTCGCCGGAAAACAGGATCTTTTTGTTCGCATCGTAAAGGCACATGTGCCCTGGAGAGTGGCCCGGTGTTTCGATGCAGGTGAGCGAGTAGTCACCGATTTTTATATCGCCTCCATCGGAGCGCAGGAAAAAAACGATATCCGCTCGAGGTCCATAGCGACGGCTCGGATGCCCTTCCAAAAACCTATTCATTTCGGTTTCAGGAAATCCGTTTGCCAGGCTGGCAGGGTAAGCAAGTTTCCAAAAACCCTGCCTTTTTACATGCCCTGCCTCTATCTTGTTGAAATAAATCCTGGAATTACCGGTAGCCAGTTTCGAGACCAGGCCGATGTGGTCTGCGTGGAGATGGGTGATAAAGAAATCTGTATTGTTTAAATCAACACTTAATTTGCTCAGGTCCCCATGTATTTCCTCCAGACACTCCTTCCGGTTCATGCCTGTATCGATGAGCAAAAAACGCTCATGGCCTTTTATCAGATAACAGTTGATAGATCTTAAGGGATTTTCCGGCAAAGGAAGCTCAAGCTTATACAAATTGGTCTCAATTTGATCAATCATTGTCCATCTCCTCTCATTATTTTGGTAAACATAGAATGAAACCGTCAGATAAGTCTGCTTATGGTGTCAACAGGGACGTGTGTGCGGCGACATGCTTTCATGTTCACAGGATACCCTTAGCCGATAAATAGTCCCGTGGCAACCAATACAGGGGTCAAAATGATTATAATGACATTCAGGCCCATAAAAGGCAGCAACTTTTTGATATTTTCACCATGCCGATATGCCCCATAAAAGGCAGCCACCGCGATAGGAACGGTGAGTAAACCAAGAAGAGTGAATCGAGGCAGGTCTTCAAAATAAAAACCGAAAATGATCGATACATAAGCCAGCAAGAGAAATGCGCCATAGATAAGGCTGCTGACTCGCGGGCCGACAACAATCGGAAAATGTTGCCTCCCCGCCTCCCTGTCCGCTTCAACATCCGGAAATTGATTTAGCAGCAACAGATCACTCACGAGAAAAAATGGGACCAGTGAAGCGATAAACGTTGTCAATGAATATGCGCCTGTGAGCACAAAATCTGTACCCATAACCATAAGTGGCCCAAAGCCTAATCCGGGAGCAATCAAGCACAATAATGGATCCCGGGTAAAGCAGTTGGTATAGAAAAATACCAATAAAAGTCCAAAGAGGCCCAGAGGCAGAAGAAGCAGGCCCCTTACAATCAAAAAATATATGCCAATTGAGGCCGTAATGCCAAATGTTATGAGTCCCGTGCTCAAGGCCTGGCGTGTCATGTTAGGATTTTCAGGCAAGGTCCCGCTTCCACCGCTGAACGGGGTACGCCTGGTCTTAAAGTCCAAACCGCTTTTAAAATCAAAATATTCATTCAGGGAATTGACACTGATATGCGCTGAAAGCGCCCCTATAAATGCCAGACTAAAATAAAGGACGTTTACATGCCCGCATGTCCAGAAAGCCGTTCCTGACCCGAGCAGGACGCATACCGGCGTTAAGAGTAAAAAGGGTATGCGCATCGGCCCCAGGATATCTTTTAACTCGCTCAATTATATCTCCTCCTTAATTATCGATCAGGAGATTCTCCTCCTCGATTTATTGATCGTCCTTGTGTTGGCTGCGAGAAAATTTTCAAGTAAAAACAGATACTCGTAACCCTCATCTTGCTACCAGAACTCGATGTTTTCAGTTCAATTTCGCTTCTTTTTCACGGCACAAATCAAGACAATTCCCAGCGCTGCCATCATAGCATTAATCATAAACGCCTGGTCATAATTGCCGGTTGTATCCCGCAGCACACCGCTTACCCAGTGAACTAAAATAGCGCCTGCGCCATAGAACGGGGTCCAGGCCCCAATCACTGTTCCCATGACCTCTTTTGGAAAATAGTCACCAGCGCAGGCCCCGTACATGGGGAAGGTAACGCCATAGAAAACGGCCATAATGCCGATAAGGACATAAAGCATAATCCATGAATCTCCAGTCAGGAGGATACCTGTCAAGCAAGCGGCAATAAAGGAATTGGAAATGATGATGGTCCTTTTCCGGCCAAGATAATCGGACAGGGGCAGGATCGTTAAAACACCTGCGATTTGACATATCCCGTGTATGGTGGCCAAAAAGCTCGCCTTTTCCAGCGGCAATCCTAACTGATACTTAGCATAATCCACCATAAAGGTCGTGATTCCATAGAGGCTATAGGAGATACAAGAGTATGAAAGTCCTATGAGCCAGAATGTCTTATCTCTGAATACTATGGAAATACTTACTTTCTTTGAATGGCCTTCCTCATCCGATCCATTGAGCGAATTGGATTCCTTCTGACCCCATGGAAGGTACCCCGCCGACTCAGGGCTGCTTCTCAAAAACATCCCGTTTACCGCAACCATTACCAGCGCCCCTGCTCCCAGGAAATACCATGAATAGCGCCAGCTGAAATGGTGTACAATCCATGGAAAGGCGACTCCCATAGTGGCAAAACCAAGCCCATAACCCGTGGATAGTATCCCGAGGGCCATTCCTCTGCGATTGGTGGTAAACCAGCGCTGGACTAGTGTAATTACAGGCGTCCACATGCCGGTGGCGCCAATCCCTACCACTGCGTAAAAAACGCACGCAGTCCAAAGAGATTTAACCGTTCCCATCAGGAGAATGCCAACGCCAAGGATAAAGGCACAGGTGCTGATAACCCTCCTGGCCCCCAATCGATCTGTCAGGATGCCAGTCAGTGGAGTCAAAATAATGTAAGAGAAAAGGTAGGCGTTAAAGATCGATCCTCCTGCCGTGCGATTAAAGCCCAGGTCTCTGATCATCTCAGGCAGGACAACACTATAGCCCAAGCGAACAGAATAATTAATAAAGAGATCAACAAAGCATATTGCAAGAATGATCCATGCCCAGTGAATAGGACTTATTTTCCTCATGAGCCTGTCTTTCATCCAAAACTATTCATCCCTTAGAATGATCCTATCCGCCCCTGCAAAAAGGGAGAAATGCCCAGATAGATGCCAAATAGAATCATAAAAATTCCACAGAAGATAAGAATGCCATGGTAGGCCCTCATATTCATATAACGCAGGCCAAAAAACGAGAGGATTGAAACAATCAGGTACCAGACTATATCTCCAGCTTCATGCCCGAGGAAAAATGCAGCAAGGTTTAGCCAATTCCGGAATGAAATATCAAACTGGGTAATAAAAGCAAGGCCGATGGTAACCCACCAGATCCACCAGTATGGATTTGACATGGATACCATCATTCCGCCGAGAACTGGATTTTCCAGGACTCTATTTCCAGAGGCAGGCAATCCTTGATTTTTCCCATCAGGTGAATTCAAGAAGCTGATGGAAGGAGAACCACGATACACGTTTCTGACAATTGAGGCCCCGAAATAGAAGAGTATCACCCCACCCAGGATGCCAATAGTGCGCACAACAAGGATATTTTTGAACATAAAAGAGAAGCCTAACAATAAACACACAATAATCACAGCCTCAATAATGGCATGACCAGTAATAATCCAGAGCCCCATTAAATAGCCGCGAGTGTTTGCTTGAGCGGATTTGATGATGGTGTAGGTAAGAAGGGGTCCTGGCGACATGGCGCCAGTCAGGGCCACGAGAAAGGAGAAGGAGAAAATCACCCAGAAGGTGTAAACCACCCTTGTCAGCTCATTTACCATGTCGATATCCATTTACATGCCGTTAATATGTATTGCATTTATCTTAAGGTATCCCACCCTAATCACCAAGGCCAGGCACTGCAAGGCAGCGCTTATTATCTTTACAATCATGCCAACTATTTATAACATCATTCCTTAATCGTATCTATCCCTTGCTTGCCAGAACCTCAAAGCCTTTATTTTTTAACTCCTTAACTATTTTATATGAAAGTGCCTAAAGTGAACTAAATTGCCTAAAGTGCCTAAAATTAAGGTCGTTACTACTCAACCACTGAACTACTTAACCACTCAACTACTCAACTACTTAACTAC
>Ga0190359_1001667_pt1 | contig 13800 bp, 14 predicted proteins | sample 48721823_MG_FD_161269 | JGI IMG/M metagenome (GOLD analysis project Ga0190359, IMG submission 161269) | Hydrothermal vent microbial mat bacterial communities from Southern Trench, Guaymas Basin, Mexico - 4872-18-2-3_MG | ecosystem: Environmental > Aquatic > Marine > Hydrothermal vents >...
TCTGGAAAATATACGAGGTAATGTGGTTTATTTAAAACAACCTTTTTTGTTCTAAATCTCTTTTTCCCAGTTGACGGTTCATAATATGTTTGAACATAGCCAAGCTTATCAAGCTCTTTGAGTATTATTCCACCTGTTTTCATTCCATTTGAGAATTTCCTTGCTATCTCATTAAATTGATTTTTAAGGATGCCTACATCTCTTCCAAATATAAACCCATATACCGGCTTAGTTATTTCATTCCCATACATTTTACTACCTATTAGCTCCCCATCTTCACTTATTTTAGGGAAATTTACTAAATTCTCAATAATATAATCTCTCAAATAATCAATAAATCTCTCTGCAATGCGTGCTTCTTGTTTTTTACCTTCTAATAGCTCATAAAACACTTTTCTAACAATAGCTTTTGGGTCATAACCAAAATTAAACACATCTTCTGCTATTTTACCTGCTATATACACAATTTGCATCTGTTTAGCTAATCTAACACCAACATTTTCTTTAGGTAGCTCATCTAAAAAGTAATCAAATGACTTCCAAGCTCCATCCATTTGTATTACAGCTTTTAAAAAGGGTTTTACAGCAAACCCATAGTTCTCTGATAATATCTCTTCAAATTTTAATACAAATTCTCTATTATCTTCTTTAAAAGGATTGCCCCAAAATTGCCAAGTTCTAATCAAACTTCCACTTAAAGCATCTTCATCTACTAAGGGTGGTTCTCCTGTTGAGAAAGTGATTGTGCTCCAAGTTCTCTGTTTTTCAACTGCAAAAGCATCTTTTCTTGACGCTTTTCCTTTTGAAATTCCACCTTCTAATTGATAAACTATATCAGACACATCTGTCCTTTCTGTTGAAAGCTCATCTAAAAAGAAAGGAATGTTTTTTAGTTGCTCTACATATCTTATAATGAAGTTTTTAGTATTTTTCCACCTTAAAATAACTCCACCAACCTCAGGCTTGCCTATAATTGATGCTGGAAGCATAAGAGCTGTTGATTTTCCTTGTGATGTGTCTCCATATAAATGAATAATAAGTGATTTTCCACCCGCTTTCTCTAACAACATACTTGCAAACCCAGCATACAATAAAAATATAAGGAAATCTGGATCTTTCAATTCTAAAGCAAAGGTCCTAATAAATTCAACCCAAGTTTTTAAATTACCTTTTTCAGTATAAGCATCACTACTGACATTTTGCCCATAAAAATAGATATTTTTAACTTCACCATCTTCTTTTATTATCTCGTTTGGTAATATAAATGAGTTTTTATGCCATCCAAGTTGAGAACTAACATCAAGTGGGTCATATTTATTACTATTCTCATTTTTAAATTGAATTAAAAACTCAGATAAAGCTAATGCATTACCAGTTCTAACATCAATACCATCATCAGAGAGTTTTATTATCTCTCTCGTGTTTGATATAATAGAAGCTGGGTATAATTTTTCGCTTACTCTTTTATCTGGTGTTTGAAACTTAAGTTGTAAATACATCTTCCCTGTAATATTATCTACTCCAATATTCTTTACAAATACTGGAAATGATGTTATTTGACCTTTCTTTTTATGAATTAAACCACTTTCTTTTAAATAATAATCTTCTGGAACCGTATAAACAATACCATCATCGTAAAATGTACTTTTAGTTGGTTTTACTTCTTTTAAATATGCTTCAAAATCAGCTTGTAAGTCTTTTGAAGTGGTATATAACATATCTTTCATTTCATTGAATACTCTTTTTTTATCAATTGGATTAACTTTCAAATAGACATAAATAGCTTCTCTTATTTTTTTACTTCTTTTATCATTATTAAGAGCTTTTAATAACCAATCTATAATAGGCACCACTTCAAGTGAAGTTAAATCATTATCTTTTAAATAATCAGCTAAATCTTTATACTTACCAAGCTCATAAACATAAACATCAAGTTTTTTATTAACGAAATATTCAGCATAATCAATTGTAAATTTCTTTCCAGCTTCATCATTGTCAAAGGCTAAAAATATCCTATCAACATAATCAGGTAAATCAATCTCTAATTTACTCTGTCCAGCAATGGCAATACAACTAAATCCTTGTTGTTCTGCAAGATATTGGTCAAAAATACCTTCTGTAACTATTAAATCAGCTCCTGTGATTTCACCAAGGTAAGGTTTTTCTCCTTTTTGGTTATAATATTTAGGAGTTATTCTGCTGTCAATAGCTCTGGAAGTAATATAAATAACCTCTCCATCTCTCCAAAATGGCAGTAATATTCTGTTTTGAAATTTAACATTATTATTTTTGTCTATTATTCCCTTTTTTTCAAACTCATATTTCTCTTCTCTTGTAGCTGGGAAATACTTACTTCCAAAAGATACAAAACCTATCATTTTCTCTTCAATAAACCAATCTTCAAGCCCCCTTTTGTGCAAATATCCCCTAACATCATCAGGTAGTTCTTTGAATTTCTCTAAGAATTTAATCATTTTACCTCCTTATATTGTTTTATTAAATTATATAATGCTCCTTTCCAAGCAAGACTAGCTGGTAATAATCTCTTTTTTTGGTTAATAATTTTAAATAACTTTCGCTTTTCGTACGGATTAAGTGCGTTTAATATGTTATAAACAAGTGATTTACCTTCTGAATCAACTTTCTTTGAAAACTCACACCAAGAAAGCTCTTTGATTTGTTTTAAAATTTGTTCTCTCATTCTGCCCTCACTATTTACTAAACTTCCTTATATTTTATTTATCACTTTTTTTAAAACCAACCTTCAAAATTGGCTTTCACCGTGAAAAAACCTTATAGCATCATAATAATCCCATCCTAACTTCTTGGCTATTTTCTTTAATAACTTTCTTGATGGGCGTCTTCTGCCAGAAAAAATTTGATAAACATAATTGTCTGTAATATCAAATAACTCTGCAAAAGTTTTGTAAGATAAACCATTTACCCTTTTCCATTTTTTTAAATGTTCTAAATAATTCATATCACACCTCCTAATTTTAATTTATATATATATTATATGTCATTTTTTATTGTTTGTCAAGGGATAAAATAAAAAAAATCAAATTTTTTTCTGCAGCTATATACAACTTTAATTCCAACACTATCAAGCTTATTTTTTTAAATTCTTTTTCTATTTTGCCCCCTCTATTTGTTAAATTTTTAACTTTTTATTTAAACTTAATTATTTTATTTGTTAAATTTTTAACAATTTACTTAAATCCAATTATTCTATTTGTTAAGTTTTTAACAATTTGTTCAGGTTTAATTAACACACGATTATATAACAATATAAACACCAGGAAATGCTTTCTTTCCTTCATTTTAAACTACTCCTATTGCTTTTATTATATTTCGTTTTACTTCTTTGCTTATAAGTTCATTCAATATATCTTTTACATAGTTTATATTAACCTTTTTTGTTAGATCAACCAAAGAATTTTTATTGTTCCAAATTCTTACAAAAACACCAACATCTGACAGAGTTGATTTATCTTTTTTAATACTATCTAAACTTTTATTGTCTAAATCATAAGCTAAAATCACTTCTGTTGTATATTTCTTTATATTTAAAGCTTGTTCTCTCGTTAAATTGCCGCTTATTTTGCTTACAACATTCTTAATTCCGCTTTGATGTAAGTGAATTGCATTCGTTAAATTATTAACAATAATAACATATCCTTCTTTTTTTATGTTCTGTTTTGTTACATTAATACCAAAAACAGCCTCTCTTTTTTTAAATATAGGAGTATCACTTAAATATTGTTGTTTTAATTTATTCCCCTGGCGATGTATAACCACAAAAGATAAAATATCACCAATAGAAGAGAAAATAGGAAACACAACTCCGTTATTTAACTTAAAATGTGGTTTATTGTTTCTCCAACTAAATAACCCGCTTTTAATAAGAGTATCTTTGGAATATCTTTTAATAATATCATCTAAATTGTTAGAAACATAACCAATTTTAAACAATTTTATTGTGTCATAAGAAAACTTAAACTCATCATAAACAACCCCTGAATAAAAACTAAATAAATTGTCATAAAATAAACAAGACAGCTCTTTATTTAATTTAAACAAATAACTTTTAATACTTGGTTTAAACTGTTTTTTATTAAATAATCTTATTCTATATTTTCTAATAAGGTAATTTACAGCTTCTTTAAATGATAAATTCTCTGCTTCCATAATAAAAGATATTGCATCACCACCTTTCCCACAGCCAAAACAGTAAAATAACTGTTTCCCCCGATCTATAAAAAAAGATGGAGTGTCTTCTTCATGTAATGGGCATAACCCAATATAATTGTTACCATTCTCTTTTAACTCTGTGTATTCACTTACAAGAGATACTAAATCAACCTTTTCTTTTATTAGATTGATATAACCCATAAAAACCTCCTAAAAAAGGGCTTAATATAGTATTTATCCATCTAATTTAGCTGATGTTAATTTTTCTATTAATGCATCTGAATATCTATATAGGCTGTCTATTTTAGCTTCTAATTGTTTTATTTTAGCCTCTAATACAGCCTTTTCTTTTTTAAGCTTTGTTAATTCTCTTTGAGCATCTTCTCGTTCTCTTATTTCCTCATAAGTCATTTTAATGACCTCCTAAGAAATTTTGTATAAAGTTTATACCCACCATTTAAGGCGAGTGTAAGGAAAATATATTGAATAACTAACATAAATGTAATGTTATATAGGCTCCATAAAGCTATTAATATAAATAAAATAGCTCCTATTATCCAACTTATTATTACTGGATGTAGTTTAATTTTCTTTTTTATAAATTCTGTTGATATAAATGTAGCAAATAAATAAATTGTCATTGCCACTAAATCCCAATTCACACCAAATAAATTAATCGTCATAATAACATTTTTTTATAATATTTTTCCTAATACAATCGAGCTTATACTCGCCAATACAGCAATAGCTCCCATCCATTTTAATATTGTTGCTTGTAATTTCGGGATAGCTTGTATGCTATGCTTGTGCTCATTTATAAAGTCTGTATTCTTTTTTACTTGCTTTTTTAATCCGTTATTATTCCCATAAATTTCTTTTTCTACAGCTTTTAACCTGACATTTGTTTCCCCAGCTTGAATAAGTAATGTTTCAAGCTTATCTTTGATTTCTCGCAACATTTCTTTTAATTCTTTGTGGTCAGCTTCATTCTCTTTAAATTTTTCCATAAAAAAATCATCTAATTGTCTTCGTGCCTCCATTTTTACCTCCTAAAATAAATACAAAATAATTGTCAACAACCACATTAAAAAAGTAATCCAAAACAACATCTGTGGATTTTTTTGATATAGACTATTTTTACCAAACAACCAATTTAAAACTTTTCTTAACCAAACCATGTTGCCACCTCCATCTTTACAATAATCATACAAAACCTCATCCTCTTCATATTCAGGATTAGGAGGTTGAGGGTCGGGAAACTTCCCATAATTCTCGGGATAAACTCCAAAATGCTTTTTATAAACTTCGGCTAAAACTGATACTCTATCTAAATCAAGTAAATTCCAATTTTGGTAGTATTCATAATTACCATCTACTATTTTTGCTTTTTGCACTTCCTTTGCTAAGTCAGAGTATGTGTAAAAATGTAATCCGTGCTGGTGAGCTTTTGTGAGCAAGTAATCATAAAATTTTCTTAATTCTTCCTTGTTTGGGGAACAATACATATTTTGAAACTGTGGCTCATTTGCACACGGTCTATATTTATTAGCAGGGTCATTTTTATCAACAGTCTGTCCATCGCTGCTAAAATTGTTGTTTGTCTGAAAATAAGTACTTACATAAGAGTTTACAAATGGTCTATAAGCTCTTCCACCTTCTTCTATATGTTTAGGAAAGCCTACACCGTGATATGAAAAGATAATGCCGTTTTCACCTGTATTTTTAGCTGTAAACTCTGTGCAAGGATTGTTTCGCTCATCACAAAGTAATTCGGCTTGAAACCACTCATTTATAGAAGGGTCACCAATTTTCTCTGTCACATTAACTTGAATTTGATACGGTTTAATATTGTGTTTGTTATAGAGATATTCTATTGCTTTTCTATGCCATTTAGCAATATTTTGCGGGCTGTTAGAAAACCAAGGCTCATTACCAATCTCAATTACAAAATCAGTTATCCCAGTATCTTTGAGGGCTTCCACAACAGCATCAAAAACAGGTTCATAAATATACATATTATTAACATTGTACAATTGCCCAATACTATTTATATTACGATTAATTGAAAATGGACTTGCGTGTTCTGTCCAATGGCAACCATCAAAAACACTCACAATTGGAATTTGATTATACTTTTTAAGCAATTTAAGAACTTCTCTCAAATCTTCTTTAAACTGCGGTCTTATTTTGCTAAAATCAACTCTATTATTTTTAACAAACCAAGGAGCACTCCATTTGTCTAAATATTTCCAATCTTGTTTACCAACATAATAAACCAAAAACCTGATATAAGAACTACCTATATTAGCATATTTTCTAATAACAGGTTCTCGGTCTTTTTCTTTCATATACATAGGGAGCATTAAACTCATTACATCAAAACCGAAACTACCTTTTTTTATCATAACAAACCTCCTATATTGTAAATGTTTTCAAACTATTCTCTACAAATTCTTTTGTCATTTGTTTTTCTACCCATTCAGAATATTTCATAACTTCATAATCACCAAAATTCTTTTCAGCTTCTTCAATAATTTTCTTTAATTGTTGCAACTCTTCTTTTACCACTTTATCTTCTTTTGAACAAAAAATTATATTTTTTATCATTTTCCCACCCTCGCACGAATCAAGCTTTCAAGTTTTTTTAATCTTTCTTCGCATTCTTCAAGCCTTTGTTCAACAGACTTTTTGTTTAATTTTTCAACTATTTTTTGCTTGTCTCCAATTTTTGTTTTCTTAATTTTTATTGTCATCTATCACCTCTTTATAATCTATTATTATTTCTTGTGTTTCATCGGCAGGAATATAAATAGATAAAACTATATCACCCTCTAAACCGATTACTTCAACCTCATCTCTTTCAGCCCCAATATATATTTCCTCAATTTCAATAGGATATTCCCTGTTATCTACGAAAACCTTTACATTTATAATTTTATCTATCTCTTCTCTGGTTAGATCAATAACAAAATCTTCATCAATATCTAAAAAACCAATAGGGCTTTCAAAATGTAAATTCTTTATAACAATATTACCATTATTTTCTATCACATTAAAGCTATAAATTACTGTTTGCCCTTTAACTCCTTTAATAGTATGTTTATTTATTATCATTTAATTCCCTCCTTATGTTTTTTGTCCAATTGCAATCCAATCTATCGTTAAAGTTGGAAAACCGCCTGTTGCGGTATCTTTAGTTCTAACTATAAAACTTGTTGTAGTAATTGAATCTGGATTTGCATTATATTTTCCAAAACCGTGAGGAGATATAACAACTCTCGGTGTATTTGTGAAAGCATAATCATAGGTGATTGTCCCATTATTTGCTACTGACTTACTTCCTGTTTGTATGTAAGGATAGGTATATAGGTTTGAATTCGTATCTCTCCATAAAGCACCAAGCCTTGCTCTCGATACTGTGCCTGCATTCAAATTATCAGCATTCCTATAATAAGAACCTTCTTGCCCATCAAGCTTGTCTGCATCTAAACCTGAGCCTGAACCATCATTACCTTCATGCCAAAATTTATATTTAGTACTACCGCCATTAGTTGAATAGTATAAACCTCCATCTTTATTAAATTCCCATGTTCTATCCCATGTTATAGAATCTCCTGTTGATTTACTAGTTGATGTTAAATTAATTTGAAGCCAACCAGATGATTGTGACCATTCTAATTGTGATGGATAACCATCTTCTTTAACTGTTTCTGTTTCGTCATGACCTATTCTTATATTAAAGTTCCCCTTACCATCATTATTAGAAATAAGGTGTTTCCCATCTTCAAAATAAATCCAACTACCTGATGTAAAAGTTAAATGCCCAGATTTGGTATCATTAGTATCACTTCTTAAAAATTGTGAAGCTTGCACCCCATCTAATTTATCAGCGTCTAAACCGCTTCCGCTTCCATCTACATTTTTAATTTTATCTAAAATATCTTGGTCTTCATAATCGGTTAATTTTACATAACTACTATCATGATTATGTAAACTTGAAGCATCTGCTCCACCCGTTAAAGTATTATAATCATCTTCGTCTAAATGATAATATTCATCTGGGCTTTCCCCTCCTTGCAACCCTGACATTAAATTATGATCTCGCACAACTGCAGGAGTAAAGTCTTCTATGAACGCTGAAGATATCTCTTCAAATGAACTTGCATTTTTTTCTATAATAATTTTACCAATTAACCTACCTATTTTCTGTATAACATCAGGAATATCAGTTGGAGGTTGAGCATTTTCGGCTTCTGAAAGCAAATAACTATCTTTCCCTAAAACATCATAAACCTCTCCAGTCATTAATTGATATATCCAATGTACACCATAGTAAGTTCGCCAACCTTGTGGGTCATCAAGCTCTGCTAAAGTCCCGTTATCATCGTAGTGTGTATTATCTATTTGTGTTTGCCCAGTATAATATGTGAACCCAGCAGTAGAGTTTCCAATTACCATTGTAAAAGTATCACTCCCGCTTGTGTCAAAAGCAGATATTGTTTTCTTTTGTATTCCAGCATAAATAACACCTTCAGATATTGCAAATTTTCTATTGGCTTTTTCTGAAATCATTAAACCACTTACTCTTTGAATTTTACCATTAATTTCTAAATCTTTAAATAAAGTGAGAGTTTCATAATTATTTATAACTTGCCCACCTCTAATCATATATAAATCTGTACCTTTTCTGTAAACCATACCTAATAGGATTTTGCTATTATGGTCACTCGGCAAAGAGGTAGAAGCAACTACATCAGGAGAGCCGCTGTTATAATCAATATAAATATAATTTTCAGAATTATCAGTTAAAGTAAGATTGGATTTTGCATCCCACTCAAACATTAATAACTCACCAGTGTCATCGTCAGAAGCTCTTATCATTCCTTTTCCTGCTGCAATATCTATTGTGCCATCGCCATTATCTGTAAACTCTCCACCTTCAAAATAACCTGCTGATTTACCATAATCTATGAAATCCTGAATTGTATGAATTGATGGGTCATCTAATGTTGCTACATTAATTGAAGAAGAAGATATAGCAGATAACCCACCGTGGGCTTTGTTTAATCTTTGCCTTTTATGTGCTTCAAATTCTGCTTTTGTGACGAAACCTTCCATTTTACTCCTCTTTAATTTTTACAATTGGCATATCTTTAATAGATTTAGTTAAATTAGATATACCATATTCAATTCTTTTTAATCTATCAATAACATCATCATTTATATTGTTTCTTCTAACTTGCTGCCTTTTACCAAACAAATATCCACTTAAATATAAGGCTTTTAATCCTTCTTCAAATATAATCTTGTTATTTTTACAATAAATATCAGGAATTATACTTCTTTTTCCTGTTAATTCCCAATTTACTGCGTTACAACCACCAAGACAAATAGCTTTTGCAATACAAGTTTCACATTTACTTGGGTCTTTTGGTTTTAAATCAGCTCTTGTTAAACTTTGAATATTTTTTAGTTTTTGGTTTTCCCATAAACCTTCAAAAACAGTACCTATTGCAAGATCTGACCTCAAATAACTTGCCCATCTTTGACAAGCAAACAATTCACCCTTATAATTAATTCCAAGTGTATTATTAGCTGTTCCACACATACGGTGATTTATATTTATTTTAGTTTGTCCTCTATTTATTACATTTTTAACTTTAGCAATATAAGAAAGGCTTAAATCTTGTGCATTTTTAGCCCACCAAAAACTAACTTTTTCTAATTCTTGTTTATAAATAGCTAATGATTCGTCTGTCCAATCCATTTCATAAGCTATTTCTGTTGATATTGATTTAAATCCTTTAGAATATAAAAATTTAATACTATCTAATAATCCAACTACATTTCTTGGTGTTATTGTAGGTCTTACTTCTCTTTGAGGTAAAATTTCTTGAATTAAATCCAAAGGAATTGAATCAAAACTACCTCTACCATCAGGATATTTTCTATGCAAATTATGATGATGTTTATCACCATCAATACTTAATAACATTTTAATATCGTGTTTTTTCATATATTCAAGCCTTTCTTTATTTAACAATGTGCCATTTGTAGTAAAACCTGCTGGTGTATGTGGATAAACTTCTCTTATTTTTTTAATCATCTTTATCATTCTGTTCCATTCGATTGTAGGTTCACCCCCAAAAAACCAAAGTTTTATATCTCTTTCTTTTCCTTCTCTTATAAGGAAATCAATTGTAGCTTCAAATATTTCTTTAGACATCTTTTTGGCATTATCCTTGTGAGCAAAACAATAATCACAAGCTAAATTACAACCGTGAGTTAAAAAAATAAAATATTCTCTTGGCTCTTTCTTCTTTTTTAGTTTATCAAGGTTAAATGTAAGCGGTTTTTGTGGTTTAACCTTAGGTTTGTTTTGCTTTACCTCTGCTTGTTCATTTTGATTATTTACTTGGCAACTAAAACAATTCTCACAAGTATTACAGGTTGAAACATTTGTTTGGCAAGTAAAACAATTTTGGCATGTTAAACACTCCATTTTATCTTCTCCTTAGTTAAATTTTTTATTATATATATATTTATCATTTTAATTATGTTGTGATGTATAACAAGTTTGGCAAACAACACAAGCTTGGCAAGTATTACAGCTTTGGCAAGTATCACATCCACCACCATAAACTGAACAACCTGGACATTGACTTGTCCCACACCCTTGGTCTGTATTACAAATTTGACAAGTTTCACAAGTAGCGACATTTATTTGGCAGGTATTACATATTTGGCAAGTTAAACAACCTTTAACTGCTATTTGGCAAGTATTACATTCTTGACAAGTATCACAAGAAGCAACATCTATTTGACAGGTATCACATTCTTGGCAAGTATCACAAGAGGCAACATTTATTTCACAAGTATTACATTCTTGACAAGTATCACAATAAGTTACATTTGATTGACAGACATCACAGCTTTCACAAGTAGAACAAGTAACAACATCTATTTGACAAGTATCACATTCTTGACAGGTTTCGCAATAAGCAACATCTATTTGACAGGTATTACAATCTTGGCAATTATTACAATAACTTACATTTGATTGACAGCTATCACAACTTTGACAAGTTTCACAAGTAACAACCTCTGATTGACAGGTATCACAACTTTGACAACTCGCACATTGTTCTGTATTACAATTTTGACAACTATCACAACTTTCGCAAGATGAACAGTTGCTTACATCTATTTGGCAAGTATTACATTCTTGGCAAGTTGAACAAGTCGCTACATTTGATTGACAAGTATCACAAACTTCACAACTTACGCATTGTGCTGTATCACATTCTTGACAACTATCGCAGGTTTGACAAGTTGTACAAGCCATTATATCCTCCTTTTATTAAGGCACATCAGTTGCCTCACAAGTAACACAAAATTGGCAAGCATCACAAGTTTGACATGAATCACACGACTGGCAACTACAACATACGTTTTGGTCTGTATTACAATTCTGGCAACTATCACAAACTTGGCACCCGCCTTGGTCAGTATTACAGTTTTGACAAGTATTACAGTTTTGACATCCACCTTGATTAGTATTACAATTCTGGCAACTATCACAAACTTGGCACCCGCCTTGGTCAGTATTACAGTTTTGACAAGTATTACAGTTTTGACATCCACCTTGATTAGTATTACAATTCTGACAAGTATTACAGCTTTGACATCCACCTTGATTAGTATTACAATTCTGGCAACTATCACAAACTTGGCACCCGCCTTGATTAGTATTACAATTCTGACAGGTATTACAATTAACACATCCTTCTTGAGCTGAATCACAATTCTGGCAGGTATTACAATTGATACACCCACCTTCACTTGATACACAAATTTGGCAAGTATTACAATCTTGACAACCTCCCTGGTCAGTATTACAGTTTTGACAGGTATTACAGCTTGAACAAGGATTTTCAACTGCCACACAAGTTTGACAAACATCACATATTAAACATCCGCCTTGGTCAGTATCACAACTTTGACAAGTATTACAAATATTACAACCACCTTGGTCAGTATTACAGTTTTGACAACTATCACATACTTGGCAATCATTTTCAGCTGATACACAACTTTGACAGGTATAACATATAGCACATAAGGTTTCTCCTATTGATTGTAAATCATCTACTGCATTTATTTGTATTTGATTATTGGCAAAGTCTTTTGTTATAGATAAAATTCTAAATGTTTTATTTTCAAAACCCTTACCATTAATTATTATCTTATCAGAAGGTTTTAAATTATATAACCTGTTATCCACACTGCCAAATTTAACTTTATTTAAAGGAGCTTGAAAAAAATCTTTATAACTACTTAATATATTTTTAGCCTCTGTTTTATCTTTTAAATAAGTTTCTATTGTAATTGTTTCTTCTTTATTATATTTGTATTTAACATCATTATTAGTTGCTTCTATCTTTTTAAATAAACCTTCTGAATCTCTGTCATATAACAATGTGACTTTATAATATACTTCATCATCTTTTACATTTAAAAAGTTTTTAATATCATTGTTTAAAACAGGTATATCAACTGGAATTTCTGCACTATAAATATAAAAACCCACTGTCCCAATAGTATTTACTATTAAATAACCTAAAACTGATTGTTCAATTCTTCTAATTATTTCAAATAAACTTTCCTCTATTCCAATATGTAATGCTAATTCTTGTGTTCTGCCAGCTTTTGCAGTAGCAAAACTATCTAAATCTAAATCATCATCAGTTAAACCTAAATATGTTTTTAATAAATCAACTAAAATATCAGATGCATTATTTATTAAATTATCAGAGTTGTCTTTTTTTCCTTTAAAATCAACCTCTATTTTATCTATTTCATAATCTATTGTAGCTGTTATTGTAAATTCTCCATTTGTGAGATCAGCAGTATAATCAGTTGTTTCTTCTCCATTTATATAAACAGCATCTATTGACATAATCTCATGGTCAGCTAACTTAAACTTATTTATAGTTGTATCTATGCATACTGGCACAGCTTTATCTATTTGCCCATAAACAATTGGTATAGGTGCCCCTTCAAATCTTTCATCTAAATTTGGATAGTTTGATGACCAATATTTATTAGGTGGCATTTGTTTATACATAATCAATCTTACATCTCTAATAGAAAAAGTAATTATATCTTCTGCTACCGCATATTCATCTATAAATCCAACAAATATCTTTTCAAAATCATCAAGTGAGAATTTATCTTCACCTAAAAACAATTCTATTTTTTTGTTTATAAATACATATTCGTCGTTATACCATTCAGATGATTTAGCTATTTTTAATGAACCATAATCTGGACGAAATATATTAGATGATAATAATTTAATTTCCTGTGATATATAAGGAATAGAGAAGTTGTTTAAATAAGGCTCATATAAATATCCTGTTGATGAATACAACAAATTATTTTCTGATTGCTTGTTAGTAAAATACAATACAAATGATATTGTAATAGTAAAATTAGAAGGGTTAGTACCATCAGAAGTATGTATATACACTTTCCCTGCTTGTGAATCAAAATAGTATGAACTTGCAGTAGCTTCTACATCAGCTATACTTGTTTTTTCAGTATAAG
>Ga0190359_1001668_pt1 | contig 13799 bp, 14 predicted proteins | sample 48721823_MG_FD_161269 | JGI IMG/M metagenome (GOLD analysis project Ga0190359, IMG submission 161269) | Hydrothermal vent microbial mat bacterial communities from Southern Trench, Guaymas Basin, Mexico - 4872-18-2-3_MG | ecosystem: Environmental > Aquatic > Marine > Hydrothermal vents >...
TAATGAATATCATCATAATAAGGTGATACAGATCACTATGTTTGATTGATTTTCGTTTCAAATTATTTTTTCCTTTGGTTGAAGCCAATTTAAAGTGGGAAATTATATCGTGGATTGATTTGTTGTGTTGATGTTTCTCATTACTTAAAAAAGTGAAGATATTAAGTTCTCCCATTGGCCCGAAAAGGAAATATTTAAAAATATTCATACAATGAAAAAGAAACATACTATTTTTTTAAAAACAGGGAGGGGAGAGCTCACTAAGATTAGAATAGAAAATATCATTTATCTGAAAGCAGATGGAAATTATACCCATATTAAATGTTGTAATCCCGAAAGGAAGTTCATTATATGCAAAAATTTGAAAAATACTATTGCTCTGGTAGATTCTGATCAATTAATGAGAATTCATCGTAGTATGGTAGTAAACCTGAATTATATCAAAGTGTTGAAGACAGGCAAGACTCCGCTTGTAATACTAAAGAACGATGAAAAAATAAAAATTTCACGAAAGGTTCAAGATAAAATAAAACAAAATTTTATTCATACAGAATAAGATATCGTTTATAAAGATCATCCACACGTTTTTTACTGGATGTTTGTACAATTAATCAGGATAAGGCAAAAAATGATAAGAATTTTTACTACGTTTATTTCGAATAATTTGTAATAGTTCCGACTTGATCTTACCCATTGATTACCTGCTGATAACCCTTTTTGAAAGGGAATCTTAAATTCTTCGATTGTTAATTGTTGTGTTGTTGCTTTCGTACCTTATGCAAACTTTTTGGAGGTGATTTATCTTTTTCTTTGCATTTCTAATTCTTTTTTTATCCCTATTTTTTTAACATTATTAAAATCTGATACTGATATTAACAATCAGACTACTTATTCAGCAAACCTTACGTATTTTCCACAAAACCTTCAAAAACGGGTTGCGCTATTTGTTCTAAAATTTGCTTCATAAAAAATCGACCTCCCATAAACAGGGAGGTTATTGCACATGTTGAGGTCGGTAGCGGATTCGAACCGCTGTATACGGTTTTGCAGACCGCCGCCTAACCACTCGGCCAACCGACCATTTTACAGTACAAAAATAATAAAACTCTGCAAATAAACACGTTTTATCAGGGTCGAAAATCTAAAATTACCGTGTCAACGTCACACTTACCCGCTCCACCTTGCCTCCCACCGGCGGATTGATCTTGGATACTTTTACGGTAATCTTTTTTATTCCTGTCATCTCTTTGTATAATGAATCGATAATACGCCCGGCAATGTGTTCCATCAGGTGTGACTTCTTCTTCATTTCCCGCTCTACGATCATGTAGGCCTGTTGATAGTTGACCGCATCTTTCAGACTGTCACTCTTCGAGGGTTTCTTAAGGTCCGTTTCGATAGACAGATCTACCAGAAATTTATTTCCGACAATTTGTTCCTCTTTATAATGCCCGTGATAGGCATAAAACTCCATGTTCTCGATCTCGATCTTTCCCATGATTCCGAATTTGCTGCAAATTAACCAATAATTAAATAATGCCTGAAAAAATGAAAGGAAAAATCAACACGAACTAACACCAGGTAGGGGCAAAATAGTCGTAATATCTTTAATTTTATGTCTTATGGGAAAGTTCTTGGCGAACTTTGAGAGAAAAGCTTTTAGAAATTTATTAACGCTAAATCTCCTTTCCTGTATATTTTCCTGTTATTTTTGCAGACACAAAAACCGGTTGAATAATACACACAATATGAAAACTTCAAACCTGGCTTCTCATACGGAAAAAACCAAAGAATCCCTGAATTTCATCGAATCAATCGTCGAGGAAGACATCCGAAAGGGGAAGAATAAAGGAAGGGTCCATACCCGTTTTCCTCCCGAGCCCAATGGATACCTGCACATTGGTCATGCCAAATCCATCTGTCTGAATTTTGGGCTTGCAGAAAAATACAATGGCAAGTGTAACCTTCGTTTCGATGACACCAATCCTGTCAAGGAAGAGGAAGAATATGTCGAGTCCATCAAGGAAGATATCCGTTGGCTGGGCTTCCAATGGGAAGGAGAACCCCGCTATGCTTCCGATTACTTCGAACAGTTGTACGAATGGGCCGAGATGCTGATCCAAAAGGGCCTGGCCTATGTGGACGACCAACCTGCTGCCGTCATTGCCGCCCAGCGCGGAACACCCATCAGACCGGGAATCGTCAGTCCATACCGCAATCGTAGTGTGGAAGAGAATCTGCAGTTGTTCCGGGAGATGAAAGAAGGAAAATACCAGGATGGTGAAAAAGTGTTGCGGGCAAAGATCGACATGTCTTCTCCCAATATGCATATGCGTGATCCTATTATTTACCGTATCCTGCATGAACATCACCATCGTACGGGCGATAAATGGTGCATCTATCCGATGTATGATTTCGCCCACGGGCAATCCGATTACATTGAAAAGATTACTCACTCCCTCTGTACGTTGGAATTCGAGGTACATCGCCCCTTGTATGATTGGTTCCTGGATCAGATTGTCACCGGCAGCTACCGCCCCCGACAGATCGAATTTGCCCGGTTGAACCTGAGTTACACAGTGATGAGTAAACGTAAACTCTTGGAATTGGTAGAGAAAAAGATCGTCAATGGATGGGATGACCCGCGTATGCCCACCATCTCCGGTTTGCGCCGACGGGGTTATACGCCTGATTCCATCCGCAATTTTGCCGACCGCATCGGCGTGGCCAAACGAGACAATGTGATCGATGTTGCATTACTGGAGCATGCCGTACGCGATGACCTGAATAAAACTGCCTTGCGGTATATGGTTGTGTTGAAGCCCCTGAAAGTCACCCTGACCAATTACCCCGAAGAAAAAACGGAACAACTGGAAACCACTAACAATCCGGAAGATTTGGGAGCAGGAAATCGAACGGTACCTTTTACACGGGAGCTCTATATCGAACGGGATGATTTTATGGAAGATCCCCCGAAAAAATTCTTCCGCCTGGCACCGGGACGGGAAGTGAGGCTGAAAAGCGCCTATATCATTAAATGCGAGGAGGTTGTGAAGAATGACTGCGGTGAAGTCATCGAACTGAAATGTACCTACGATCCGGAAACGCGTAGTGGCTCAGTAGCAACCCGGAAAGTAAAAGGGACACTGCACTGGGTCTCAGCCAAGTATGCTCTGAATGTGGAAGTACGGTTGTACGACAGGTTGTTCAACGATCCTGATCCTGCCGGTCATAAGGACAAGGATTTTAAGGAATTCCTCAATCCGAATTCATTAGAGATACTGGAAAATTGCAAAGCCGAACCGGCATTGGCTACAGCTAAAACAGGCGATCATTTTCAGTTCCAGCGCATCGGATATTTTACCGTTGATCCGGACTCAACGAAAAATCATTTGGTCTTTAACCGTACTGTTCCTTTGCGGAACACCTGGGTAAGAATCTCTAAAAATTCCAATAACCAATATCAAAACTCCAAGTAATAATACACATTAACCAATTTTCAATATCCAAATAATTTGAGTTTTAAGGCTTGGAATTTTACATTTCTTTTCTTTTTTTCTCATAAATATTATAATTTTGTAGCCCGTTTTTTGCCCCGTGGTGTAATTGGCAACACGCCTGACTCTGGATCAGGAAAGTCCAGGTTCGAACCCTGGCGGGGCAGCAGAGGAAATAAAAAGTAATAAGGCATCTCCCTGGCTGCCAACAGGCAGGCTCGAAATTGTAACAAAATGAAGATCTTTTGACATTCCGGGAGCAGAAGCAAAGGCACTAATGCGCTTTTTTTAAGCTTTTTTTTAAATAACCAAGGAGAAAAGCCTGTATTATTCCCTCTATTTTTCAATTGTAAACCCATACCTTACTTGGTCACACTCCAACCCGCAATAAGTGCTCAAAAATTATTTTTTTCCGAATTTTTTCATCAATTAAGACAAACCAGGAAAATTATTACCATGTAAACCCATATTCTGTAAACCAAATTATCCCTGAGCTGGTTACGCATATGAAAGACCATTCTGACATTAAAAAAATGGTTCTAGGAGGTCCTGCACGTAGAATCAATTTAGATCTTCATGATATCTTCTTCCTTCTGTTTTACGATTTCGTCCACCTTTTTGGAATATTCGTTGGTAAGCTTCTGTACTTCCTCTTCGGCCTCTTTTTCATCGTCTTCGGGCAGACCGTCTTTCTGGAGTTTTTTCAACTCGTCCTTGGCCCATTTCCGGGCGTTCCGGATGCCGACTTTGGTGTTTTCCCCTTCCGACTTGACCTGCTTCACCAGGTGGGCACGTGTTTCTTCGGTCAGTGGGGGAATATTGATCCTTATCACCTCTCCATTGTTTACCGGTGTCAGACCGATATTGGCAGCCAGGATGGCTTTCTCGATCACCCCCAGCATATTTTTTTCCCAGGGCTGTATCGTGATAGTACGCCCATCCGGCGTATTTATGTTGGAAACCTGACTCAGGGGAGTGTTGGTACCATAATAATCCACCATGATCCCATCCAACATAGCCGGGTTGGCTCTTCCTGCACGCAGCTTTGATAGTTCATGCTCCAGGTGGGTCAGGGCATGTTCCATCTTTTCTTTGGTTTCTTCAAGGCATAACTGAACATTATCCTCCATAAGCAAGATTTTTTAAATTACTTTTAACAAAAGTAAACAATTTTATCCAAATTACCTATGAATCAAGGTACCGGGATTTTCTCCAAGGATAACTTTTTTCAGGTTCTCCGGTCGGTTCATATTATAAACTACCACAGGCAGATCATTCTCGCGGCACATAGTAAAAGCCGTAAGGTCCATGATCTTCAGTCCTTTTTCATAGGCTTCGTCAAAAGAGAGAGAATCATATTTTACAGCTGAAGGATTCTTCTCCGGGTCATCAGAATAGACTCCGTCCACCCTTGTACCTTTAAGCAACACCTCGGCCGATATTTCCAGGGCTCGCAATACCGCTGCTGTATCGGTAGTGAAAAAAGGATTTCCTGTGCCTCCGGAAAAAACACTCACTTCCTTATTCTGCAGTGCTGCAACCACCTCTTCACGGACAAATCGTTCACCGATCGATTCAACCTTTATGGAGGTAAAAAGACGGCAGGGTACACCTGTTTCCAGAAAAGCTGACTGCAGGGCAAGCCCATTGATGACAGTGGCCAGCATGCCCATGCGGTCGCCCGCAACACGGTCGATACCCCCGGCTGCCCCTTGTACACCGCGGAAAATATTACCTCCGCCGATCACAATCCCCGTTTCCACACCTATCTCAACCACTTCTTTGATTTGCGCAATATATTTGTCCAGTATGGATTTATCAATGCCTGAGGGCTGTAAGCCCATCAACGCTTCTCCACTGAGTTTGAGTAAAATTCTCTTGTATTTTATCATGACATGATAAGAGTTTTTGCTGCAACGAAAATACTAAAATTTATCACTTACATAGATGACAGATCGTAATTTCAGGTATAATAGTCTCTCTAAAACATATTCGGATGAATAACTCCGAATTTTATCTTCCACTTTAAAAGGCGAGATTAATCATTGTTCTAAAACCAAAGGCACAAAAAAAACCGCTTGCCAGCGGCAAACGGTTTTTTTGTGCCTTGTATTACTTGACTCCAAAACTTAAACAGTCAACGAATATCTCAGAAATCCGGTTACTTTGAGTTCTGGATCGTATTCCTTCAGGTAAGTACGAATATTCTTTTTGCTGTCCTTGATAAAGTCCTGGTTTAGCAATGTGCTTTCATTATAGAACTTATTCAGTTTCCCTTCGGCGATACGGTCCAGCAGGGTTTCCGGTTTTCCTTCGCGACGCGCCTGTTCGCGGCCTATCTCTTTTTCCTTCTCTATCACATCCTGTGGCACATCTTTCTTATCTACAGCCACCGGATTCATGGCAGCCACCTGCATGGCAATGTCCTTGGCTACTTGAAGGTCAACATTTTCTTTGTTAAACCCTACCAGGGAAGCCAATTTGTTTCCGGGATGGATGTAAGGTTGCAGGCAGGCAGCCTCCAATTTCCCATAATAGGCCAGATCAAGCTTTTCCCCGATAATACCAATCTGCTCGGTAATAGCTTCGGCTACGGTCTGGTCGTTCAGCTTTGTGTTTTTCAATGTATCCAAGTCGGTAGCGTTTATCTCCAGTGCTTTCCTGAGGATACTCCAGGCAAATTCCACAAACTGTTCGTTCTTAGCCACAAAATCGGTCTCGCAGTTGAACACGATCATGGCTCCATGTTTCTTGTCTTCGGAAGTAGCAGCCAGAACAACGCCTTCGGTGGCCTCGCGGTCGGCCCGTTTATTGGCCACGGCCTGTCCTTTTTTCCGGATGATTTCGACTGCTTTGTCAAAATCACCGTTCGCTTCCTGGAGAGCTTTTTTGCAGTCCATTATCCCGGCACCGGTCATTTTTCTAAGTTTGCTGACATCAGCAGCAGTAATTGTTCCCATAATATTTTTAATTTTTTTGATTTTTATAAATCACTCTTAAGCAAAAGATTGCTTATTGGGCAGCCGTTTTCCCAGATTCGTCCGTAGTTGCTTCTTCCGGTTTGGCCTCAGCAACCGTATTTTCATTTGTTTCTGCTTTTTCTTTTCTGGCAGTACTCTTACGGGCAGCTGTTTTCTTTTCTGAAGCAGGAACTTTTTCTTCTTTTCCAGTGTCTTCAGCTTCCGCCTGTTTTTTCTTTTTCTGTTTGGCTTCTGCAGCGCTCTTTTCTTTCTCCATCTTGCGTTCTTCCAGGCCGTCTTCAATGGCACTGGCCACTACATCTACAATCAGGGCAATGGATTTGGAAGCATCATCATTGGCAGGGATGGGAAAATCTATGTTGGAAGGATCGGAATTGGTATCAATCATGGCAAAGACAGGGATGGATAAACGGTTGGCTTCCCTGACGGCTATATATTCCTTCATAACATCCACTACGAACAGAGCGGCCGGCAGACGGGTCATATCAGCAATGCTTCCGAGGTTTTTTTCCAGTTTGGCACGCTGGCGCATCACCTGGAGGCGTTCTCTTTTGGACATGTTATTAAAGGTACCGTCGGTGGCCATTTTGTCAATAGCAGCCATTTTTTTCACAGCTTTCCGGATGGTCGGGAAGTTGGTCAACATACCGCCGGGCCAACGCTCGGTAACATAAGGCATTCCTGTTTTTTTGATCCTTTCGGCTACGATGTCTTTCGCCTGTTTTTTGGTAGCCACAAACAGGATCTTCCTGCCCGACTTAGCGATCTGTTTCATGGCATTGGCAGCCTCATCCAGTTTGACCAGTGTTTTTTCGAGATCGATAATGTGGATCCCGTTACGCTCCATAAAGATGTAAGGAGCCATTTTAGGGTTCCATTTTCTTTTCAAATGGCCAAAATGAACTCCTGCTTCAAGCAGTTCCTGAAAATTTGTTTTACGCATTTGATTGTTATATTTATGTTTACATTCGTTTTATCAACCTCCGGGTAGTTCCACATAAGGAGAAGTCCCGGCGGTTTAGATACTAAACACGTTCGGTAAGGTTAACGTTTGCTGAATTGGAATCTCTTCCGTGCTTTCGGACGACCCGGTTTCTTACGCTCAACCTCTCTCGGATCCCTTGTCAGGAAACCCTGTGATCGCAAAAGGGATTTTTTCTCAGGATCGATCTTCACCAGTGCACGAGCAATAGCTAGTCGCAATGCTTCCGATTGTCCTTTATACCCACCCCCATCCAAGTTAACCTTGATATCATATTTGTTTTCTGTTTCAAAAAGCGAAAGTGGTTGTTTTACAACATACTGCAATAGTTTGGAAGGAAAATAATCTTCCAGTGATCTGTCATTGATGGTAATGTTTCCTTTACCTTCGGTTACATATACCCTGGCAACTGCAGCCTTTCTGCGACCTATGGCCTGAATTACTTCCATTCTTTTTATTTGATTGTATTTATGTCAATAATAGTTGGTTTCTGAGCTTCGTGCGGATGTTCCGGTCCGGCATAAACGTGCAGGTCCTGACTAAAGATAGCCCGGCCCAACCGGTTTTTAGGCAACATACCTTTCACGGCTTTTTCCACTAGCGCAATGGGATTTTTCTTTAAAAGTGCAGCAGGGCTTATCTCCCTTTGTCCTCCGGGATATCCTGTATGATGGATGTATTTTTTATTCTGCCATTTGTTTCCCGTGAGTTTAACTTTTTCAGCATTGATCACAATTACATGATCTCCTCCTGCTACATGCGGGGTAAAATCCGTTTTGGTCTTTCCCCTCAGGATTATCGCAACTCGTGAGGCCAGCCGGCCCAACACCTGGTCGGTGGCATCTACCACATACCATTTTTTCTCTACCTTGTTTTTATTCGCTGAGAGTGTTTTATAACTTAACGTATTCACTTTTGCTCTAAAATTTTAATTAACACCTAAATACAGCCACATGCGTTTTTTTATGGACTGCAAAAATACAAATCTTTTTCTTTTTACAACAAAAAAGCAGTTTTATTTTTGTATTTAAAAAAGTATAAGGCCGGAGATTCTTAAATACAATAAAATCTATCCAAATTTAAGCTCATAATTCAACTTGAAACCGAATTTGTTATTTCTGTATTCTTTGCAATATTCTTGGCGGCCTATGATGCATGAGAATACCAATGATGAATAATTTGAGATATCTATCTTTCCTACGTAGATTATTTATGTTAAGTTATAGAACAGTACTATATAATTTAGTTTTCACAGAGTTTTTCCAGGCAAAGGGGGTTGAAGAGTCAAAAGGCCGAAGGGTTGGAGATCCGGTATATACTTTTTGACACTTTAATTTTTGGCCTCTTGGATCTTATGGGTTTTTTAACCATAGGATAATACGAATAATACCCTCCATTTCAAGAGAAAAACATTTTTAAAATCTTAAATCGTTATTCTATATTCGATGGATTTTATGCAATTTTGTTGTATGGCCGTTTTTTTGCACCGTAAGCTGAGATACCGGAATATTTATCTGGCCGGGTTGTGGATCATTGTCTTTTCCCTGCCGGTGTCACACTTCGGAATTAGTGTAGGGACATTCATCATTTTGGGAATATGGTTGTTAGAAGGGGATTATAAAAAGAAAAAAAACATCTTGGCCTCCCATCCGGGTATCCTCATCTTCGCTTCCATTTTTTTGCTGTGTCTGGCCGGGCTGCTCAACACCTCCGATTTCTCCTATGCCTGGCGTGATATCGTTATCAAACTCCCAATTTTGGTATTACCTGTGCTAATCGGCACCTCCGCGCCGATTTCTCCGAAAGAATTCCGAATCGTCTTCAGCGGCCTGCTGGTAGGGTTGTGGATTACCTCCTTAACAGGTCTGGCTGCCTTAATGGGCTATCTGAATTTTCCGGTACAGGATGTCCGTGACATCTCCCTATTCATTTCCCACATCCGCCTTGCATTGCTTCTGGGACTCTCCCTGCATATCCTATTATATCTTTTACTAAATTCAAGGCCCTTACCCACAACAGAAAAAACAGGATATCTGATCTCTATGTTGTGGTTTATCTTTTTTCTTTTTATTCTAAAGGCAGGGACTTCCTTCTTTATGCTGGTACTCTTTGCCCTGGTTCTTTTTATCTTCCTGATAAAAAGCATTAAAAGTTTTATACTGAAATACTTTGTTATTATATTGGGGATAACAATAGTATTATTGGCTGTTACCTGGCTTAACCATGCCATAGGCCGTTTTTATGCCAGGGACCCGCTGCAGGAACCTGTGCAGGCAGAACGCACCGTAAACGGCAACCCTTACGACAAACCCGTCAATTTGACTGATACGGAAAACGGCCATTATGTCTGGCTGCATGTATGTGAGAAAGAGCTCAGGAAAGCATGGAACAGCCACAGCAAACTGGATTATAATGGCCGTGATCTGCGTGGACAGGAACTACGCAGGACACTGATCCGTTACATGACCTCCAAAAATCTCCCGAAAGATTCGACAGGATTTGCAAGGATGAGTCCGGAAGATATTCACAACGTGGAAAACGGTATGGCCAATTATCTTTATACCTACCGTGTAGCCCTGTATCCTTATTTCTATCAAGTACTTTGGGAGATGAACCAGTATAAAAAAGGGAAGCTCTCCGGGCACTCTCACATCCAGCGCTTGGAATACCTGAAAACGGGATGGCAGATTGCCAGGGATCATTTCTGGTTCGGGGTCGGCACCGGAGACGTACCGGATATGTATAACACCTATTACGAGAAAAATCACAGTTCCCTGACACCGGACTGGCGTCTGCGGACCCATAATCAGTATCTGACGTATTGGCTTACGTATGGAATTTTTGGTTTTATGTGGTTCCTGTTTTCCTTCTTCTCTCCTTTTTTCTTTGAAAAAAAACAACATAACTATCCGGCTGTCATATTTCTGATCATTGCCGCCATGTCAATGTTGTATGAGGATACATTGGAGACCCAGGTAGGGGTGTATTTTGTGGTTTTCTTTTATTCATTACTGATTTTTGGAATAAAAAAGCAAACAATAACTAAATAGTATACATTTTAATGATCAAAGCGCCTGAATTTTATCCGGTTAATTATTATTGTGATAAATTTATTGAAATAGCCAGCAAGGCATGGAAACACCATTGGACACTAAAGAAATAAATATCAGTGGTAAGAAATATCAAGATAAAATTAGTAATAAATATCTTTGTGTTTTTTAGTGCTTGAAGTCTTGGTGGCAAGGGAAACATTATATTAAAATAAAAAAACAAAATAAGGTAATAGGATGAATAAAAGCGATGAAGAATATCTGCGGGAGGCAATACGGGAAGCTGAACAAAGTGTAGAAAAAGGAGGAGGGCCTTTTGGTGCCGTGTTGGTAAAAAACGGTGAGATCATTGCCCGTTCCGGTAACACGGTCACGCTGGATTATGATCCTACAGCTCATGCCGAAGTTAACGTGATCCGCCAGGGAGGTGAAAAGCTACAGACCTTTGATCTGAAGGGAACTGTTATTTATACCTCCTGTGAACCCTGTCCTATGTGTCTGGGTGCCATTTACTGGGCCAACATCAGCCGCGTGGTCTTTGCGGCATCACGTGATGAGGCTGCCGATGCCGGTTTTCGAGATGTCATGATTTATACCGAACTAACACTGCCCCCCACCCAACGCCATTTGCCACATAGTCATCTGCCGATAGAGGAGAGACAGGATCCTTTCAGGCAATGGGGAAAAAAAGAAAATAAAACATTTTATTGAAAGCTGAAGTACTGAAAAACAGCAAATCAATGATTTACTATTTTTCGAGTATCTTCGAAATTTTTATAAAATAAAACATTTTGAGAATATCGGGATTCGAAAATTAATACCCGAAACAGTATCTCTTCGGCTATGAACATCTTGTAGGGGAAAAAACTGCCTGCCATCTTTGCAGAAAAAATGATCATAAGCAAAGAAGAAAAAAGTGAGATGTTCTTGTACAATAAGTAACAGGTATAAGCAATAACTTGCAATCGTCATATTTTTGCAAAAGTAAATCATCAAAAAATGCTTGCGTTTATGGGGGCAATATTAAATCCAGATTAAAACAAGGTGCTTATCCTGGTTAGGATACAAAATACCAGTTTTTTTGCTATATTCGCCCAAGGACAACTACCGTTGATTAACCTACGCCGGCCATATGTTAACCGCTACCCAACATAATGAAAACAGGCAATATTAACAAACAAGAGGAGATATGATTTCACCATTATTTAGTCACTTGTTAATTCCTTTTATTATTGCAATGTTTTTAGCGATAACTATGGGTGGAAGTGGAACAGCGCCAGCTTTTTCAGCGGCATATGGGGCTAATGTGATTAGAAAAAGTTTGATTCCGGGATTATTTGGAATTATGGTTTTTTTGGGAGCAATAATTGCAGGAAAAGGGACAGTAACAACAATAGGGAAAGGTTTATTAGCTCCGGAAATGATGTCATTTACAGTTGTTTCAATTATTCTTTTTTCAGTAGCTGTTTCATTGTTAATTGCAAATTTAGCAGGTATACCTCAATCAACAAGTCAATCAACAGTTTTATCTGTCACAGCTGTGGCATTATATTTTAAAGATCTTCATTCGGATAAATTATTTTTAGAAATAATACCAACATGGTTTATTTTACCGGTAGTATCATTTTTTCTAAGTTTATTTTTTGGGAAATATATTTATCAGCCAATGAGAAGAAGAGGGCTTACTTTGCAACGAGCCCAAAATGAAAATATGAAACCGATATGGAATGGAATATTAGTGTTAATATCATTATATGTTGCTTTTTCAATTGGAGCAAATAATGTTGCTAATGCTGCAGGTCCAATTGCTTCAATGACTGCGAACGAACTAAATATTTCGGGAAATGAAAATTTTATTTTAATAATGATATTATCTACCTTAATTATATCTCCATGTTTTGGAATTGGAAGTTCAATTTTCGGGCATAAAATTGTTAAAAATACAGGTAAAGAAATTGTATTATTTGGAAAATTCGAAGCAGTAATAATCGCTTTTGTTTCTGGAAGTTTATTATTATTAGCATCCTTAACAAAAGGAATTCCAACTTCATTAGTTCAATTAAATGTAGCAGCAATTTTGGGAATTGGGGTTGCAAAATTAGGAACAAAAAATATTTTCAAAAAAACAGAAGTAAAAAAGTTTTTCTTGATGTGGATAATTGCACCGGCAATCTCTTTTATATTATCATTGTTATTGACATTTATAGCTGATAAATATGGAATTTTATAAAAATTACGTTGGGGAATAAATAAGACTCTGAGTGGTCGGTACAACCCAGGGATAAGTCAGTGTTGAACTACACCCGCCGGATTCAGGTTATGTACTTTGCGAAGGTTTTTACTGTTTTTGAGGAAAAACTAATTTGGGAGTTTTTTAACGTATTGCAGTTTTTTGTGTTTTCCTTTCTTTGGACAACGATAAAAACTGGTAAAAAGAGTTGTTTTCGTTGTTTTTTGTTTATTACCGAATATACTTTTTCCTGCTGTATGCAGGGAGAGTATGCCGGAGTGTAAATCGCAAATTTAAAATCATTAAATTTTCGAAAAAGTAAATCAACAAAAATGTTTGCATTTAATTAGGGGCAATGTAATTTTATTCATACAGAATAAGATACCGTTTATTAAATTAAAGGTACCATTCATACATTTTTTACTGGATGTTTGTACATTTAATCAGTATCAGACAAAAGAAGATAAGAATTTTTTCTACATTTATTTCGAATAATTATTCAAAAAACAGGGCAAAAAAATACTAGCCAAATGCCCTGTTCAATTCGGTTTTTTAAAAACCGGCACAAAATTAATTCTGCTATGAAAAAATTAGAGTGTTATGGCCGTTGTAGAAATGAAAAAAATGATGGTGGAAAAGGTGGAGGAATAATTGAGATGAAAGGTATTATTAAGAAACTTATAAATACTATTTTAAGTACAGATGTTAAATGTTATTTTATACTTGTTTTTATTATTCAACTTATACCAAGTTTAATTCTTTCAAGTTTTAATATTGATAATACCAATAGAAGCGTACAAATCATAGAGCAGTCAAATAATAATCTAATCAATTTTTTTTTATGGTCCTAATTGGGCCGATATTTGAAACTATCATATTTCAATTTTTACTTATTAATATGGTTAAAGCATTTTCTGAAGGGACAAAGTATAGTATGTTATTATCCATTTTTATCCCATTTATAATATTTGGTTTTTCTCATTTATATAACATTTATTATTTAATTTTTGGGTTCTTAATTGGAATAATAATTCTTCCACTTATTACATCTCTAAATTT
>Ga0190359_1001670_pt1 | contig 13783 bp, 15 predicted proteins | sample 48721823_MG_FD_161269 | JGI IMG/M metagenome (GOLD analysis project Ga0190359, IMG submission 161269) | Hydrothermal vent microbial mat bacterial communities from Southern Trench, Guaymas Basin, Mexico - 4872-18-2-3_MG | ecosystem: Environmental > Aquatic > Marine > Hydrothermal vents >...
CATTGCTGCGAAGCCTTGTTATTACTGGTGGGCCTGGGAGGCCTCGAACCCCCGACCAATTGATTAAGAGTCAACTGCTCTACCAACTGAGCTACAGGCCCTGGAATTTGATTTTCTTGAAGAACATGGTCGCTTTTTCAGGAAATGCCCGCCGCTAGCGCGCTTTTTGCATCTTAGTCGTACTCAGGCGCGCCCGGCAGGATTCGAACCTGCGACCTACGGGTTCGAAGCCCGGCGCTCTATCCAGCTGAGCTACGGGCGCGAGAATGATAAAAGTGACAAACTCCGCACGAGGTGCAGTGATTTTGTTGTCTTGTATAAAATATAGAAATTCACTACCAGCAATTCAAGGTTTTGTCAACACGATTTCGTAGGAAAAATCGCTTGACAAAGGCCTGACAATTACCTAATAAATAAAGTTTTGAATTTGGAATTAAGGGCAGTTTCTTATGAAAACATTTGTTGCAAAAGAGCAAGAGGTACCGAAAAAATGGTACCTTGTCGACGCTGAAAATAAAGTGCTCGGCAGATTGGCTAGCCAGATAGCTTCACGTCTTAGGGGCAAACACAAACCAATCTTCACCCCCCATGCGGACACGGGTGATTTCGTTGTTGTTGTGAATGCTGAAAAAGTCGCCCTGACAGGCTCCAAATGGGACTCCAAGATGTACTACCGACACAGCGGATATGTGGGGGGGCTGAAGGAGATAAGTGCGAGAAAATTACGTGAAAAAAAGCCTGAGGATATCATAAGGTTCGCTGTAAAAAGAATGCTCCCTAAGAATAGCCTGGGACGGCGTCAGTTAAGAAAGCTTAAAGTTTATGCAGGTCCTGAGCATCCCCACCAGGCGCAGAGACCGGAGAAGTTGGAGATTTAGATGGCTGAAGGAACATATCATGCAGTTGGCAAAAGAAAAACGGCCGTGGCTCGAATCTGGATGAAGCCGGGCACAGGAGCCATTACCATCAACAAGCGTCCTGTTGAGCAATATCTGACAAGGGAAGCGGACAGGATACTCATCCGGCAGCCTCTCGAACTAACTGAGACCCTGGGCAAATTCGATATTACCGTCAACGTAAGGGGCGGCGGGATTTCAGGACAAGCTGGTGCCATTAGGCACGGCATAAGTCGTGCCCTGGTAGAGAGCAACCTTGATTTTAGGCTTACCTTGAAAAAAGCTGCCATGCTCACTAGGGACTCCAGGATCAAAGAACGGAAGAAATACGGTCAGCGGGGAGCGCGCGCGCGCTACCAGTACTCCAAACGCTAGGAGTTTTTTGCACATATTTTCTGGGTGTTTAATCCGCCAGGGGCAGATTAATCCGCCAGAGGCGGATTAATCCGGCAGAGGCGGACGGGGTTCAATTCCCCGCCGCTTGGGGCGTTAAGAAAATTTCCGATTGATACCCGTCCGCTTGCGGCGGGGTAGTTAATTTCGAGAGGGAAAACCTGGCCGAAGTTCTCAAGGGGGGAAGTCAAGAATGGCTTCCCCTTTCTTGTTTTACTCGGAGATGGTCGTGGAAGAAAAGGGAAAAAATATAAAGCTTGTTCTAGAGTATGATGGGAATGCCTATCACGGGTGGCAGCGTCAAAAGGGAGAAATTTCAATTCAGGGTATTCTGGAAGACAAAATCGGTGTTATTACAGGAAAAAGGGCCAAGCTGATAGCATCAGGAAGAACGGATTCAGGAGTTCATGCTCTTCACCAAGTGTGCAATTTCTTGACAAAGACAAATATTGATCCAGGTTCCCTGAAAAAGGGTTTAAACGCCCTGACCCCACCGGATATTTTCATCAAGGAAGCTGAATATGTTCCTCTTAGTTTTCATGCCAGATATAGTGCCAAAAGCAAGACCTATGAATACAGAATACTTAACCGGCGTGAACCAAATGTTTTCTTGCGCCACTACACTTGGCATGTACCTCAAAAACTTCATATGGCAAAAATGAGGGAATGCCTTTCAGCTTTGCAAGGGCGGCATGATTTTTCCTCTTTTAGGTCAACAGGGAGCGGCATTTCCAACCCGGTGCGCACAATGATCCTTGCTGAGTGTCACTTGTCAAGAAATGGAATCATCCGAATTGTTTTTGAAGCTGATGGTTTTCTGCGGCACATGGTTCGAAACATTGTGGGCACAATTGTTCAGGTTGGAAGTGGAAAGATTGAGGTTGAGAAGTTTCTGGAAATTTTGCAAGCAAGGGACAGGCAGAAGGCCGGTCCAAAGGCACCCGCGCAGGGGCTTTTTCTTTCTATGGTTCGGTACTGATCCACACTCCTGCGGGGCTCAAAGCGCCTAAACCAAGAAGAGTTTCCACGCAGATTACTCCCACACACCGGGAATCTCAGCCTGACAATTGGGGCACCGTCTATCCTTTATCCTGTTTTTTCTTACATAGAAGCCGTACCTGTCGATGAGAAGCTCTTTGCAGCTATGGCAGAAAGTCTTCTCCCCTTCATCACCCGGCAGATTCCCGGTATAGACGTATTTCAAACCGGCTTCATAGCCAATATCCCTGGCCTTTCGGATGCTCTCGGGTGGGGTGGCTTCCCTGTCGAGTAAGCGGTATGTGGGGTGAAAGCGGCTGATATGCCACGGAATGCCTGAGTCGAGCTCAACGAGAAATCTTGCGATTTCTTCAAGCTCCTCTTTCGAGTCATTGAGCCCTGGGATAAGAAGAGTCGTTACCTCGAGCCAGACCCCCATTTCTTTCATGGTCTGCAGTGTTTTTAGCACGGGGTCGAGCTTTGCGCCGCACTGCTGTTTGTAGAATCTGTCAGTAAATGCTTTCAAGTCCACATTAGCGCCGTGGAGGTCGGGATAGATCTTTTCAAGGCATTCTTTTGTCATGTAACCGTTGGAAACAAAGATGTTTCTAATTCCCTTATTTACTGCCAGCCGAGCTGAGTCAAGAGCAAGCTCGAAGTACACGGTCGGTTCGGTGTAAGTATAAGCGATTGTGGCAGAGCGACTTGCTAGGGCTTCCTCGACAATCATTGCCGGTGTCATGCTCTCGCCCATGATGCGCTTATGATCGGCGGGCATTTGTGAAATATCAGCGTTTTGACAAAAACTGCATTTGAAATTACACCCCACTGTTGCAATGGAGTAAGACCGTGTTCCCGGCAAAAAGTGAAAGAGGGGCTTTTTTTCGATGGGATCAACGTTTCTGGCAATAACCTTGTCGTAGACAAGGCTGACAAGTGTGCCTCCCTGGTTTTCGCGGACACCACAAATTCCCCGTGCCCCGTCTTTTATGATGCACCTGTGGTTACAGAGAAAACATCTGACTCTTAGGTTCTCCATTTTCTCGTAAAGATAAGCTTCTTTCATCCCTTCTATAGACCTCCGCTGATCTAAGTTTGTCCATGGTTATCCCATCTAAAACTGACCGTTTCGCTTTTTCCAGGCCAACCTTTAGAGGGTGCTGTTCAGTTCTAACGCGGTAGAGCATTGTGGCTGAAAGGGCAAGAAAAGACCCAAAAGGGCAGTGACCCACGTATCTTTTGGCTGAGACATGATTGTATGGTTTGAACAAAGGGTTTCCAAGAGGGGTGCAGCACCAGGCCATGGGCACATCTCCCAGGGCCGCTTTGATAAGCGCCTTTAACTCCCAGAGGTTGAAAAATTGTGCATCCCTGAAGGGTGATTTCCGAAAAAGGCCCACCACTTTATTGGATAACGAACACCATGAAAGGCTATTAAAGACGCCAATAAATACAGCTCTCTTTGTCACCCTTGCTGCCTCTTTGAGCGCTTCAAGGGGATTGTCCACAAATTCGAGGGTGTTGATGAGGGCCGAGAGGTCGAACTCGTTATCCTCAAACGGCAGGTCCTCGGCTCTCCCCACTTTCAAACACGAACGGCTTCCAAGGCGTTCCCTTGCTCTTGCGATCATGTAAGGAGAGGCATCAATGCCGGTCAAGTCAAGGCCTAGCCTGCTGAAGAAAAGCAGGTGATTTCCTTCTCCGCATCCGATGTCCACAATTCTTTCACGCGGCTGCGGGTCAAGCAATAGAGGAAATGCTGCTTCCACCAACCTCTCTATGGCTTTTCCCCGGGGTGTGCGGTACCAGGATGCGTAAAGGTTTGCAGATTTGGAGTCGAATACAAGTCCCACGCCAAGACCTCGAAACGGTTAGGTCTTTTGGTTAGCTATCTAGGAAAACGGGGCGTAATTCCCTTTTGCCACCGGATAAAGTATCTGCCAACCTGCAAGGACTATTTCGCAAGATTTCAGAGGGAGAAGCGCCCAACTCATTTCATGAACAAACATATAAGGTCTTGAAAGCTATGTCAATGAATACCCTTTCTGGAAAGAAAAGGCACCAGGATTCAGCCCGATCACAACCCCCACTGCCTGTACTTTGTCACCTGAGTTGTTATTGCAATTTAGACATACCTTTGATAGGTTTTGCCTTCCATAAAGGCGCGTTTTTGAAATAAATGCAACCTTTAGGCCAATTATGAATCTAGTCAAGACAGATAGCACGGATCATCAACTTATTGAGCAATTCAGGAACGGCTCTCCCGAAGCCATGGAAAAAATCGTGGAGAGGTACGAGGAAAGTATCTTCAATTTTGGATTGAGAATGTGCGGTCAAGTTCAGGATGCTGAGGACATAATGCAGGAGACTTTTCTCAATGCCCTTAGATCTCTTCACAATTTCAGAGAAGAAACCAAGCTCAAGAACTGGCTTTTTCGCATAGCTGCCAACGCATGCCTCAGGAAGAGAAGAAAGAAAAAGTTTGAGCTGGAAAGAGAACTATCCCTTGAGTCTCTTATGCCCGGCGCAGGCTCGGAAGCCAAGTTCGATATTCCTTCTTTGTCACCGGACCCGGACTCGGAGCTTCTCAGAGCAGAGTTGAGGGATGTCATCAATGACGCTGTGAGTTCTCTCCCGCCGAAATACAGGATGGTGTTTAGCCTGAGAGACGTTGAAGGCTTTGATACAGAGGAAACCGCCCAGATTCTGGGCATCACATCCCAGGCGGTTAAGACTAGGTTACACAGAGCACGCCTTTTTCTAAGGAAAAAGATTTCCGAGCACTACAGGGGAGAGTAGATGACAATGCGGGAAGAATGCAAGGAGTACTTTGAAAAGATATCAGAATACCTTGACGGGGAACTGGATTCTGAGACCTGTGAAAAGATTGAGTGTCACCTCCGTGAATGCCCTGAGTGTTTGCACTGTTTTGAATCGCTGAAGAGAACCGCGGAAATTTGCAGGAGTCTGCCCAGGGAAAAAATTCCGGAAGATGTCGAACAACGCCTCAAGGAGAAACTTAAGGGTTTTTTATCCAAGGATGCTGCTAAGTCCTTCGATTTATGAACTTCGTATTAGTTGGCGAGTGTTGCTGGAGAAATAGAACTACAAAAAGTAAACCCTGTGGAATTTCGCACGGGGCATTGAACCCCGTGCGAAAAAACGGAAAAACTTTATTTACCATCCCCGTGCTCCCGCACGGGGTATTCCTACGGGGTAAAGGGGGAAGTCATGGGATTTCAGTTTATCAGGATTGAAAAAAAGGAGCACATGTGGATAGTGACGATCAACCGTCCTGAAGTTCTGAATTCCCTTCACCCGCCTGCGTGCAGGGAACTGGACGAGGCCTTCAATGAATTTTCTGCGGACCCGGAGGCGTGGGTTGGGATCCTTACTGCGGCAGGCAACAAGGCTTTCTGCGCAGGGAACGACCTCAAATGGCAGGCAGAGCATGGGGGCGAAGCGGTTCGGGAAGGGCTGAAGAATCTTAAGGGTGGCTTCGGAGGAATTACTGCGCGTTTTGATTGCTACAAACCCCTCATTGCTGCTGTTAATGGCCTTGCACTTGGCGGGGGATTTGAGCTTGCACTTGCATGTGACATTATTTTGGCTGCAGATAGTGCTTTTTTTGGATTGCCTGAACCACGCGTAGGCTTGATGCCCGGTGCCGGCGGTGTTCACCGTCTTCCACGTCAGATACCCTACCACCTTGCTATGGGCCTTCTTCTTACCGGACGACGCATAACGGCCAAAGAGGCCTTCCGGATTGGGCTTGTTAATGAAATTGTCCCCTTTGAAGATCTAATGCCTGCAGCAGAAAGATGGGCAGGGGAAATTTTGGAGTGCGCTCCATTATCGGTCAGGGCATGTAAAGGTGCGGCCATCAGAGGGCTTGGTTTAACTCTTGATCAGGCACTGAGGACGGAGTTTGAAGAGGTAAAGGCCATGAGGGAATCAGAGGACTTTATCGAAGGTCCGAAAGCTTTTGCTGAAAAGCGCAAGCCACAATGGAAAGGGCGGTAGGAATTGTTACTTGTTGAAGGAGGTTACAGGTAATAATTGAACTTTTCCCAGAAATCCTTGTCTTTGTCCTGCCATCCAGGACCAAATTTTTCATCGTAAAATGAGGCCCATCTCTCGAGCCAGCGCCACCAAAAATGTTTACTTTTTTGTTTTGCTTCAAGTATTTCATTTAAGAAGAGCACAATATCCCCCATTTTTTCCTTAGGCAGGTAGGAAGCGGCTCCCCCCTTAAACGACTTTACGATGTTCTCTGGACTTAGTGCATGGGCCGTTAACATAACGGCTATTACTTTTTTCTGGTTGGCGATTTCAAGCAACTTGTAGCCATCAACCCCCATGATATCTAAAATCGCAATATCAAAGGGACGAGTTTCCAGCATTTTCTTGGCTTCCTCGAAAGTTGAGGCCTTTGCAACCTCACACATACTGAGCAGCTCCCCCAGCTCCTCCAGCACATCGGGTTCGTCGTCAACGATCAGAACTTTTTTGCCTTCCAACAGATTCTTTTCTTCCATAGCTGCTCCTATTTTACCAGAATTTGTCTTTTTATCCGCCAGAGGCGGATTAATCCGCCACAGGCGGACAAGGGTTTGATTCCCCGCCCCTTGGGGCGTTAAGAAAATTTCCGATTGATATCCCCTCCGCTTGCGGCGGGGTAGTTAATTAGACCGATCATTACATTTTCAGCTCAATATAGGGGTGCAACAGTTCTTTGTCAACGCTCGTGAGCTAAAAAGGGGAATGATTTCCACTGTTCGCCGACTCAGTGTTTATATTACATGAGTAACAGGGATTCTTGACAGATGAGAAACTGTGATTATTTTTGGACCCAAAAGGTAGGTAGTTGATAATGTTAGAAATATGCTTTCACGTTCTTATCCCTTTCAAGTATGCTCCATGGTAGAGGAGGCAAGCTCATGAGGCACGTGGTGCTGGAAAAGACCACTAACATTGGGCGCAGCCTTTGGCACTATCTTCTTGGTTTAGTAGTACCGGTTTTTCTTGTTTGCCTTGCCCTGGTCTTTTTTTCCCCCGCAGAAGGATTGCCTGTTGAAATCAGGAAACAGGTCACACCGCCGGGGGAATTAGGCGGGCATATCTCAGAAGTTTCGGTGCCTTCTTCAAGCACTAACGCCGGCAAAGTTGTTGCGACACGAGCCGGTAACATAAAGTCTGATAAACCCAACCGCTTTAAGGATGTGGAGATAGAGCAGAAGATAAGGGAAGAGATACAGGATGACCCGTTTATTCAAGGCGGCACCGTGAGGATCAGCGTCAAAGACGGCACAGCAACCCTTGAAGGCCTTGTCAGGAGCTGGGCCGCACATGCTGCTGCAACGGCTGATGCTTTTCAAGGGGGAGCCATCAGGGTCCGGAACCGCCTGAAGGTCACAGAAGATGAATCTCTTGCAAATAAGAAAGGCCGACACTTAGACAGTGCCTTAAAGGGGCCCGAGGGTGCACTCGGGCAGCAAGCTCGACAACTGCCAAGCAAGTGCAAGGATTACTCTAATGGAGGAGGTGATGAGTCATGGCAAATCTAATTCCGTGGCGAGACAGAGATATTGACCGTTTTAGAGGAGAAATTAACAGGCTGTTCGATGATTTTTTTGCCTGGCGACCATTTCCCCGTGCCTTTGAAGAAGGGGATTGGACGCCCGCAGTTGACATTTCGGAGACAAACAAGGAAATTGTTGTTAATGCTGAAGTCCCGGGTATTGATCCCAAAGACATTGACATTTCTCTCACCGGAAGGCTTCTAACAATCAAGGGTGAGAGGAAACAAGAGCAAGAGGAGAAAGATAAGAACTACCACAGAATAGAATGCAGGTATGGTTCTTTTTCCAGATCAGTTGAGCTCCCTGCTGATGTAGATGCCGGTAAGGTAAAGGCAACATACAGGGACGGGGTGCTGAAACTCAATCTGCCTAAAGCAAAAGAACAGTCTGTTAAGAAAATCGAAATCAAGACATCATAGTAAATGGATGCCCTCGCACCTAGCTGCGAGGACATATCTGCTTTGTCCGCCCCTTGCGCGAAAAGAGTGGTGGACTAGCAAGGAAAAAGCGGGCCAGGCAAAAAGAGCCCGCTTTTTCTTTCTTGGGCTGATTGGTGCTGAACAGTGGTAAAAGGACCGGGGGGTCCCTGAGTCAAGATGTTTGGTTTCATGCTGTTTTAGCCTGGTTCCTTAATGTTTTAAAGATCTGGGGAGGTAGTCTGGAATGGATGCGAGCAAGAAAACAAGCAGGCGTATGAATCCGGAAGAACTGGAAGCGGTCAAAGAGAACTTGCTCAAAAGAAAAGAAGAGTTATGGCAGGAAATTCTAGAGGATCTTGAAAATGATGCTAGAGAAGAGCACAAGAATATTGACATCATAAGGGAGCAAGGTGACATAGCCCTGGAAGAGCTTCGATCGAGCACAGCGTTTTCCCTGATTGAGCTTAAGCACGACGAGCTCCAGCAGATAGAGCAGGCGCTACAAAGAATTGAAAGGGGCGAATACGGTCGCTGTGTGGATTGTGGGCGATGGATCACACCGGCACGACTTGAAGTCATGCCGTATGCAGTCAGGTGCCGTCGCTGCCAGGCCGAGCATGAAAAGCTCGAGAAGATGCAGGCCGAGTAAATTGATACTCGGCCTGCAAACTCCTTCCGTGCGCTCTCTTTGAGCGCGGATCCTTTACCCCGTAGGAGTGCCCCGTGCTAAATTCCACGGGGTTTACTTAGGTGGCTGCTGCCTCCTGCGCGAGCGTCTCAGTTTGTTCAGCAGCAACTTCTTCATTATTCTCAGGAGGGTTAATGTGGGTTACCACAAGTGCTCCGTCTTGTAAATCGACCTTGATGGTGGCTCCTTCCAGCACATCACCCTGAATGAGAGCCCTGCCTATTCGCGTTTCCAGTTCGTGCTGGATGTACCGGCGCAGAGGTCTGGCTCCATATACCGGGTCATAACCGGACTTTGCGATAAACTTGCGGGCAGCATCCGTGATTTCCACCTTTATCCGCCGATCTTCCAGGCGCCTGGTGAGGTCTTTTGTCAAGAGGGTTACGATCTGTTCCACCTCCTCGAGCGTAAGCGGCTTGAACAGAACTATGTCATCAACCCTGTTCAAGAACTCTGGCCTGAAGTGTTGCCTCAGCTCCCTCATAACCTGTTCTTTGGCAGCCTCCTTGATTTCGCCGCGCTCCGTTACTCCGTCCAGCAAATAGTGGGAGCCTATGTTGCTTGTCATTATGATAACGGTGTTTTTGAAGTCAACAGTTCTGCCCTGCCCGTCTGTTAGCCTGCCGTCGTCAAATATCTGGAGAAGGACATTGAAGACATCATGATGGGCTTTTTCAATTTCATCAAAAAGTATGACAGAGTAAGGCTTACGACGGACAGCCTCTGTGAGCTGGCCCCCTTCCTCAAAGCCAACGTATCCGGGTGGTGCTCCGATTAGGCGCGAGACCGTGTGCTTTTCCATGTACTCGCTCATGTCAATGCGGACCATGTTTTCCTCAGAATCAAATAGTGCTTCCGCAAGAGTTTTTGCCAGCTCGGTCTTGCCCACCCCCGTAGGTCCCAGGAATATGAAGGTGCCTATGGGTCTTCTGGGGTCCTTTATTCCTGAACGGGCCCTGATTACTGCGTCTGCAACAAGTTGAACAGCCTCATCTTGTCCTATGACGCGCTGGTGCAGAATTTCATCAAGGCGAAGAATTTTTTCGCGCTCTCCCTCCATAAGCTTTGAAACCGGAATCCCGGTCCAGCGCGAAATGATTTCAGCAATTTCATCCTCGGTGACTTCCTCGCGGAGCAGGCGTTCAGTTCCCTGCTTGCGGTTCAGCATTTCTTCCTCTGCCTGGAGCCGTCGCTCAAGTTCCGGGAGCTTCCCGTGCTTGAGCTCAGCCGCGCGATTTAGGTCATAGTTTCGCTCCGCTATTTCGATCTCGTGCCTCACCTTTTCGATTTCTTCTCTTAGGTTCTGGACTTTTTTGATTGCCTGTTTCTCAGCCTCCCATTGGGCACGCATTGAATCTGCCTTTGCTCTCAGCTCGGCTAGTTCTTTCTGGATTGCCGCCAGCCTTTCCTTGCTGGCCTTGTCGCGTTCCTTCTTTAGGGCCGCTTCTTCGATTTCCAGTTGCATGGCCCTTCTGGAAACCTCGTCTATCTCAGAGGGCATTGAGTCGATCTCTGTTCGAATCATGGCACATGCTTCGTCCACGAGATCAATCGCCTTGTCGGGGAGGAAGCGATCGGTAATGTACCTGTTTGAGAGCACTGCGGCTGCTACGAGCGCATTGTCATGAATTTTCACGCCGTGGTGCACTTCATAGCGTTCTTTCAAACCCCTTAGGATGGAGATGGTATCCTCCACCGATGGTTCATCCACAAGAACCGGCTGAAAGCGGCGTTCCAGGGCAGCGTCCTTTTCAATGTATTTGCGGTATTCGTCCAGAGTTGTCGCCCCGATACAATGGAGCTCACCTCTTGCAAGCATGGGTTTGAGCATGTTGCCGGCATCAATGGCACCTTCGGCTTTTCCGGCTCCTACAATGGTATGAAGCTCGTCAATAAAAAGCAGTGTGTTGCCTTCAGACTCCTTGATTTCCTGCAGTACTGCTTTGAGCCTTTCTTCAAATTCCCCGCGGTACTTCGCCCCGGCTACCAGGGCTCCCATGTCTAGAGCAAATATAGTCTTGTTCTTGAGACCCTCAGGAACATCTCCTCTCACTATACGGTGAGCTAGCCCTTCAACAATGGCGGTCTTGCCCACGCCCGGATCCCCTATAAGCACGGGGTTGTTCTTTGTCTTTCGGCTCAGCACCCTGATAATTCTGCGTATTTCAGTATCTCTTCCAATAACCGGATCTAGTTTTCCGCTGCGGGCTTCTTCGACAAGATCTCTGCCATATTTTTTCAGTGCCTCGTAGGTGCCCTCAGGTTCTGCGCTGGTGACCCGCTGGTGGCCACGAACAGAACTAAGGGCCTCCAGCACAGTGTCGCGGGTGAGGTTGAACTCCTGCAAAATCTTGCCCGAAGGGGTGCTGCTTCCTTCCTCAACTAGTGCCAAGAGGAGATGTTCCACCGAGACATACTCATCCTTGAGTTTCTGAGCTTCTTGCTGGGCATTTACAAGAAGCCTGTTCATCCTCTGCGTAACATAAACCTTGCCCGGTTCCAGTCCGGGACCGCTAACGCGAGGTTTCTTCTCAAGCTCCTGCTCAAGACGTTCTTTCACCTGCTCGGGGGAAACTTCCATCTTTTGAAGTAACCTGGGGATAAGCCCATCTGGTTGTTCCAGCAGGGCCATCAACAAGTGTTCTCCGTCCACTTCCTGGTGTCCGTAGCGGATTGCCTTTGTCTGGGCTTCCTGTAAAGCTTCCTGTGATTTTATAGTGAATTTATTTAAGTCCATATTTAATCCTCCGTTCAAAGGGTTATTTTATTTTGATAACAAAGGTTTTGAGTATGGAGTATCCCTAGCTCAGTTCATTTTCCAATTGCCTGATTCGCTCTTCCAAGAATTCAATTCTCGAAAGCAGCTCCAGCACCACTCCTACCCCCACGTAGTTGATTCCCAGTTCGTTGCGAAGTCGCAAGATTTTCTTAACTACCCCTAATGTTTCCCTGTGAAAGATCCACTGCCCTTCATCGCTGTCGCGGCCCACAGGGTCAATTAGCCCCAGTCGCACAAAGCGATCAACCAGCTCCGGATGAATGCCGCAAAGGGCCGCTACCTCTCCCAACTTGATATAGCCAGACCAGGCAGTTAATGTCTCCACATGAACCGGAAAATATCTTTTGCGTGTCATAAGGTATTTTCCTTTTCTATAGAATCACGCCACCTCTCTTGCATTGAAAGAGGAGGTCTTTCTGAGTTCTTGGAACATTTCCTTTTCTTTTGCAGTTAGGTGTCTGGGGACCCTGATCTGGACCACAGCGTAAAGGTCGCCCGGCGCTCCTCTTGGGTTTGGCATTCCCTTGCCCTTGAGTCTTAACTTCTGTCCGCTCTGGGTACCTGGAGGGATTTTGAGAGTGACATTCCCCGATAAGGTCGAGATTTTCACTTCTCCCCCCAGCGCGGCTTCCCACGGGGCAATGGGCAAATCCATGTAAAGATCCCTTCCTTTGAGCCGAAACCTGGGATGCGGCTCTATTTCAACCTTGAGGTACAAATCCCCTTTGGCTCCCCCGCCTGTTCCTTCTCCTCCCTGGCCTGCAAGCCTAATCTTTTGCCCGGGTAGGATTCCCGGCGGTATCTTTACATCGTATTTCTTCTGCCCAGTGGAGATGGTACCATCGGGAGCCATCTTCTGTGTCTGGAGGGTAATGCTTTTCGTCCCACCCCTGTAAGCTTCCTCCAGGGAAATTCTTAGCACCGCCTCATGGTCGGCACCACGCTGGTGCCTCACAAAAGGCCCGCTGCCTTTGGCACTCCTGAATCCTTGTCTAAAGGAAGCCCCCCCGAAAAGCGCCTCAAAAAAGTCGCTGAAGTCTCCTCCCTCGGAACTCCAGTAAAAGGTTTGCTTCCGCTGCCCGGCTCCAGGCCCGGCACCAAAATCGAAGTGGACATCCCACCCAGGAGGGGGCCTGAAGTCCTGTCCCTCTTTCCAGTGGGCCCCTAGCTGGTCATATTTTTTTCGTTTCTCGGGGTCCTTGAGAACTTCATAGGCCTCGTTAATTTCCTTGAACTTCTCCTCAGCCCCAGGTTCCTTGTTAATGTCAGGGTGGTATTTCCTTGCAAGCTTTCTGTAGCTGCGTTGAATTTCATCCTGGGTCGCGTTTCTGGAGACCCCAAGTGTTTCATAATAGTCTTTGAATTTGATTGCCATCGCTCGCTGCTATTGTCCTTTTCAACGCTCGGTGAATTCAGCATCTATCACGTCGTCGTCTCCACCACTGGTGCGTCCCTGTTCGGCACCGGATCCGTAAGCGCCCGCACCACCATATGTGCCGGTGGCTTCAGCCTGCTGGTAAGCAGAAGAGGCAATCATGTGAAGTGCCTGCTGCAAGTCGCTGGCCATCTGGTTATATCGCTCCTTTTTGGTGCTCTCGTCTTTGACAAGGCGGCGCGCCTCTTCAATTAGTTGTTCACAGCGGGCCTTTTCGTTAACAGGAACTTTATCTGAGGCCTCCTTCAATGTTCGGTCAAGCTGGTAGGCCAGGCTGTCCACCTGGTATCTGGCATCTACCGTTTCCCGTCTGTGTTTGTCCTCTGATGCGTGTTGTTCAGCATCACGGATCATCCTTTCAACCTCATTTTTGTCAAGGTTTGTTGACTCCGTGATTGTGACCGTTTGCTCTTTGCCGGTGGCCATGTCTTTTGCCGTAACATTCAGTATCCCGTTAGCGTCGATATCAAAAGCCACCTTAATTTGAGGTACTCCCCTCGGGGCAGGAGGAATCCCCTCCAGCCTGAATCGGCCGAGTACTCTGTTATCGCGAGCCATTTCCCTCTCGCCCTGCAGTACCACGATATCCACAGCAGTCTGGTTGTCTTCTGCA
>Ga0190359_1001671_pt1 | contig 13780 bp, 11 predicted proteins | sample 48721823_MG_FD_161269 | JGI IMG/M metagenome (GOLD analysis project Ga0190359, IMG submission 161269) | Hydrothermal vent microbial mat bacterial communities from Southern Trench, Guaymas Basin, Mexico - 4872-18-2-3_MG | ecosystem: Environmental > Aquatic > Marine > Hydrothermal vents >...
GACTAATTCGCAATTGCTTCGTTAATGTAATTCCTATCGCAGGGTGCAGTCAACTACCCCTTCCCTTCGCTGGTGCTCAAGAAGGGGCTTGCGTAAGCAAGATAGTTGACTAGGGGCTTACTGTAGGTAAGCAATAGCTATCCAGGTCATGGCACCCTGGGGTGTTCCGCAAGCTCCAGGCAACTGCCGCCGGTGGTTAAACAGTCCTGAAGGGGTAGGGACAGTGCTATCGACACGACAAGCCTGGATAACTCCCCCGATGCGGCCCTTTCCTTCCTTACGGAAGGGGTCTCCGCCGCCAGAGTTTAGAAGAATGCCCCATACACTTTATCATCACATTGAGGTGTGTTTCATTTTTTGTTAAAGCGATATGCAAACGATATCAGATATGTGATCTTATTTTTCCGCTTATAGAGCATATTAGCGCTTGTTTAATTTAATGCGCATTACAGTTTTGTAACTCTATCGTCATAGTTGTGACATTTAAGATATCTATTATCAATTTGTTTTAACAGTCTCAGGCTGTGTTTCGTGGTAGATCACACCATTCTCAAGGGGGTGAATCTGGTGAATACTTGGAAAAAGTTTCTTTGTCTAGCAATGGTCATAATCTTGGGAATGACGGTCGTCGCTGTCGAAACTGTGAATCTCAGCGCTTACGTCATTGGTCCAGGTCCAATGGGAATCAAGAAAGCCACGAATCTGGAACTGGCAGCTGAAAGGTTAAACGCTATACTACAAGCAGCCGGGTCAGAAACGCGAGTAAAGGTAAACGTAGAATTCTCTGAGTTGAAGTGGGATCCTTTTGCAGACAAGTTCTATCTGGACTTTGCCGCAGGAAAAGCCCCAGACATTGTGACTCTTCGTGAGACAGTGGAACTTGCAAAAGGTGGCTTTATACTCTCGATGGACCAACACGTCAAGAAGTTCTGGGAGATGAACTACTTCGACTTCTATTCAAATCTTTGGGAAGGAGCAACGTGGAATGGCAAAATATGGGGGATCCCACACGACATCTCACCAACAGGCGTGTGGTACCGCAAAGATGTACTTAGAAAACTGGGGTACACAGATGATGAGATTGACAAGCTCCTACCCGTGGATGGCAATACCACACTCGAGACACTTGCTCGACTTGCAAAAGAAGCAGTTGATGCGGGCTTAGTGGAATATGGAATCTTGCATCGGCCAAGTAAGGGACCAGGGATATACAATATGTTGCTAGCTTTCGGAGCCGAGTGCTATGATGCCGTGGAAGACACGCTTGTTTTCAATGAAAGCGCATTACTGAAATTCTTCCAATGGCATCTGAAAATGGTGAATGAGGGTGTTATTCCTCCAGAACCTCCAAGCTGGTCGACTATCCACAGTACCTTCGTTGCGGGCAGGACATTTGCTACGTTAGCCAGTCACATAGGCACTCCTGCCGAGTGGAAAGCAAAATACGATTTGACAGATGAGGCACTGTATCAGGACCTTGGTTTTATGCCATTTCCTCCTACAGAGATAGCGAAGAAAAATGGTGTGAAGGCTTCTTCTGTTCATGACTTCCCACTCTATTTCGTTACATCTCAATGCCAACATCCAGAGCTGGCAATGATGCTGATCATGTTTGCAACCAGTCCTGAGGCGTGCGCAATTCATTCGCGCTACACTCTCAGACCACCATATCGAAGATCGGCCATGAAGTTGCTCTCGGACGTGGAATACATTCAAAGAACTGCTCCATCAGTGGAAACTGTGCGACCAGTTCCGGTACACGCAAAATTCTGGGACTATATGGATCGTGTCTTTGAAGCTTTAAAAGGTGTTGAAGCGGGTGTTGTAACGCCTGAAAACGCTGTCCGTGATTTGAGACTTTGGTTTATCACAGAGGTGACAGACGGTAAGGTTCTCTGACACTCACAGCAGGAGCTGGTCCAATTGAGGAAGCGTCCTTCATCTTCAGCAATGAAAAGTCTTACTGCAAGTCTATTTGTGGGCCCCAGTGCGATTTTGATAACGCTGTTTTACTTTATACCAGTTATTCTCACTATTTTGATCGCATTTACAAGTATGGATAGATCTCTTGACTGGCAATTTGTGGGATTCAGCAATTTTCTTCGTCTTTTTGGAGTAGGATCTAAAGATCCTTTTCTGCTGAGGATAGTTCGTAACACAGTGGTATACGTTGCTGGGGCCCTTCCTCTTACTATCTTTGGTGGACTTTTCCTATCAATTCTTTCAATGCGACTGGATAAACGTACAGGTCTCTTTTTTAGAACAATATTCTTCATTCCGCGTGCGATTCCTCCCGTTGTATGGGGATTTCTTTGGGCGTGGTCATTTGAGGGAACACGTTATGGACTTTTTAATGCTATCAGATCCGCACTGGGATTACCAGTTCTCCACTGGCTAATACAGTATCCTATGGTGATAGTCATTCTTGCTAACGGATTTCTCGGGATCTCGCTTTCTATGCTGGTATTCAGTTCCGCAATTGCTAGCATTCCAGTTGAGCTAACCCGGGCTGCCGAGATCGATGGCGCAAGCAGATGGCAAATTTCCTGGTATGTTATTATTCCGTTACTCAAATGGCCGATTCTTACGATGACTGCATGGCACCTGATGTCTTTTGTAAACTCCTATGTCTACATAATGCTCATAACTGGTGGGGGACCTTACTATCGAACAGAAGTGTGGAGTCTTTACGCTTATCATACGGCATTTAATCAATATAGATACGGTTACGGCGCGACTCTAACTACAATTTTGATTGTAATTAACATCACGCTTTTATTCTTAGTTCTACGCTTCTTTGGCCTCAAACGAATGGTGCAGCGTGGAAAGATTGAGGTGTGATTTAATGAAAAGGATAAGCAAATTCCTACCATATCTTGCATTAGCTTTGATTGGTGCTCCCTTTCTAACGATGTACATTGGTTTCTTTTTACGAGCTTTTGGTGAGGGATCTCAACTTGGTGTGCTACCTGAACGTCTTGGTGCTTCAAACTTCTCATTTCTTTGGAAGCCTATAGTATGGGGACTTGGACAGACCACAGTATGGAGGGTGCTGTTCAACACCATGTTGTTTGCCTGTATTTCGGGAGTAATTGTGACAGTTGTCTGCATGTTGGCTGGATACGCAGTGTCTCGAGTTGACTTTAAAGGAAAAAACATGTTTCTTGCACTTCAGCTCTTCCTGCACGCAGTTCCAGGTCAAATTCTGCTAATTGCTATCTTCTTCTTACTCTATTACACACGCTTGTTGCACACAATTCCTGGAGTGGCATTGGCTCGTGCCTCCTTAGAAATTCCATTAGGTGTTTGGATTGCGAAAGGTTTTTTCGACGCTGTTCCCTGGGATGTGGAAAGAGCTGCAATGATCGATGGCTGTACTCGCCTTCAGGTATGGTACAGAATTTTTCTTCCGCTAGTGAAGCCAGGTATTGCGGCTGTATTCATCTGGGGGTTTCTTTTCGCGTGGCATGATTTTATATATGCATACACATTGCTTCCAGGAACTGCCAAGCTCATGTCCACACTGATTCAGAGCCTTCTTGCAACGGAAGTTATCGATTATGGCTATCTGGCTGCTTTATCACTTGTGTACATGATACCACCTCTGACGCTTTTCATTTTGCTACAGCGGGTTCTTCTGAAGGTACCGTTATTTGGAGGGAAAGGATTATGATGAAAATCACGTTGAAGGATCTCTGCAAGTATTTTCAGCAGGTAAAGGCGGTAGATAATTTAAACCTTCGGATTAACGCAGGTGAGTTTGTGGCTCTTTTAGGTCCATCTGGATGTGGTAAGACAACCACCTTGTTGACAATTGCGGGTTTTTATAAACCAGACAGAGGCGAGATCTATTTTGATGACCGTCTTGTTAATGATCTTCCACCAAGGTTGAGAAATATTGGAATGGTCTTTCAGTCGTATGCTCTGTATCCTCACATGACTGTACTGCAGAATATAGCTTTTCCACTGAAAATCCGCAAAACTCCCAAGGATCAATGGAGAAGACGGGCTGTGGAAATGGCTAAACTTCTGGGCATAGCTGACTTGTTGGATAGAAAACCGGGACAGCTCTCTGGTGGTCAACAGCAGAGAGTTGCATTGGCACGTTCCCTTATTAGAGAACCAAGGCTTCTGCTGTTGGACGAACCTCTCTCCAATTTGGATGCCAAGCTAAGGCTAATGATGAGAGCGGAGCTAAAAAGACTTCAAAAAGAGTTGGACATAACTACTATATTCGTAACCCATGATCAGGTAGAAGCGATGACTATGGCAGATCGCATAGCAGTGCTTAAAGAGGGACACTTACAACAAGTAGGATCACCTGATGAACTTTACGACCACCCTTGCAATATGTTTGTGGCAAGCTTCATTGGTACGCCCCCTATGAATCTTTTGGAAGCGGAAATTGAAGCAAGCGGTGGCGGCTTCAAGGTCAGAACGCCCAACTTCAGCATAGTTATTCCAAAAAGCCTCGCTTCGAAGATAAAACACATTCCTAACTCCCGAAAAGTGGTACTGGGCATTCGTCCAGAAGATATAGAAGTTGGACAGGGAGAGTTAGAGTCCACTGTCTATGTTGTGGAGCCGCTTGGAAGAGATGCGCTGATTACTTTAGATATCGCTGGTGTGAAACTAAAAGCATTAGCACCGTCCCATGAAAGATATGAACTGAATCAGAAGATCAATTTCTCTTTCCCTGTGGAAAGGACACATCTTTTTGCCAAGGATACTGGGAAGTCTCTTTACAAGGAGGTATAAAGGTTGAAAATCAAAGGCATTGGAATCAACGCTCACCCATCAAGAACAGACGGAAGACTTGAAAAACTTGAAAACGAACTTCGACTCTTCGAAAGTGTTGGATATGACTATGTGGAAATACCGGTAGACGCTGTTGATGTGATCTATAAAGCTCGAATTTATCCAAGTCAGATGCGCAAATTGAAACTAATGTTGCAACAATTCTCTTTAAAATACACGGTTCACGCACCAAATGCCTTAGATTTAAGGGATAGAGAGAATTTCTCGATTCAGAAAGATCTATTCAAAGCTTGCATTGATTTCACAGCTCAAATCGGAGCGCAAATCTTTGTTTACCACTTCAACAAACAGGATAATAACAAAGATATAGAAAATCGGATAAAAGATGCGATTCTAGATATAGCAGACTTTGCTGCTAAGATGGGAGTCTTAGTATGTGTGGAGAACATAGAAATTGAGACTGTTAGTAAGGTTGTGGAATTCATTTCAAGAGTGTCGCATCCGGCAGTTTGGATGACACTTGATCTTGGACATGCTTATCTTTCAGCAAATCATTATGGTCACGATTTCCTTGAATCAGTAAAGAAAGCTGCTCCCTATGTACGTCATATACATGTTCAGGATAACTTCGGTATATTCGAACTCAAGAGACTTGTGGGATATGACGAGTACAAACTCATGCCCTACAGAAAATTACTGGCATTAGGAAAGGGAGACTTACATCTTCCTCCTGGGTGGGGAGATGTACCTTTCGACGAGGCCTTCAAAGTCCTTCATAATTACCATGGTGTATTCATGCTGGAATACCATCATCAACGGTATCTCTCTCAAATGAAAGAGGTATACGAAACCGCAAAAGCATACGTAGAAAGACACAGTGGATGAATTCACGCAGTTGATCTACGAACAAGCCACGGTTTCAACCAAACTTGCTGAGGTTTCGATCCATCGCCGGCACTTTTGCTTAACATGGAAATCAGCAACTCCACCGCTCTTTGACCGACTTGGAACAGCGGTTGATGTACGGTGGTTAAACTAATCACAGAAAGAGAAGAAAGAGGGATATCGTCATAGCCAACAACGGCTACTTCTTCTGGCACTTTAATCTTTGACTCTCGAAATGCCATAAGAGCTCCAACAGCCATGATATCGTTATAAGCGAAAAGACCATTGATATGCCCTTTTAGTTGCAGCGCAGCCTTGTAGCCTCCATCGAAAGATGGTTCTTCCTCCACAATATCGATAGGCTCTATTGAATGCTCACTGAGGGACTTTTGGAATCCCTTTAATCTATCTCTCGCGGGTTCACCAGAAAATCTTGCACCAATGAAAGCCAATTTCGTTCGTCTTAAGGAATCTATCAAATACTCTCCAGCCAAATAGCCGCCATAGATATTATCAACGTCCACGAACGACACCTGAGCGGGTCTAATGCGCTTCCGAGCGACAACGAATGGTATTCTGCTTGCCTTTAGATTCAGAAGATCCTTTCGTGTCAACTGGGTTCCGGTGAGAATAATGCCATCCACGCGTGTGCTTATGAGAGATTTCACCGAAAGCAACTCCAAACGCCTGTTCATGTCTGTGTTCATCATGATTGCTTGATAATCGTGGTCTCTGGCAGTATTTAGAATTCCTCTGACATACTCTGGAAAAATTGAACTCGCCATGTCGGGAATTATGACCCCTATCATTCGGGTCACTTTTGTTTTCAAACTCTTTGCTATGGCATTTGGAACATAACCCAGCTCTCGTGCCTTCCGGTTCACACGTCGCACGGTTTCCTTGCTGACGTACGGGTGTCCGTTCATCGCTCGCGAAACGGTTGAAGCAGAGAGCCCAAGTGCCGTAGCAATTTCTTTCAGTGTTGGCTTATGCACCAATTGATCACCTCTGCACTAGGTTGACCTCCTCCAATCCCCTGAAGGGAATAGGATTCTTACTCCTCAGGTGATCGAGCTTCCCGCTTCTACGTGGGAAAATTTAATGAATACTAGATCTTTGAAAAGTCTTTTAGATAAATCCCACTCCACGGCATTACTTCGGATCGGTCCAACCCCACGTGTTTCACATGTTATATGTGGCTTTAGTTTGGCATTCATATTAATCACCCACAGCCTATCATATAATTATAAACTAACACGCAGACATTAATAATCGCAACCTCTTAGAAGAGATATGCTTTCAGACTGCTATTTTTGTAGTAGGAACAGTCATTGCATCAATATCAGACAATTTCAAGCACGTAAGCATTCCAGCTCTGGGCAATGCAGCCTCCTTGGGGAAGTATTTCAGGTAACGCACCCTTCATCCCTAAATGCAGTGACTCTTGAAGAGAATTTAAAAGCTTGTCCAACAATTCTTTATCTGCATAGTTCCTGGCAGCTTTCAGTGCCAGTAGAGTGGGTAAACTCCAAACAATAGAGTTCTTGTCTTTTCCTTCATAATTGCCAGCGTCATATTTCTTAATAGGAAGTGAGTGTATCATGCCAATCTCGTTGAAGAAACCGCTGTTCTTCATTATTTCGAGAATTTGCTTTCCCTCAGGATGAGGAACCAAACCCATGGCAAGAGGGTATATCTGAATGAAGTGCCCGATGAAGTATTTTCTATTTCCTTTAATCATGTCATAGAACAAGGTTCTGTCACTCTTCCACACCTTGAAAAAGTTTTTTCTGACGGTTTCAAATATGCTCAAGAGCTCTCTACCTTGTTTCAACAGATGTGAAAATCCACTCAGTTCCTCCAGAAGTTTGTAAAACCAGCAAGCGACGTCCAGAGAAGCCAAACTCTCAGTTCCAGGTACTTCAACAATTCCTTCTCCAACAGGATAACAGTTTTCATCTAAGTTGGGCATTATAATCTTCATCGCCTCATCAATTAGCTCAAGAAATTCTCTTTCTCCTGTTTCAAGCGTATATTTCAGCACCAAATAGGCAAAAGAAACTATCTCGTTCATTCTACCCCTTGCATGGACTGTACCAGTCGTCGTTACCTCATGTGGTACAAGTCCATTTCCATAATGTGCTAAATTGCTTATTGAGGATCTAACCAAAGGCAACTGTGGGGTTTTCAACAATCCAAGTGCTGTATAGACAGTATCAATACCGAACCACCATGGAAATTCTGGGAGACCTGCTACGTAACCCCTACCTGTCTTTCTTTCAAAATACAGCTCTAATGCATTAACTTGAGCCCAGAACCTAAGACTGTCATCATTCCTGGGAAGATATCTGCTGTAGTAATCTTGTTTAATTCTAACCATTGATGCAAAATCTACTTTGCTACTAGCACCGGCGTCTTCCGAGATTATGCACAAAAGGGGCTTCATTTTCGGCCGGAGAACAATACTATCGTCATGAATATGAACAGATGCATTCTTAATAGTAATAAATATCCTCTCGCCATGGTTTAATAAGATGGAAATGATCGTTAGTGGCAATCTCTTGAGTATTTTCAATTTAATGCGATGAGCACCACCTCCTGGAATCGTGGGTGTCTGCTCGAGATAAAGCGCAAGTTCATGATCAGGTTCAGCGTTTTCCAAGTACAGAACAAGGAGCCGCTCCAAGGGGTGGGCAAGAAAATTCAACCTTGTTTTCCCATAATAAAGGGTTCTGTAATAAAGCTTATTGATGAACCCACTTGGTACAATATTCTCGCCCTTTTTTAAAAGCTTCACAGAGGAAAGAATCCTCGTATTACCAAACCAAAGTCCCCCCATCTTCCCCGTTATGTGCCATCCTATGTGTTCGTTATTTCCGCTAAGACGCCCAAAGTAATAAAGCTTCCTTCCACTTTCGTAGAAATAGAAATCTCTCATAAAATCAACCTTTCAAACCCGTTGAGATACTGCTCTCAACAAAGTACTTCTGAAAGCTCAGAAAGATTATTATCATGGGAATAGTCATCAAGATAGAAGCAGCCATCATGTATTGCCAGAAGGTATAATAGCTTGTCCTGTAAAAGTCAAGGCCAACGGTTAGGGTGTACATGTTCTTGTCAGACGTCATAAGAAGAGGCCATAGAAAATCGTTCCATGTTCCTACAAAAGTGTAAATGGCTAAAGCGGCAATAGCTGGCTTTGAGATCGGTAGAACTATCCTGGCATATGTTCTGAATATGGAAGCACCGTCTATTTTTGCCGCTTCCTCAAGTTCTCGGGGAATACCTAAGAAGAACTGACGCATGAGAAAAAGACCAAAGACTCCTGTTAGCTTTGGAATGAAGAGACCGTAATAGGTATTCACAAAACCGAATTTTACCATAAGGCTGTAGTTTGGAATCATCGTAACATGCCCTGGGATCATTAAGGTAGCAAGGAACATCGTGAACCAGAAATTTTTCAAGGGAAATCGTAATTTTGCAAATGCATACCCCCCAAGCGTGTCAAACAACAAATGGCCTATAGTTACCAATAGTGCATACAGAACAGTGTTAAGTATCCACCTAGCGTAGGGAGTTATTCTGAAAATCTGCAGGTAATTGGATAGTGTTCCCGGTGCCCCAAAAACCTTAACTGGCCACCGGAAAAAATTGATATCTGGTGGCCATTTCATAATGTCGACCCCACGCTCTACTCCATTCTCATCGGTATACTTCATAGGAGTTATGGATACCAGTGCTGACCACATGAAGGGAAAAATGGAAATGACAGCATACGCAATCAAAAGTATGTATGAAACTATCAATCCTATCCTCCATTTATTCATATAACCCCTCTCTTTTCATCAGAAATACGCCTCTTCTTTGACGATTTTTCTCTGTACTGAGGTTATGACGAGTATTATGAGAAAAAGCACCATGGCTATCGCTGACGCATAACCCATGTTATGATACTCAAAAGCATTCTTGTATATGTAGTAAGATATGGTAATGTTTCTCATGTTCTTTATCAAGAAATAGATTTGGTCAAATACCTGCATGCAACCGATAATTCCCATTGTGGAAACGAACAAAATTTGAGGTCGGAGAAGAGGGAATGTGATCCTCCAAAACCTTGTCCAGAATCTTGCCCCATCTATTTCAGCTGCTTCGTAGATTGATCTCGGTATTCCTTGCAATCCTGCGAGAAACGTGATCATGAAGTACCCTGCTGTTGTCCACACATTCAAAACCATGATTGCACCTAACGCCGTACTGGGATTGTTAAGCCAGTCAACTGGTTGCAATCCAACATAAGACAGCAGCCTATTCAGCACACCAGGTTTCGAGTATATAAGCCAGAAGATCATCGATATGGCAGCTGAAGAAGAAATGGAAGGAAGAAAGAAGATAACTTTGAAAAATTTCCTGCCCCTAATCTTCATGTTCGCAGCAACGGCAAGCAGTACGGCTAATAACGTCTGAACAGGCACCACCACGCCCGAGTAAACGAAAGCGTTCTTAAGTGATATCCAGAAATACTCATCTTTGAGCATCTTCTTGAAATTACTCAAACCGATGAAGTCTGGAACATAACTTTTGAACAGATTGCTCTTTGCTTTCATATATTTTTTCATGAAATCTGCAACGGACATCTCTTTTCTTAAATTTCCTGCGAGAAAATCCTCAATGAGTTCTTCACAGTCCAAATATTTTCTAACAGCTTCTATTTGTTTATCATTGAGCTTTACTCCCACATCGTACAGCACAAAGTCGACCGGGTCGAAGACTGCTGCAACATCTTCATGCGAAACATCGCCTTCGTTCAAAAAAATGCCAGTGTGAATCATCATCGCTTCCTCTGGCACAAATCGCATTCTGAATTTCTGTACCTCTGTTGGCTGATAATTTGTAAAGCTATAGTAAAGGCCAGCGAAGACAGGATATATCGTGAAGATCAAAATCGACAGTATTATTGGTAGCGCAAATATATAGCCAGCAATGGCTTCTTTGGTCTTGGATTTTAGATTCACGTTATCACCTCTGAGAAAATAGGCCGCAGGGCAACTGCGGCCTTATGTTTACTCAGAAACCCAGCTTAAATAGTTCTCGGCTATCTCATTGAGTGCCTGGTCAAGAGTTATTTTTTCATAGAAAAGATCCTTAAGCTTGCTGTTTATCTGGTCATTTGCCTTGCTAAATATTCCACTCGGTGTTGGAACTCTCCATGGAATTGCATACGTTGCACCATCGTAGAAAGCCTTCTTCATTGGATCAGTATCTGAAGTAGCGATGGATTTTCTCGAAGCAAGAACTCCCGCTCCCTCCACAAACATCTTCTGACCTTCATTTGTAAGAAACTTTACAACTTCCCATGCGGCTTCTCTATTCTTTGTATTTCTATTGATTGACCAGGAAACTGCGTAGACCATTGTAGCTTTGTTGATAAGATGAGGAAGCTCGACAATTCCTGTCTTTGCGACAATGTCAGGATACTGACCCCTAATGTACCCCAGAGTCCACGGACCAGTCATGGCCATCGCAACAGCCCCTTTTCCAAAAGCTTCACCTATCCACCCAGCGCCAAGATTCGCTGGTTCTTGGGCAACTTTGTATTTATTGACAAGATCCAAGTAAAACTTTAGCGCAAATCTCGAGTTTGACTCAATGATTCCAGTGTTCAGATCATCAGTAACCAATCGTCCATTCGCGGCGATGATGAATGGGATCACCCTGTTGAAATCAGCCGCTAACACAAGTGGGGTTTCCATGCCCTTTCTTTTGAGCTGAAGGGCTTTATCGAGGAAGTCAAACCAGGTGTCATTACTTGTGGGATACGCAACACCGTATTTGTCAAATATTTCTTTGTTGTAGTAGAGAGCAAGTGTGGAGAAATCCTTCGGAATACCGTAGATCCTTCCTTTGTATGTAAAAGCGTCTACCAATGAGGAATAGAAGTCGTCAATGTCGAACTTGTCTTTGGTAATAAAGAGATCCAGAGGAAGAAGCATGTTTTGTCTCGCCAGTTCCTCGAACCAAAATGTGTCAACATAGAAAATATCTGGTGCAGTTCCAGCAGAGAATTGCGTAATGAGCATTTGTCTGAAATCCCCGGGTATTGGAGCCCATTCAACGTGAATATCCGGGTGTGTCTCATTGAATTTCTCCACTATTGATTTGATTACACCTTCCTCAATAGGATTGCCTGGCCACCCACTGATTTTGACCTCCACCATACCCATAACGCTGACCCCAAATAACAGGACCACCAGAAAAATCACAAGATTTCTCATAGAAAATCCTCCCCTCTTATCGGCCGCAAGGCCTGACTTATGGTAAACAAACTCCCAATAGCCCACAACTGTGGAGAACAGCTCGTTGGATATTCGACAATATCTCCGTACGTTTCGCTTCTCGAGAGTCCACTGAATAACTCTGGCAATTTGTTATCAGAAAATTTAGCCATTGCCTCAAGAAGAGCAACAGAAATTTTTCTGGCTTCAGCGATGTAGCCGTATTTCCTAAGCCCCATGATGATCAAAGAGTTGTCATGAGGCCATACACTTCCATTGTGATATGAGAATGGATTATACCTTTTCATCTTAGTCGAGAGTGTGCGAACTCCCCAACCGCTGAACAGCTCTTCAGACATTAGCTTTTCCACAACAAAGCCAATCTTCTCATCGTCGATTATCCCGGTCACAAGACACTGTCCAGGATTTGAACTTATGGAGTCAACCTTCCTTTTGCTGCCATCTAAGGCTATCGCAAAAAATTTGTCTTCATCTAACCAGTAGTCTTTGTTGAATTTCTCCTTTAATTGCTGAGCCTTTCGAAGGAGTTTGTCTTTCTTTTCACTTTTCTGACAGCGTTCATAGATATAACCAAGAGCATGGTAAGCCATATAAAGATAGCCCTGAACTTCCACAAAAGCTACCGGGGGATTTGCCAATTCCCCAGAGCTGAAGCTCACAGAGTCGCCAGAATCTTTCCAACCTTGCGTCTGTAGACCTTTTTCGGAAAAAGGCATGTACTCAACATACCCATCACCATCTACGTCACCAGAGTTGTAAATCCATTGTTCAGCAGCCTCTATGTTAGGAAGCAGAGTTTTTATTGTCTCAAGATCATCTGTTTTTTTCAAATACTCGCCTGCCAAGATCAAGTAAAGGAGTGTTGCATCAACAGTACCATAGTATCGATCAAATGGGATTAAGTTGCTAAGTGAAAGATAGTTTAAACGCATTTCATGAAGGATTTTCCCCGGAACTGCATCCCTAAACTTATCCCTGGAAGAAGCCTGAAAAAGACTGAGAACTTTTAGGACCGTCTTCGCGATCTGTGGAAAAAAATCGAGTGTTTGCAACGAAAAAATCAGACTGTCCCTTCCGAACACCGTTGCGAACCACGGAAGTCCGGCAGATGGAAAGTCTCCGTGTTTTGTCGTGATCATCAGCATTTTGAGATCGTCGGCGGCTTTTCTCAATAACGGATCATCAATCTTAACCATTCCTGGAAACTCTGGCGTCCTGTCTTGGAGTATATCTTTGAAATAATTTGTCGTTTTCAAATGCTTTTGAAGATGAATAAAACCTTTGAGAACTAGTTTTTCCTTGGGTGCGATGGAATACAATCCCTTTGGAAGCTCTTTATGAATTTGATAACGAGCCACCGCATCTTCGTATCTCAATCCCTTATCTTCAGTGATATCCTGATAATGGCTTCCTTCTCCAGAAGTAAGGTAATGCCCAATTTTTTCCCGCACGATAAAGATATCCTCGTATTCACATTTCAGAAAATATCTTAGCTCTATGTCCAGTATTCCATTTGAATAGTTGCTGATCTCTATTTCAATATCTAACTTGTTTCCAGCAACCTTCATGGTCTCCTGCAAAAAAGCGTCATAGTGAGATATCAATGGGGATGATCGAAAAACGTATCGATTAGTGATAAAATCATGTCCAAACCTTGATTGCAATCTCGTCATTTCCCTGTTCGTTTCTAAATATAATGTCGAAATAAACCGAGTATCTTCAAGATATAAACCCGCTGTCACACAACTTTTGGCATCAATCACCCCCTTGTTATCACTCACAATCATGAGGTTTCCATTCTTTATTATTCTCATCGTTTAACCTCCGTGGATTCCCTGATTATC
>Ga0190359_1001672_pt1 | contig 13777 bp, 15 predicted proteins | sample 48721823_MG_FD_161269 | JGI IMG/M metagenome (GOLD analysis project Ga0190359, IMG submission 161269) | Hydrothermal vent microbial mat bacterial communities from Southern Trench, Guaymas Basin, Mexico - 4872-18-2-3_MG | ecosystem: Environmental > Aquatic > Marine > Hydrothermal vents >...
CTATTAATAAATCTAAACTGTCTTTAACATTCAATAACAATACCGCAATAACATTTAAATCAGCAGAACGTCCAGATAATATTAGAGGAGGTTCTTATGATTATGTATTTCTTGATGAGTTTTCATTCTTTAAAGAAGATGCATGGACAGCTATTAAACCAACTATATTAGCAAAAAAATATGCTAAAGTTATTATAGTATCCACACCAAAAGGGAAGAATTTATTTTATGATCTTGTAAAACTTGGTGAATCTAATAATGTACGTTATAAATATTATTTCATGCATTATTCTGATAATCCATATTGTGATACAGAAGAAGTTGAAGATGCTAAAAAAGTATTACCAGATAATGTTTATAAACAAGAATATGAAGCAGAATTTATAGATGATGGTGGTACAGTATTTAAAAACATCTCTATTAATCAAACAATAACTAAATGGAGTGATCCTATTAATGGTATGAAATATTTTGCTGGAATTGATATTGGAAAAGTAGACTCAACAGTATTAACTATAATGGATTCAAATAATAATGTAGTTTATATACATAGAATTAATGAAACATCATATGATATTATTATTAATAGTCTTATAAATGTTCTTAATAAATATAATCCATTAACATATGTAGAGACTAATGGTGTTGGTGATGTTGTATTTGATTTATTACAAACAAAATATCCTAGTCTTGTTGCATGGACAAATACAAATAAAACTAAAACAGATATGATTGAAAATTTAATAAAAGATTTAGCATTACAAAATATTAATATTCCAAGTAAAGAATTGTTTCCTGATTTAGATTTTGAACTGTCTGTATTTACATATGAATATAATCCACGTACAAGAACAATTAAATACGCAGCACAACCTCCTCATCACGATGATACAGTAATAAGTTTAGCTTTATGTAATTTATGTAGAACTGAAAATAAATTTACTGGAAACTATGTTAATTATAAACATCAAAATAAATTTGGATATTAATACATAATTTAAATGATAAACGTATTATAATAAAGAAAAACAATAAAAATGAAATACATAACATTAAATGATCTAAAAACATTATTAAAAGAAAATGTTATAAACGATTTATCTGAAAATAATTATTCATTGCTTGATAGTTTAGAATCTTATGCAATATCACAAGTAAATGCATTTATTGGGTTTAAATTTGATGTAAATGCATCGTTACAAAAACGAAACCCATTTATCATTATGTTATTAATAGATATTTTATCATACCATTTAACTTCTCGTATGACACATGTTGAAGTGCCTGATAATATACAACAACGTTATGATGACGCTTTAAAGTATTTAAAAGATGTATCAATGGGTAAAATAACACCAGATATCCCAATGAATGAAGAACCAATGGAGTATAAAGAACAAAATCGATATTATACAGATATACGTATTAATAGTCAATGGTAATAAACAAAATAAATTATTAAAGATATGAATATACTAAAATTATTCAATAAAAAAGAAATAAAAGAGATTCAAACAAGTGTTCCTTCTAATAAGAAAACTAAACACTTCTTTGAATTTAATCACAAATATAATTATAGAGTTACATCTACAACAAAAAAATGGAGAAACGCTTTAAATCAAGCAGAAGATGTTAAACATCCTAATAGAACACCGTTATTAAAATTATATAACGAATATACATTAGATGCAACTATACAAAACTCTATGGATCTTAGAATCCAACGTGTATTGTCAATGCCATTTGATTTAGTTAATAATAAAGATAAAAGACATGAACGATCTTATAATATATTTAAGTCTTATTGGTTTGAGAATTATATTAAGTTTGCAATGCAATCTATATTTTATGGTCATTCATTAATACAAATAGATGGAATTAATAAAGGTAATGTTACAAATGTTTCATTAATACCACGTGAACATGTTATTCCTGAATTTGGTACATTTAAATCGAATCCAGAATCATATGAAAACGGTATCGATTATATGGAACCTAAAGTTTATAAATGGTTATGTGAAGTATATCATACAAGAACTGATTTAGGATTACTTAATAACATATCTCCATATGCAATTGCTAAGAAAACTGCAATTATAGCTTGGACACAATTTGTTGAAGTATTTGGACTTCCTATGATTATAGGAAAAACAAACAGTAATTTAGAATCTGAAAAACAAGCATTAGAAAACTTTTTACAGAACTTATCTATGAATGCTCGTGCAGTTACAGATAAACAAACTGAATTTGAATTTAAGGAAACAACACGATCTGATGTTTATAATGTTTATAAAGAATTAATAACATCAATGAACGATGAAATTAATACTTTATTCTTAGGCGGCACAGAATTAACTTCTGGATCAACTGGTGGATCTGAAGCAAGAGCTAAAGTACATCAAAACCAAAGTAATTTTAAGACATCTGCAGATATAAGATTTATCACAAATAATATTAATAATGTTCTAATACCTAAATTACAAGCATTGAAATTATTACCTAAAAATATAACATTTAAGTTTAATACAGATGAACAAATATCAATGACTGAACGTATAGCAATAGACAACTTATTAATGAATCATGTACAATTATCTAAAGATTATATTGAAAAAACTTATGCAGTTGAACTAAAAAAAGAAGATAAAACAGATATAATACCTATTAATGAAGAATCAAAATTATAATAGTAAAGGTTGGGATAAACAATTTGATAATATACTTGATAATGTTAAACATATAACAGATCAAGTTAATGATTATTTATTAGCGTATTTTAAGAGATCTTTTGATACTAAATCTTTTGATAATAAAAAATGGAAACCATCTAAAAATAATAAAAATACTTTGGTTGATTCAGGTGATTTAAAAAGATCTATTAAAACAGTATCAAAAACAGTATCTGAAATACATATTCAATCTAATACACCTTATTCTGCGATACATAATTATGGAGGTAAAATAAAAATTACTGATAAAATGAGGAAGTATTTCTGGAGTCAATATTATAAAACAAAAAATAATGACTGGAAATACATGGCAATATCTAAACAAAAATATATTAATATCCCTCAAAGACAATTTATGGGTGAGACACAAGAAATGATGAATGAAATAGAACAAATTATAATAGATGTCTTAAAATCTTAAATATAATTACTTTCTTTTTCAAAACTAAATAATTAAATAACTGTTAAACTTTAATGTTATAAAATAATTTACAAAAAAGATTAACAAATATTAAAAAATTATAAAAAATATAAAAATATAAAAAAATAATACAATGATAGGATTCATATATAAACTAATCCAATATTATTTAACTGAAAGAGTAAAGGACATAAAATACATATCTCTATATAATAATCAATTTCAAGACCATGTATCTAATCGTTCTATACCAACTCCTGCAGTATTAATAGAAATATTACCAATTAATTTTGATGATCTGTTAAATAATGTACAATACTCTAAAGTTAATATTAATATACATATAGGAACAGATAATTATAACGGTTATGATAGAGATGATATTATGCAAGATAATAGTTTAGAACATCTTGAATTATTAGATAAAATATATATTGCATTAAATAGAGTAACATCTTTAGACTTACCTGACGATCTTAAAAATGAAATGTATATACAAGGAGAGTTTCGTAGAAATTCAGTAACCATTGATACATACAATTCAACAATACATCATTCAATTATTAATGGATCATTTATGCTGTTTGATTTATCTGCAGTTAAAAAATATCAAGAACTTGAATTAGAAGATATTAAACTTAAAACATTTTATATTCCTAATCCACCATTTGAGGGTGAATTACAAGCAAAAGAAATAAATATAAAATAATGTGGAAATTAAAAGATATATTAGTTAAAAATTCTAAATACAGTAAAACACATTTAAAAGATCGTTTGTATAAAGAAAATCTATTAAAACCAGAATGTTCTATATGTGGACAAAAAGGAACTTGGTTAGGCAAAAAAATAAGTTTAATACTTGATCATATTAATGGTGTAAATAATGATAATAGAATAGAAAATTTAAGAATAGTTTGTCCAAATTGTAATGCTACATTATCAACATTCTGTGGACGAAACAAAAAGAATAACAAAAAAAAGTATAAAGGTTAACATAAGAACACCTTTAACGTATTATAAATAACAAATAAACAATATGTATTACAATTATGTACTTAGCGATGAATCCATTAATTCTAAAGGATTCATAATTTTAACAGACGGTATTGATTTAACAAGATTCAATGAGAATCCTGTATTATTACATAACCATGATATTAATCAAGTTGTTGGACATTGGGAAAACGTTCGTATTAATGAACAAAATGTTGAACAATTAGTTGGTACAGCAGTATTTGATTATTCTGATCCTAAATCACAAGAAGTTATGAATAAGGTTGCAAAGAATCTTATTAAGCATGTTTCAGTTGGTTTAGAACCTTTAGAATTTTATCAAGATATTGTAGATGATGAAGATGTAATAGTAATAACTAAATCGATATTAAAAGAAGCGAGTGTAACACCACTTCCAGCAAATGAAAATGCTATAAAGTTGTCATATAAAGGTTCAAATATTGAATCTATAGAAGATGCTTTACAATTAAATATAAATAAAAATAACGATATGAATAGTAAACTTTTAGAATTAACTAATGAAGTTGCTGAATTAAAAGTATCTATTAAAGAAAACGAAACTTTAAAAGAAACTTTAACCTCAGATAACGAATCATTAAAATCTGATATAGAGTTAAAAGATAAAGAAATTGAAACTTTAACAAGTGAAGTTGAATCTTTAAAATCTAAATTAGATGAGATTGCAAAAGCAGAAGCTGAATTAAAATTTAATGCTTTATTAGATGAAGCAATTGAATCAGCTAAAATTAAAGAATCTCAAAAAGAAGATTTCCTTAAATTAACTTATGATAATGCAAAATTAATAATTGATGGATTAGAAAGTAAAAATTCTAAACCGGAAATTAAATTAACAGATAAAATAGTTAATACTGAAATTTCAAAAGAAGAAAAAAACATTAGATGGTACGAAAAAAACGATCCTGAAGCATTAAAACTTATGTATAATGAAGATAGAGAACGTTATGACAAACTTTTTAATGAATATTATAAATAAAAATAAAATAAATTAAATTATGGCTTTAAACACAATTAAATGGTTATCTATATTTCAAGAACAATTGTTTCCTAATAACACATTTTATTCAGGAGCAATGAATGATAGTGCCTATGTAACAAATCAACAAGTAGTTATACCTAATTACCAAGAAGAGGTAACAATATTTGATATGAAAACTAATGCAGTTATAAGTGGTCCTATTGCAGGTCCAGTTACATTACCAGCGGGTCCAAATACATTGGCTCATACTGATAAAACTTATACAATTGAACAATTTGCTTTCGTACCTTATTATGTAGATCCAGTAGAATTTGAAGAATTTGCTTATGACAAACCATTAGCAGTAATGAAACAAGCTACAGATGCTTTAAATACTATAGCAGCTACTAAAATTCTTTGGGATTGGACAATAACTTCAACAAATTCAGTTATTAATTCAACAGCAACAGCAACTAGATTAAATAGATTTGGTAATACTGTTCGCAGAATTTCATTTGCTGATATTCAAAAAATGGCAACAATGCTTAATTTACAAAATGTACCACAAGATGGTCGTAGATTAATTGTAGATGCTTATGGATTAGAAGATATTCAAGTAATGCCAGAACTTCAAGGTTCTCCAGCATTAGTACAAAATGCTTTTTCTAATGGTGCAGTTATGAGAGTTGCTGGATTTGATGTATTTATGAGAAGTGAAACAACTGGTTTTACCGGAGCAGGTGCTAAAAAAGCAATTGGTGCAGCTGATGCAGCTACTGATTTATCAAGTGCAATTGCTTATCATCCAGCAATGGTTAGATATGCTCATGGTACTAAACAAAATATGGGAACTAAAATATTCTTAGACATTGATAATCCTGGTATTTATGGAACTGAATTTTCAGGTTATACAAGAGTAGCAGGTTCTACATCTTATACAGAAGCAAATAACATTACAAAAGGTGTTATTACTTTAGTAGAAGCAGTATAATACATTGTTTCAATATAAATATTAGGGTGAGTAATATTGCTCACCCTTTATTATAAAAACAAAATTAATTATGAAAATAGAAGATTTAAAAAATAAAGCGAAACAAATATTTGTAAATGCACCTAATGAAGACACTTTATATTGTATTGAAGATGGGAATTTTTGGTATGCATCTAAAAAGCTATCAGCAGATATTTATGCTCGCAAACTTGGTTTAAAACTTATAGAAATTAAAAAATCAGATTTAGAAAAGGAAGTAAAAAAACCTAAAACTAAACCCAAAACAACTAAAAGAATTAAACCCAAAACAAAAAAATAAAATAAAACAATGAGATTACCAAATACATATTTTACAAAAACAAAAGGTGGACTTGGAAAACAACTTCCATCTGAAGATCCTATTTCAGGATTAGTGTTTTATAATGATGTTATTCCTGCAATATGGTCAACTAACTCAACTGGTGATTGTAATTGGGCAACTGCTACAAATTATATTATAGGTGATATAGTATATGAATCAGCAACTAAACTTTTTTATATAGCATTAACAAATCATACTTCTGGAACCTTTGCTACAGATTTAGCAAATGGCGATTGGAAACTAAAACAAGGTGAAAATATTAAATTAATAAGACGTTTACTTGATTTAGATGATTTAGGAATACTTAAAAATAGTGTTGATCATGCAGTAACTTATTATCAAGTATCAGAATTTTTCAGATTAAACTCAGATGGTTATTTATATCTTTCAATATATCCAGTTCCATCAACTTGGACATTTAATGAAGTATATAATCTACAAAATGAAGTTAATGGAGTTATAAGACAAGTAGGTGTATTTAATATTAACACATTTGACACTGCACATATTACAGCTCTACAATTAATAGCAGATCAATTATTTGATGAATACATGCCATTATCTATACTTTATACAGCTGATTTTACTTCTGTTACTGATATAACAACAATCCCTACATTAAGAACATTAACAGCACCTAAAGTATCAGTTATCTTAGGAATGGATGGCGATGCTGAAGGATATGATTTATATACAACTAAAGGATATAGTATATGTGATTTAGGAGCAGCTTTAGGAGCATTATCTACTGTATTAGTTAATGAAAGTATAGCAAGTCCTGAATTAGTAAACTTTTCAAGTGCAGAACTTGATTTACCAATTTTAGGAAATGGACAAAGAGTAAAAGATATTTCAAAAACTAATTTAGAAGATCTTTATGACAAAGGTTATATATTCTATAAAAAGTTTAAAGGAAATGTTGGAACTTATGCAGTTGATACATTAACTTGTACTGATGAATTAAGTGATTATTCTGATATTCAACTTAATAGAACTATTGATAAAGCTATTAGAGGTGTTAGAAAAGCATTATTACCAAAATTACATTCTAAAATTAAAGTATCTGATAATGGAAAATTACATCCTGCAACAGTTTCTTTATTTACTGATATAACATCTACACCACTTAATTTAATGGTAAGTGCAACTGAATTGAGCAATTTTGAAGTTACTATTGATCCTGATCAAAATATATTACAAACTTCTACATTAGAGGTTGATGTAAGATTACTTCCTTACGGGACAGCAAGATGGATATCTATCGAAATAGGTTTTGTAGCAACATTATAACATATATTAAGGGTAAACTTAACATTTGCCCTTATTTAAAACAAAATAGATAAACAAAATAAAAATAAAATAAAATAAATTATGGCAACATATAATATACAACAAGGAGAAAGTAAAGTTATTGAATTAGCTATCTATGAAAATGATGTTCCAGTTGATATGTCAGCTGCAACTGATATTAAAGCGATATTGTTTATTAAAGGAATTGAAGTAGCTAAATTTTCATTAACTGCACAAACAGGATACGGCATCTTAGAAGTTAAACCTGCACCAGAATCACATATAGCACGATTAGAATTAACAAGAGATATGAGTAAAACATTTCCAACAGGTTACATTACAGGAACTATTGTTATTAAAGAAAATGATCCTGTATTAAATGATGGTTTAGTAAGAGAATTTGATATGAGCGTTGGACAAGTATTTGCTGGTTTAGCAAAAAATGAAATTCTTGCATAACATAAAACGTATTATAATAAAGGTGGAACAATTAATATGTTCCACCATTATATTAACAAAAATAAAATAAAATACTATGTATAAAATCAACGATATTACAATCAACAGTAAAACATATGATTGGAGAATGATATCTTTACAATTTGATGTACCTGGATTTTCACAACCTATCATACCAACTGGTGTAACTTCAATAAAATATAGTCAAACAAGAGATTCTCAATGGAATTTCGGAATTGGTGGACGTGCTATTTCAAAAGGATTTGGAAATACAGTTGCTGAAGGATCTATAACGATGGCTGCATTTGAATTACAAAATATTAAAGATCGAATGACAAAAGAAGCTGGCGATATAGGAATTTATTTACAAAATTTACCAATGTTCAATATATTAGTTATTTATAATTTTGATGATGGAACAACTAAAACAGATGTTATTCGAAATTGTAGTTTTAACACAGATGCTTCTGAAGTATCTCAAAATGATATGTTCATACAAGTAGATATTAATTTAGACCCAAGTGATATTCTTTTTGGACAAACAGTATCAGCATAAAAAAGTATTTCAACACATGATACACGATTTAACAGTTAATAACATATCATATGACTGGAAAGATATTAAGGTACACTTTGGATCTCTTTATTTAGATCCAGTTGGTGTATCTTCAATTTCGTATAATACAGTTCAAGATCATCAATTAGTTTACTCTAGACAAGGTTTACCTGTTGCTCGTCAATGGGGAAAGTATGAATGTTCTGCAAGTATAACACTTGATTATTATGAAATGTTAAAACTTCGTGAATATGCAAACTTAATGAATTATCTTCCACGTGATATTAGAATAGAGTATAATAAAGGAGATGATAATTTCATAGATACTTTATATGGTTGTAGAATAGATTTTCCAGATGAATTATCAGCAGAACAAAATGATATGAATTTAGAAGTTACTATTAATTTAAATCCAGTTTGGATAAAATATGGTAAAAAGAATAGAGTTAGAACAACACAGGTAAGAATAGAGTCGGCACAACACAGGTAAGAGTATTCAATTAAAACAAAAACAAAATAGGAAATGAGAAAAGAATTAGAAGATTTATTAAAACAATTAAAAGAAAAACATTCAGACGTTTATGAATTAACAGTTGGTGAAGATAAAGAAAAACTATATGGGTTCTTTCGTAAACCAACATTTAATGAATTTAGAATGATTTATCCATTAATAGTTAAAGGAGATGATTTAATGGCAGATAAAAGATTAGCAGAAACATGTTGGCTTGGTGGTGATAATGAATTAATTAATATTGATAATAATCTTGATTTATTTTTATCATATAAAGCTGATTTAAGTGTATTAATTGATATTAAAGCAAGTTCTATAAAAAAAAAATAGAACAATATGAAATATCTAAAAAAGATGGTGAACATGAATTTTGGAAACAAGATGCATTAATAGCTTATCATTTTAATATTGATACATCAAAACTAAATGAAGATGAATGGGCTTTAAGATGGAATCAATTAGTTTGGGTTAAACAACAAGAAAACAAAGCATTTGATAAAGGATAGTAAATAATATTACTATCCTTTTGTTGTTTAACATAAAAAACGTATCTTATATGTAAACGTATTATAAATAGTAAAAACATTAATATTAATTATGCCAAATACAGGAAAAGTAGATTTTAGATTAAACTTAATAGATAATTTATCTAAAGAAATGAAGAAGACTCAAAGATTAACTGAATCTTCTTTGAAATCTATGTCTAAAGAACAAATTAAATTAACTAAAACTGTTCATAAATATGATAAACAGATAATTGATTTACGTAATGAGCAATTTAAAGCAAGTAAAGAACGTAAAAAACAAATACGTGAGGAAATACGTCTATTAAATCAACTTAATAAACAAACTAAAATACAACTAAGAGATGCAACACGTCAACATCAAATAGCAACTAAAACAACATTTTCAGACAGAATCGGTAAAGCATCTTCAAGTGGTGTTATGTCTGGTTTAGGTAAAGTTGGTAATAAAGTTGCAGCTGGTTTGGGAGCATTTGAATTAGCGAAAGGTGCTTATGCTGAGTTAAAAGAAAATACAAAAATAGAAAGAAGATTAAAACAATATTTTCAATCAAATAACAAAGATATAAAAGAACAATTATTGCTTGTTAAACAAACGGCATCTGCATTTGATCAAGATTATAATGAAGTGTTAATATCTGCAAATACTTTAGCCAAGGAAATGGGTATATCTGCAACAGAATCATTAAAACTTATTAAGACAGGTTTTATGAAAGGTGCAGATGCAAATGGAGAATTTCTTGATATGTTAAAAGAATATCCTACTCAATTAAAATCAGTTGGATTATCTGCTGAAGAATCTATAGCATTAATGACACAACAAGTTAATGAGGGTATTTATTCTGATAAGGGGATCGATGCTATCAAAGAAGCAGGTTTACGATTAAAAGCTAACAATAAAGCAACTGCAACAGCATTAAAATATTTGAAACAAGAAACTCAATTAGAAGTAAAAAGATTAATAGCAAAGGGTAAAACATTTAAAGCAATTCAATTAATATCAAAAGGGTTAAAAGATACTTCATTAACAGCAAAGCAAACACAAGATATTATTAGTGATGTTTTTGGTGGACCGGGTGAAGATGCAGGGTTAAGATATTTAAAAACGTTGGGGGATGTTAATACTGAATTAAATAAAGTCCCTGATAACATGTCGGAGGCACAAAAAGCATTGCTGGAGATGAGTGACGCATGGGAGGGTTTTAAAGTTAATGCTATTAAAGCACTTAAACCGATAGTTAAATTAGTTACTATATTAGAAAAAGGAATTATACGTGTGTTAAAGGGTGTTAAATCATTTGGTAAATATATCCAAAATAATCAAACTCAAAAAGCATTAAAAGGTGCGAGTAAAGAAGAATTAATACAAAACATAAAGATTTTAGAAACGGCTAAAAAAGACTTTAGACGTAAATACATTAAAAAAACTGATGATGATATTCAAAGACAATTAAATGAAAAATCACTTAGGAATTATGATGAACGAATTAATGCTCTTAAAAAAGAATTACAAAAGTTTAAAAGTCCTTATCAAAAAATACTTGAGGAAAATGCTAATAAAATGAGAAAAGAAGAAGCAGAACAAAGAAAAAGAGAAAAATTGACAAATACTAAAACTAATCCTAAAGGTAAACCTAAAGGTAAACCTAAAACTAATCCTAAAGGTAAACCTAAAAGTAATGCTAAAACATCTAATTTAACTAATATATCAACATCAAGAGCTGTTAAATCACTTACTATTAATATAGAAGCACTTATAAAAGCATCTGGACAAAACTCAAATGGTGTTGCTATTAATTCAACAACAGTTCAAGGTGGTGCAAAACAAATGGAAGCTGAATTAGTTAGAGCTTTAACAAATGTGGTTAATAATGCATCAAATCAATTATTTCAATAAAAAACAATAAAATATGGCACAATATCAAGATATATATAATAAATTCTTTTCACTAATTGGAATAAGTTCTGATTATGAAGTATTTAAAGAAGCTCAACAAACAGATTTTACAGAGTTATTATATGATGTTAATAATTTTAAAATGTCTAATTTAGGAACTCCTGTAATTGATTATGTTGAACTTATTTTCGAGAGCGATATGTATAAGAAATTAAATATTAATAGGGATTCAGTGTTTGGTTCTAATTCAACGTTTAAAGGCTCTATAAAACAAATTGGTAATGCAGTAGCAAATACAGCTATGGATCATGCAATTAATGATAAAGCATTACATCTAAATAATGTTCAAGTTACAGTTAATCAATCAGCAAACATAGTAAGAACACCTATTAATGGATTATATGGAACCGTTAAAGAATTTGTATCAAACGGTGATTATTTTATAACATTAACAGGACAATTAACAGGTTTAACAAGTTTACAAGATGATTTACGAAATATGCGAAACTTTCAACGGATATTTGAAAACTTAGATAATGAGAAAATAGTTATAACATCTAAATTTGTTAATAGTTTTCATGTGTATCATGTTGTTATAAGTGATTATACAATGGATTTGAATCAAGAATATTCAAATGTTATTGACTTTACTATTAATTTAGAATCTGATGAAGATATAGATATAATATATGCATTACAAAAATAAATTAAACTATGAAAGTAATAAACACACGCATAAGCATATTAAATATTAAAAAAATACCTAATGATACAATTAGTAGACAAGAATTTATTGGTCCTTCTGATAATGAAAATAATAGTGTATATAAAAAATCAATATCAAGATATCAAATACGAAATATTAATAGTTGTGAATTTAGTGAAACATATAATAATTTAACACAAACAGGATTCTTTACAATACCTATTAAAAATACTGTGTTATATAGAGATACAATGGATAATAATACTTTTGTACCTGGATACTTATTTTTTAAATCTGGTCAAAAACTTTTCATTGGAGATTCATTAATAATTGATATTGGTTATGGAAATCATTATCAAACACGTTTTATAGGTTATATTACTAAATTTGAAGAAACTGATGATTTAATGACAATACATTTTGAAGATTCTATGTATATGTTAAAAAGAACAATTGCAATTAAAAATAGTTTTCCTAAAGTAATTCCAGTTGATTTTTTCTATAATAACAGATTTTTTAAAGAAGAATTTAAACTTAATCATTTAGTATATTGGATTCTACAAACTTTAATGAATTATAAACCGCAAACAGAAAAGAATATATTAGTTCCAAAAACAAGAACATATGAAACAAAGTTAGGTAAAGTATTAATAAAAGATCCTGTTACTCCAGCAGAAATATTTAAGTATTACTTGAAGAATGTTTTTAATATGAAAGTGTTTTTTAGAAATGAATATGTAAATGATAATTATCCAACAACATCAACAAAATTTGAAAATGTAATGGAACCAGTTCTTTATATTGGTTGGTCTAATTGGAATGGAATAGCTTTTAAAGAATATGGTGTGGTACAATCAAAGAAACAAAGTAAATCATCATCTAAAAAAGGTGACAGCGGCGAAGATATTATAACAGTTGATTTAGAAGATATTGGAAGATCTTCTGGTGATTTTCAAGGTTTTAAATATAGTCAAACTTTTAAATTCGCATATCCATATCATCCAAGTTATAATCCAATTGTTGAAAATAATCTTGAATGGTATAATACAGATAAACATAATCTTAAAATAACAGCAAAAAGTTTTAATGTTAGTACACAATCAACAATCACAGTTATATATCAATATGGTGAATTTACAACTAAAACAAAAGATAATTCAAAAAAAAGAAATAAAAGGGAAAAAGATGATAAAAAACTACTTGATAAAAAACTACTTAATACAACTGTTGTTAAAGATTTAAATACTCTTGAAACTTTTAATGAGGTTAATTTAAGTTATCCTAATTTATCAAAAGATGAACTTAAAACAAAATGTGAAGAGTATTATAAAAGTTATCCTGA
>Ga0190359_1001673_pt1 | contig 13763 bp, 13 predicted proteins | sample 48721823_MG_FD_161269 | JGI IMG/M metagenome (GOLD analysis project Ga0190359, IMG submission 161269) | Hydrothermal vent microbial mat bacterial communities from Southern Trench, Guaymas Basin, Mexico - 4872-18-2-3_MG | ecosystem: Environmental > Aquatic > Marine > Hydrothermal vents >...
TTTTTCTTAAAGATAATTCAAAAAAATAAAAAGCCCTTCAGCAAAATGCCAAAGGGCTAGAAATTGACGAGCTCCCCCTATTGGAAAGCTTTAGAACTTTTAAGGAGGATATAGGAATAGAAAATATTAAATTAAATCAGTTAATTCTTCAATATTAAAGTAATATCTAAAGATTAGAATTTATAAAGTATTGATAAAATAATAAAACCTTTTAGCAAAGACTGAAGGGCTGCTGATGTCTGTCTCCCCTGATGTTACTGTTATCGCATGAACTTTTATCAGCACTTCATTGTCTTTTGGAACGGGTTTCTCCACCTCTTTGATCTAAAGAACTTCCGGTGGTTCGTATTCTGTGTATACAATTGCTTTCATAAGTAGTCCTTCAAGGATGCTTTAATTCGGTCATTTTAAGTGTAGTTCACAACAACCTCAACCATAAATTTGCAAAACCTAATGGTCAACATAAGTGGTGCAATCCCAACTGAAATTGAAAGAAGAACTTGTGATTCCACAGAATTCAAAATCTCAAAAGAAGTGGCGGGTTCACATCCGCTTCATGTTGTTGTTAGCTGATATTACTTTACGATTATTAAAGATATAATAAATCTATCACGTTTTCTTATGGAAAATTCCAAGATAGTCAAAAAACCCTTCGACATGCTCGCCAATGGATCTGATTCTGCAATCTGGCAGGCCATATTTAACGATTATATAACATGGCTCCCACTGTGCTTCATGAAATCGAGCGATTTATCCGAAATACGAGGCTGAAAACAAGTTATCGGGCTTCATTCAGGCGTTAGTCCTGTTAGTTGAACCAGCTCATCCCACAACCTTTTTCCTGATATCTCGTCATTCATTGCCTTATCAGGTTTTTCAATGCGTTTTTTTAGATTGAACAAGGCTCCATTGATGGCATCACGATCTTGATGCGAAAGCATCAGGTCCGCAATGGGCTCACCCGCAGCCGCAGGTGGCTTTGCTAAGAATACCGTCATTAGTCGCCAGAAGAGACCTATGAATCCGGATGGCCACCTTTTTTTCAACTCCGGATCTGTTTTATCGATGATAAATGTCAGCCCAGAAGTAGGATTAAATGCTACAGAGGAGATCTTCCCGGCATATCGTCGAGCCAGCTCCGCAGCGATCACTCGGTTGCATGTCTTGGTCCTGTTGTATGAAGTCCCTGCCCTGTGATTACTGATGCTTTCAAGGTCATCCCAGTCGATTTCTTTATAAAATGGTGCAATCACGTGAAGGACCAAACCGTCTGATTGCCGCATCCTCTCTAGCAATAGATGGGTAAACAGAAACGGCCCCATTACGTTCGTTGCAAACATCACCCCATGACCGCTAGGCAGGATGTTCGGACCATCTTGGACTAAGGCGACAGGAGCGACAGCAGATAGTATCAGTCCATGTATCTTCGGAAATCGGTCCAAAGCCTCCGCAGCCGCGAGCCTAACAGACTCCATATCAGAGAAGTCAACTACCAACGTGGCAATGTCCGTATCCTGGCACTCGATCCCCTCTTCAGATAGAACGGCACGGATAGAATCCACCCTGGCTTCTAGTGTTTCGAGCTTACGCCCGAGTAATACGACTTGAGCGCCACGTTTTGCCAGCGCAACCGCAGCACCTCCCCCAATGTTTCCGGTCGCTCCAGCAATCAGTATTGTCTGTTTATTCGTCATTTCAATTCCTCCCAAAATTTGTTAGGTTTTGCTATTATGTTCCACAGTTATAACTACATTCCCTTTTTTGTGCCCTTTATCGACATACTTGTGATCCTCAGCAATCTCTTCCAGCGGATAGCGCCTGTCTATGACTGGTTTAATCTTTCCCGCTTCAATAAGCTCTTTGAGGAACATCAGATATTCAGTCTTTTCACTTGTTAGAGATTTAACAGTTAGATAGGTTCCTTTTTTCTTCAGAGATTTTTTACTACGCGAAGGGGAGATTTTACCAACCGCATCAAAAACCACATCATAGACCTCACCGTTCTGGGCGAAATCCTCTTTAGTGTAATCAATTACCTTGTCGGCTCCCACAGATTTTACCAATTCTAAATTCGAAGTACTGCATACTCCGGTTACCTCCGCTCCAAAGTTTTTTGCAAGTTGTAAAGCATAAGTGCCCACACTTCCCGAAGCTCCATAGATAAGGACTTTTTCTCCGCTCTGGATACTTGCTTTTCTAAGAATATGTAACGCTGTCATTCCCCCGATAGGAACGGCGGCGGATTCCTCATAGGTATTATTCGCTGGTTTCTTGGCTACCACTCCCTGCTTCCATTCTTCGGGTAGACATACATACTCGGCATAAGCACCAGCCCTCAACCCAGTGGTAGTACCATAAACTTGGTCACCTTTCTTAAACAGTTTTACATCTTTGCCCACTGATTCAATTTCCCCGGATAGCTCATACCCTAGTATAGTTTTTTTTGGTTTTCTGAGACCAAACATTATTCGCACCGCGAGAGTGAAAAATTTGGAATCTGGGTGTTTGCCACTACGAGCCCACAACACCCCTGATGATACTGTTGTCGCATATACCCTTACCAGTATTTCATTATCCTTGGGAGTAGGTTTTTCTACCTCTTTGAGCTGAAGGACATCCGGTGATCCGTATTTTATATAAATGACAGCTTTCATTTTAATTTCCTCTCATCTTTATTTTCTTGAAATTATGGAAGCTACTATCAGACCTAAGCCTAGTCCTATCAGCGTAAATGCAGCTATTCCTAAAGGATACGTCCTTATATAGAAAATTCCAGCACCAACACCTATAAGCACACCTCCACCAATAGCCCATGTGCTCCTATCTTCTTTTTTGTTTGGTTTATCCAATCTATTTACCTCTTTTCCTTTTTTATTATTTAAATTGTACTGTACAGTTATCATGCAGTATTTTTCCCTATGTATGTATGATGCTTTAATATTTGAAAAAATAAGAAATGTTTTCTATAATCACACCTCCTTATCTAAAACTTAAATTTTTCTTATTCCTCTCTTTACCCTTTCAAGATGAAAATAATAAATACTTGAAACTTTTAGATTATATTCGACCCTTAATATTAGAAATCCTTCTTTTTATGAAAAATAATTCATAAAAGAAAAAGCCCTTCAGCAAATGCCAAAGGGCTGGAAATTGTCAGGCTCCCCTAACGTTCGCCAGTTGGAACCAAATTATTAAAGATATGCGTAACATCTATAAACTAAAAGACTTAATTAAGGTCCCAGCAGATATCATAAATAATGTTTAATCACTTATTATCCTTTATTTGTCAATAAGTATACTCCCTACTCTTATTCTAATCATATATTATCTTTTAGAGTAGGTTTAGCTATTTCTTTTAATTCAAGAACATCCGCTGGTCTGTATTTTGTGTATATAATCGCTTTCATTTGGGTATCCTTCGTTATTTTAGGATGTGCTCATTTTAACTTAGTTTGTATCTGTTTTGGCGGACTCGGAAGCGATTGCAGATGGATTGAATCCTTTAAAGATCAGCCATAACGCGAGCATAATTTCAGCCACAGCAATAGGAAGGGCAAAAATGAGCTCCAATCCCATTTCCAAAATTCCAGTAAACATGTCAATATTAGCCAGCACAGAACCAGTTAACAAAGCTATAGCAGCAATAAAACCCCAGACCGATATAAATCGTGGAACGAGTTTTGATTTATACAATACAGAATAAAGCATCAAGGATCCCCAGTCTAGTCAACCGGTCGAGCAAGAAGCGAGCCGCTCCTTTGCGCTCAAGACTCTGCCAGACAAATAGATCTGAGACGAAGAAGAGGAGTGGCATGAAGAACGTGTCGTTGAGCAAGACGATATGATCGAAGCCGGCCCACTTCGTACTGTCCACAATCGGGCTGAACGTCGCCGTTGGATCTGTCGGATTGAGAAATCCAAACGTCACGTAGGCGAGGACGGCGTGGTGAAGAAGTACCAGGAGAACACCCAACGATCGCAAGTAATCGAAGGCCGCGATTCGCTTTGTTCTCAAGGGTTTTGCCTGGTCAGCGCTACCATCAAGGGTCCTGTCTGCCATCGCACTTTTAGTTCCTTTTCCTTTTCTCCAAACTCTTGTTGTGAAGGCATACAAAAATATAACGCAATTTATATGCCAATCACATTAGTATCTCGTCACCACCTAAGAGAAAATACAAAAGGGGGAAATTCTCGATCACTCGAAAGTCCATTTTGTTTATTCACGTTCACCGTCACTTTTTTTTGTAAAACAAATTGTCAAATGTGACAGTTGTAACATCACTATTGGCAATAACCTAAGGATGAACTGTCCTTTTCAATAGAGCTGACTGATTCCGACGACCAGAGGATGTACTCATATTCGACATATTCGGCATAAGCTGGATCCGGTACGACCGCCCTCTCCTCAGAAAACGGGATTCGCCGGACACCTACATCGCCAAGTCGTGAGATTTCTTTTTAAATAATTATCTCCGCTAAATCTATCTCTGGATGGCGATATCTTTTCATTTGCTCTTCTTTTCCAAGCTGAATGGCTTCCTGGGGACAATGGTGATAACAAGCCAAACAGTTAATGCAGTGGTGCTGCCAAGTAGGCCCTGGAGATTTTGATTTTGAAAACTTAATATTACCAACCGGACAAACTCTTTCACAGATACCGCAATTGTCGCATTTATCATCTACCCATAGGTCTTTATCTAGCATATGAGCCTTTGAGAGTTTATACGGGGTTCTAAATGCTAAATAGGAAAATATGGTTCCAAGCAGTCCATAATTGGTTTCGATCTTATGCGGAACTTGGCCATCGACTATTTTAACGATTTCATCAACTTTTACTACTTCCTGTTTATAGTGCTCTTCCGGCGTTTTTTTCTGCAGAGATGCTATTTTCGGATGAATACCCGGCATACCGATGATAAATCCGGCATCCACGGTTATGCCCTTTCCATTAAATACTTTTTCAAGTATTCTTAACGCCTTACCGAATAGTCCGCCTCCATTTGCCACAACGAAGACAAAAGTTGTATCTCTAAAATCAGCGTTTTCAATGAACTCCTGTAAAAATACAGGCGGTCTTGCAAAGTATACGGGGAAGATGAAACCTATTATGTCCCCCTCGATTACCACTTTGCCATTTCCTTTTGACAGTTTTGCAATGGAAATTAGCTCATGATCACCTAGTTTGGAACCAATATCTTTTGCAATCTTCAAAGAATTTCCCGTACCTGTGTGATAGTATAGTTTTATTACTCTGTTATCCATTTTTGATACTCCTTTCATTCAACGTGCTTTTAAGACCTTCATGATGGTTTACAACCATATCAGCATACTTCCACTTTTAATTAAAGAACATCTGGTGGTCCGTATTTTGTGCATACAATCGCTTTCATTTTTTTACATAATAAAAATTACTTTTAAGGTTTATAATATTTTTCCGGGCTACCCTTTTTTGATATGAAAATTTCCTACATTCCCAAGTTCTGTAGCAACTCATATACAAGGAAAGCCGGCCAGACAATTGCTTTTAAAAATCCTAAAACTCCCGTCCAAAAGCTTGTGGCTGTTGATATGTAATATACTACTGCGCCAACAAAACCTAACCCGTAAATTGCTCCTCCACTACATGAAGTAGCGAGATTATGATTGCATTTTGTTTTTTCTTTTTCAATTGGCATTTTTATTTCACCCCTTAATTTAATTAGTTTTGTTATTATGCTCCACAGTTATAACTACATTTCCCTTTTTGTGCCCTTTTTCGACATACCTGTGAGCCTCGGTAATTTGTTCCAAGGGATAGCGTCTATCTATGACCGATTTTATCTCTCCCGCCTCAATGAGCTCTTTGAGGAAGATTAGATCTTCAGCTCTCTCCTTCACTATCCCAATAATTACTTTCTTGCTACTTGTCATTGAAAGCCATAGTACTTGAATAAGCTTTGGTAACCCAAAGGTAGTAAGAAGATAGAATCCTTTTTTCTTTAGCGATCTTTTGCAGCCTGAAACCGGACTCTTGCCTACCGTGTCAAAAATAATGTCGTAGGTCTGGCCGCTTTTGGTAAAATCCTCTTTAGTGTAATCAATTACCTTATCGGCTCCCAGAGATTTCACCAATTCTAATTTCGTGGTACTGCATACCCCGGTAACTTCTGCCCCAAAGTACTTGGCAAGCTGTACCGCAGCTGTACCTACCCCTCCAGAAGCACCGAAGATAAGGATTTTTTGTCCGCTCTGAATATTTCCCTTCTTAAGGAAGAACAATGCGGTTAAGGCCCCGTAAGGAACGCAGGCGGTTTCCTCATAGGTCATATTGGCTGGTTTTATTGCCAGCGCCCCGTCTTCAGGCATACAAATGTACTCGGCATGAGTACCCATACTCTCACCGGTAAATCCATAAACCTGGTTACCTTCTTTGAATTTCTTTACAGCTTTGCCTATTGATTCAATTTCCCCGGCCAGCTCAATCCCTAGTATAGTTATCTTTGGTTTTCTGATACCTGATGCTATTCGACTGGGGAGCCAGAACCCGGTAGGGGCTGTGCAACTTCGACTCCAACAGTCGTATTTCGTCACTGTTGTAGCATACACTTTTACCAGTACTTCATTGTCCTTAGGGATAGGTTTGTCTACCTCTTTGAGTTGAAGAACATCGGGGGGGCCGTATTTTGTATATACAATCGCTTTCATTTGTGTATTCTTCCTTTTTTGATTGATAATAATTTATTAAAAATTGTCCGAAAACGTCTTTTATTCTTCAGATGAAGAAGATTTTCAAGAAAATCCCAAGCTATTTTTATACTTCAGATATGCTCATTTAAACTTAGTTTATATCTGTTTTGGCAGACTCGGAAGCGATTGCAGATGGATTGAATCCTTTAACAATGAGCCAAATTGCCATAACCTGTTCTTGCAGGCCAATTGGTATGACTAGTACCATTGCTAATACTAGGGAGATGTCAAATGTATTCATTACAGAAGCAGTTAAAATAGCTACAGCACTAAAGAGACCCCAGATTGATAACCATCGTGGAATTAGTTTTGATTTGTACAATGCAGAATAAAGTAGCAAACCTCCTATTCCGAAAACGAAAAGATAAACCAATCCATCATGATCGACCCAATAAATTACTGATTGAATTGAGTTACCTGTGTTTTTAAAATATGAAACATCCACCCCGCCTTTATTTAAATATTCCTGACTTAGATTGACCAATGACAGCTTAAATATTTGGGCAACACTTAAGAGCACAGCCTCAAACAATCTGAAACTTACATACCCCAAGGCTAAAACTTCATTGTATTTTTTTAAGATGGGAAATAAGAGTACTGGAATGAGAACAACTGCAAGAGCAGATATAAACTCAAGCAGTATTCCTATTATCACAATTACTCTATTTGGATAAGCATTATCCAGGTAATCTGGAGAACCTAGAATTGGTTCGTAAATAGCTTGTCCTATCAAAAATAGAACAAGCGCCATTATAAACAATGCCCCTACAATAATTGCGGTCTTTCTGCTTGTATTCATTTTTTTCTCCTTTTTTTAATTATTTAAATTGTCCTGTGCAGTTATCATGTAACATTTTTTTATGCATGATACTTCAATATTTGGAAAAGAATAAGAAATGTATCTTCTAACCCCACCTTCTTATCTAAAGCTTAAATTTTTTCTTTTTCCTCCCTTTACCCTTTTAATGGGAAAGTAATAAATACTTGATACTTTTAGATTATATTCAATCCCTAATACTAAGAATCCTTCTTTTTCTGAAAAATAATTTATAAAAATAGAAAAGCTCTTCAACTAATTGCCAAAGGGCTAATATTTATCTATGAATGATGGAGGCTGGTAGACGACTTTCGCAACTTTTGTATGAATGATGAGACAACTGAAAAAGTTTATTATAAGTTAGAAGAAGTAATTGGGATCTGTGAATAATTTAAATAGGCAGAACTTCCCATCTGAAAAATCAAGATAATCTTAAACTTTTTTATGCCACTTTCTTTAATTCTTTTTTGATAATATAGACCCCATTATCCCCACTATCCCTTTAAACATGGGTTGATATTTTTTTCCATCGATAATTGGTTCAATATGAATGGTAGTTCCAATTTCCATTTTCTCTCTTATCTTATTTTCTAATTTCTCGGAAATCCTGTGCGCTTCGTCTAATTTCATTTCAGCAGGTAACCTGATATGAAAGGTTAACTCTTTATTGTCACCATACTCATGACAATGAAGGTGATGTAATAAAATATCCTGCGATACACTATCGGATGCAATTTTCTCAATTTCTTTTTTAAAACTCTCTGCTGGTTCTTTCCCGATTAAGGTACTTATCGACTCTTTTAAAATAAGGTAAGTAGTATAAAATATGACTAAGGATACTATAATGCCCATAACACTATCCACCCACCAGAAATACCTTCCGGCAAAAATTCCGGCTAAAACCATAAGGGATACCAGGGCATCGCTCCGATGGTGCCAACCATCCGCAATAAGCGAGCGTGCATTAATCTTTTTCCCGGCACCTATTGAAAACTGTGCCAATCCCTCTTTTACTATTACAGATATTACAAATACTATTATAGCTGAGGTACCATAGACAGCAGATTGCTGATTGTTAAATCTCTGAACTGATGCAATTAGAAAATTAAATCCTACTATCGCTAACATAGTGCCAATGATAACCGAACTGACTACTTCTGCCTGGCCATGACCAAAGGGATGTTCCTTATCAGCTGGCTTAGAAGAGATTTTGAAACCTATAATTACCACCAGCGAAGTAAGTGAGTCGGAAAGAGTATGCCAGGCATCAGCGATTATAGCTATAGAAAAGGTTTGCAACCCCACCCAATATTTCAAACCAAAAAGAAGAGTATTTAGAAAGATAGAGATTGCTCCTTCTAAATATCCCAAAAATATCTTATGTTCTTTTGATATCGGTGCTTTAGAATTAGATTTTGAAAACAATGTTTCTACTCCTTTATTTTGAATAAATATTTAAATAATAAAAATATTTTGCTTATTCTTAGTTCACATTAACTAACTTATAGTTAAAAAAATATTAATCTACTATCTTTCTTAATAAGTTAATAAGGGATTTCAATTCACCTTCAGTTAACTTTGAAGTAAACATATTGGAAATTCTCATATGAATTTTGCTGTGTACTTTTTCAATTTCTTTTCCCCTTTCGGCCATATGTATATGCGAAACCCTTCTATCTTCATCGGACTTTACTTTCCGGATAAATCCTTTTTCTTCAAATTTATCAATAATAGCCGTAATAGAAGGCTTGCTTAAATTCAATTCTATTGCCAGCTCGCTCAAATTGGGATTATCCAAATTTGAAATTACTTCAAGATAATGCATTTGCTTTCCGGTAAGCTCTGAAAATCTACTCCCGGTTATTGTTTTTTCCTCTATTTTTGCTATTTCAGTAGTGAGTAAAGTTATAATATCTGTTAACATATAATCTTCTTTTTCCATTTTACGCCCTCTAAAATATAATTAGTTTATATTTACTAACTTTATAACATATAAAATTTATTTTGTCAATAGTTTAAAATTTAAACAATTTTCCTATTTAAACATAATATTTTTTTAATAATCCAATCGAGCACTTCATTAAATATCTTGGGTCTATAATTAAAAAAATTATTTTATAACTATAAAATAATTTAAAAATATTAGGATAGTTAAATAACTAATAGGGACAAAATAAATAGGTGTTTTCCCCTATGATTGGAAATTTAATAGCATAATAGAAGAATTTATTGATGCTGAAACCGCTAAAAAAGCTGACAAATAAAGGGGTCAGGTCTCAACATTTGACATATCTAATCCTAAAAATCAAAACCCCTTTTTGCTTTTATAAAATACTTTGCAAAAGCAAAAAAGACAGAGTAAAAAAATATCGGGATTACTCTCTTACTCTGTCCTTTTACCTGAAAGATTCTTCCTGAAAAATTAGGAAATTATTTCTTTATTAAAGTACACTCTGTGTAGGTTTTCCTAAAGCTTAGGAATTGCCTCGTCGGTGCTTTTTGGTATAAAGCTTTCCAGAGTTCTGTCCGGTAACGGTCCTTTGGCCTGAAAGTTTGGATACTTTTGGCATCTTACCTCTTCGGCTCCTTTTCTTTTATGATTGAAAGAAAAGGTCTCTCCTGTTACCTTCATACAGGTTACGATATTTAATTTAATAAAGTATTATATAAAATCCTTCTTTTATTTTACAGTATGAATAATAATTTAAAATATATATATTTATTATATACCACTGTATACCACATCCATCTTAAAAATTCTTCTTTTTTTCTAAAATATTTTCATATTAGAGAATATTTTTTCTATATTTTAAAACAATAAAAAAATGGGTTTTAAAACTAAGAGATCTTGCCGTACATTTTCCTAATTTTTTTGTTTTAATAAATTTTCAATATCCTTCTTTTTCTATAAAAAAAGCCCTTTGGCTTGATTGCCAAAGGGCTTGAAATTGTCAAGCTCCCCAGACAGGACGACTTTCGCAACTTTTGTATGAGTGGGGAAACTGATAATATTTATCATAAGCTGGAAAAAGTCATTGGAATATGCTAAGAAAGAAAATAGACAGAACCTCAATAAAGAAGTTCTGCCTTTTGATTTTCTTGGCTCCCATTTCACCTTGCTTGAAAGCAAGCAGACTCGAAGTAAAGAGCCATAAAAATTCTCTGGTAGGGGGCTTGCACCTTCTACACTCCATAAATAGTTAAATAGATAAATAGTTAAAAAGCCCGAATGGCACGAATCCCTAAGTTTAACTCCTTATGGTTGCGGCACTGAGAACCACTGCAAAAACCCTGGTTCCATGACCAGTAAGCATCGTACTCCGATGAACTCCAGTAGTAGTTATCAACAAAACCACCAACGCCCTCGAGACATAAGTTTTCGTACATCAGATTTAATTCATCTTTCGAGGGCAAAAACCAGTCCTTGTAGCCACCATAATCCAGAGCATCGCAAAGCTGTGCCGCACGGTCTCTTTCAGAATGACTGTTCAACCATTTCACAATTTTAGCGGTATTGCTCTTTCCTGTTCCAATGCCAGTCCCGGTTCCTCCGATCCAAGTTTCATAACTGCCCCATTCTTCATCCTCCCATTCTGTAGATGCCGGAGCGACCTCCAGATACCGCCAGCCATCAGAGTAACTCCCCTTGTCGTAAAAGACAATGCCTCCTGCTGGCCCGTTATCACCGAGGGCGTAACTTGGCTGTGAACTGTCCTCAAATTTAGAAGTTTCTTTTTCTTTAACTAGATTGCCCTGTTTATCCAATTTTAAGATCCAGGCATCAGCATTTCCGGCACCTTTGGAATAGGTGATGCCAGTTAACGCATAACCCCCATCATTGTTCTGAATGAGAGAGTTTGCCAAATCCGTGCTACTTCCTCCGTAGGTCTGGTCCCAGAGTAGGTTTCCCTGGCTGTCCAGCCTAAGGAGCCAGGCATCAACATTTCCGGCACCTTTGGAATAGGTGATGCCAGTTAACGCATAACCCCCGTCCCTGGTCTGTATAAGGCAATACGGCTTAGCCTTAGCAATTCCTCCAAATATCTTATCCCAAATTATATTACCCTGTTCGTCCAATTTTATAAACCAAACATAATGTGAGATGGTTGTACGAGTTACTGCATAACCCCCGTCACTGGTCTGGATAAAGGAAATCCAAGCTACATAACTTTTTTCCTTAAAATTCTTATCCCAAATTATATTACCCTGTTCGTCCAATTTTATTATCCAGAAACCCACTCCTCTGGGGTTGCTTGAGAAGGGTATTCCAGCTATTACATAACTACCATCTTTAGTCTGGACGATAGACATTGGGTTATAATCACCACTTCCTCCAAATGTTTTGTCCCAAAGTAAGTTGCCTTGACTATTCAGTTTGACAATCCAAACATCGAATTTCCCAACACCTTTTGATGCAGTTCCACCAGCTACCAAATAGCCACCATCGATTGTCTGGATAATAGAATTTGCCTCATCCCAATCACTTCCTCCGAAAGTATTATCCCAAAGCAGGTTCCCCTGGTTATCCAGCTTGACAACCCAGGCATCTTCATCTTTTTCTCCGTCAACCTTGGAAAGGGTATAACCGGCTACAGCATAGCCACCATCTATGGTCTGGATAATATCATTCGCCATATCGTACGCACTCCCCCCAAAGGTCTTTTCCCAAGTAATCATTTTAGGTTTCTCCGGTGGTTCAGGAGGCATTAGTGATTCAGGAAACAAACTCTTCAGTTCTTCCTGAGTCGAGGCGATCTCTGCTAAAACCAGCTTCCGGGCACCCAGCTTCCAGAACATCAGCTTCTGGGGGGTGATATTCATAAGGGCTTCCAGGAGTTGATAGGCATAGAGCTGGGATGTGGCATCCAGAAGGTTGAAAGAGAGATAGTCAGCCGTCTGTTGGTTGGCATAGGCATAGTTGCGCATCTTACGCAGGTAGAAGAGCGTATCGGTGGTCATGACATAACGGTGGAAGAGATCAATACCCTTCAGACCGCTCTGGATGACATGGTAGGAATACTGGATGGAGAGACTCCAGGCTAAAGCAGGCAGTGCGGCATGGGAGAGGCCGGCCTTCTGCAGGGTGGTGGTGATGGCCTTCTTGCCGGTGGTCTGCATAAAGAGGGCCAGGCCTTTCTCGGTCACCTTATCCTTGTTCTTCTCCCACTCATAGTAGAGGTTGTGGGTAAATTCGGCGATGAAGGAACTATCATTCTCTTGGATTAATTCCTTGAGCGCTTGTTTGAAGGCAAGTGAAAAGTATTCTCCCTGCCCTTCCATGTCTTCTAGGGTTTTGGCTATAAGGGTAAGGTGGACGGTGGCAATCTCCTGGTTCATGGCCTCCATGGCCGATAGGGTTATGGAGCCGACGGAAGCGATGAAGGAAGCAAAGGAGAGGCCTTTGCCTACCTGATCCAGGGTATGCTGGTGGAGCTTGAGCTTGTCGATGGCCTGCCACCAGGTTCGGGAGATTTGGGTATCCATGCGGCCGAACTGCTTGAGGTAGTTCAGGCTGTGGCTTAAGACACTGTTATCCAGGATATACCGGTTATTGATAAGAGTCCGGTAGAGCGAGAAGAAGTCCCCCATCAGTTCAGGGTCCAGGAGTTCTAAAGGCAATTGGCTTCCTTCGCTTACTGCTGTGAGATACGAAAGCCATTTCCGGTCCTGTTCCAGGACATTCATCAGGACGATCTCCCGTAAAACCTGTTTATAGAGTTCCTTCCTTGAGACAGAACTGTTCAGGTCCTTAAAGTAGGTGTCTGCTCCGAAGAGGGAGCCGACCAGGGTCTGCATGTCCTCCCGAGAGGTGGCAGAGCGGATGAGTTCCCCGTCGGCTAGTTTGATGACATAACGGGGAGAAAGATGATTGGGGGGTTTAAGATAAGGGAAGGTGGTGGTATCCTGGGAGAAAGCAGAGGATAAAGAAAAAGATAAGATAAAGATAAAGACTAAAAGGAAGAAGATAGATCTTTTCATGGGAAACCTCCTAATAAATATTCTTAATAAATCTATTATTTTTATAAAATCATTATACACTTAATTTGAAATAGAAAATCTTGATTATATTAGGTTGCCCTGGGAATCTATCTTAAGAATCCAGGCATCCAAACTACCTGCACCATAGGATTTGATATACCCAGCTACTGCATAGCTATCATACGGTTCAAAGGGCGTAGACATATCCTTGTAATCCCATTGCAGAGATACTACTACTTCC